>WBZQ01000910.1_pt1 | contig 21605 bp, 20 predicted proteins | sample 5204251 | NCBI WGS metagenome assembly WBZQ01 (sample SAMN12412402, study PRJNA552823) | activated sludge metagenome | isolation source: activated sludge from nitrification reactor of wastewater treatment plant... | place: USA: Virginia | collected 2017-09
GCTCTGCGCGATCCCGGCCAACTTCCTGACGCCGATGAACCCGGCCCGGCTGCCCAACATGGGCGACGCCGTGCACTTCGGCGCGTCCAGCTTCCGCTACGGCTCACCGCAGGCCGAGTTCGAGATCCCCTACGGCTACCTCGGTCAGAACGGCCCGTACGCGCAGGTCGCGTCGATGTACGCCGCGGCCTACGGCTACGACGAACGCGCGATGGCCAAGATCGTCGCCGACACTCGCATCAACGCCAACCACACCCCCGGTGCGGTATTCGCCGACAAACCGGCCACCGTCGACGACGTGCTGGCCAGCCCGCTGATCGCCGACCCCCTGCACATGCTGGAGATCGTCATGCCGTGCATGGGCGGATCGGCGGTGCTGATCACCGACGCGACACTGGCGCGGCGCAGCCGCAACCGCCCGGTCTGGATCAAGGGCTTCGGTGAGCGGGTGCCCTACAAGTCGCCGGTATATGCCGAAAACCCCCTGCACACACCGATGTTGACGGTCGCACCCGCCGCGTTCGCGATGGCCGGACTCACCCCCGCCGATATGGACATGGTGTCGATCTACGACTGCTACACCATCACCGCGCTGCTCACGCTGGAAGACGCGGGCTTCTGCGAGAAGGGCGCCGGCATGGCCTTCGTCGCCGACCACGACCTGACCTTCGCCGGCGACTTCCCGATGAACACCGCCGGCGGGCAGCTCGGCTACGGGCAGCCCGGCAACGCCGGCGGCATGCACCACGTCTGCGACGCGACGCGGCAGCTGATGGGCCGCGCCGGTGCCACCCAGATCGCCGACTGCAACCGGGCTTTCGTCTCCGGCAACGGCGGCGTGCTCAGCGAACAAGAAGCCCTGGTACTGGAGGGGGATTAGCGAATGACCACCGCCGAAACCGCATTGGGCAGGCCGCTGCCGCTGCCCACCCCGGTGTCCCAACCGTACTGGGACGGACTGTCGCGTGGGGAGGTGTGGATCCAGTACTCGCCCTCGAGTGGGCGGTATGTCTTCTACCCGCGGGTGCTGGCACCCGGAACTCTTGCCGACGACCTGGAGTGGCGCCGGATCTCCGGCAACGGGACCCTGGTCAGCTTCACCGTGGCCCGGCGCCCGGTGGCCGCGCACTTCGCCGCCGAGACCCCGCAGATTCTGGCCGTGGTCGCCTGGGACGAGGGACCGCGGTTTGCCACCGAGATCGTCGACACCAATCCCGAAGAACTCCGTGTCGGGATCGCGGTGCGGCCGGTGTTCACCGAACATCCCGACGGCGGCGTGACCCTGTTGCGCTACACCGCCGCGCGGTAGGGCCGGTCATGGTTGTCGCCGTCACCGACGAACAACACGCGCTGACCGCGGCCGTGGCCGCCCTGGCCGAGCGCCACGCCGCGCCGTCGGCTACCCGCGCGGTGCTCGGCGAGCTGGCCGCCGGAACGCCGGTTCAGGTGTGGAATGTACTGGTGCAGAGTGGTTTTCCGGCCGTGCACCTGCCGGATGACTGTGGTGGCGCCGGCGGTGGCCTGATCGAGGCCGGGTGCGTGGCCGATGGTGCCGGCTACGGCCTGCTGCCCGGACCGCTGTTGCCGACCATGATCACCGCGGCGCAGGCCGCGGCCGCACAGCCCGGGCCGGGCCGCCGGGACCTGCTGGCCGACGTCGCCGCCGGCCTGCCGGCCGCGACCGCGGGTCCCGACGTCGCTGCCGTGCGGCTCACCCACACGCCCGACGGCCCGCGGCTGACCGGAACCGTCGGCCCGACGCTCGGGCTGTGCGCGGCACATCGGCTGCTGCTGGCCGCCCGCACCGGCGACGACGCCGTGGTCTGGGTCGTGCTGCATACCGCCGGATGCGATGTCACCGCCGAGCCGGGCACCGACCTGACCCGCGACGTCGGCACCCTCGAACTGGCCGATCACCCGGTCGATCCAGCGAACATCGTCGACGGGTTGACTCCCGGCCACGCCCGGGAACTCGCCGTCGCGCTGCTGTCCGCCGAGGGCGCCGGCATTGCCCGCTGGTGCGTCGACAACGTCCTGGCGCATCTGAAGTCCCGCGAGCAGTTCGGCCGACCGATCGGCGCGTTCCAGGCGCTGCAGCACCGCGCCGCCGGGCTCTACGTCGACGCCGAGCTGCTGGCCGCGGCGGCCTGGGACGCCGCCCGGGCGGGCGACGGCGACGCCGACCAGCGCGCCGCGGCCGCGGCGACCGCCGCCATCGCCCTGGCCGGGCTGCCCGACCTGGTGCTCGACGCGCTCACCATGTTCGGCGCCATCGGCTACACCTGGGAACACGACCTGCACCTGTACTGGCGCCGCGCGATCGCCATCGCCGGGGCCACCGGGCCGACCGGGGATTGGGCCGCCCGGCTCGGTGACCCGGACGGGGTTGCCCGCGACTTTCACCTCGAATTACCGGACGTGGAAACGCAATTCCGCGCCGACGTGGTCGCGGTCCTCGACCACGCGGCGACCCTGGACAACGAGACACCGGGCCGCCAACACCCCGACCACACCAACCTGCGCAGCGGCGGCCAGCGCGATGCGCTGGCCGCCGCCGGGCTGCTGGCACCACACCTGCCGGCGCCCTGGGGACTCGGCGCCGACCCCGTGCAGCAGCTGATCGTCGCCGAGGAATTCGCCCGCCGGCCGTCGGTGACCCGCTCCTCGCTGGGCATCGCCGAATGGATCCTGCCGACCATCCTGACCTTCGGCACCGACGAGCAGCGCGGCCGGTTCGCCGAATCGATCCTGCGCGGCCACACCGCGTGGTGCCAGCTGTTCTCCGAACCCGGCGCCGGATCGGATCTGGCGGCCCTGCGCACCCGAGCCACCCGGGTCGAGGGCGGCTGGCGGATCAACGGCCAGAAGGTGTGGACGTCGTTGGCCGAGCGCGCCGACTTCGGGGCGCTGCTGGCCCGCACCGACCCGGACGTACCGAAACACAAGGGCATCAGTTACTTCCTGCTCGACATGAGCACGCCGGGCATCACCGTCCGCCCGCTGCGCACCGCCGGCGGACCCGCCCACTTCAACGAGGTCTTCCTCGATGACGTGTTCGTGCCCGACGACGCCCTGGTGGGCGGCCCGGGCGACGGCTGGACGCTGGCGATCGCCACCATGGCCAACGAGCGGGCCGCGATCAGCGGCTACATCAACGACGACCGCGAATCGGTGCTGCGCACACTGGTCGCCGCGCGTCCGGATCCCGACGGCCGCCGGGCCCTGGGCGAGGTGCGCGCCGCCACCAACGCCATCCACGCGCTGAACCTGCGGGAGACCCTGAGCCGGCTCTCCGGGCACGGACCGGGCACCGCCACCAGTGTCGCCAAGGTCGCCACCGGCCGCGTGCTGCGCCGGATCGGCACGGCCGCACTGGAACTCGCCGGTCCGGCGGCGCTCGTCGACGCCCCCGGGGACACCGCCGTCGCGCACCTGTTCCAGTTGCCGGCCGAGTTGATCGGCGGCGGCACCATGGAGATCCAGCTGAACATCATCGCCACGATGATTCTCGGCCTGCCGCGGTCATGAACGCACCTCCGCCGACGGTCGACCCGCACGACGGTCTGCCCGGCTACAAGAGGGCCCGCCGGGACCAGATTGTCGCCGCGGCGATGGCGGCACTCAAGGAGCACGACTACGACCAGATCCAGATGCGTGACGTCGCCGACCGCGCCGACGTCGCACTGGGCACCCTGTACCGGTACTTCAGCTCCAAGGAGCACGTCTACGCCGCGGTGCTCACCGCGTGGGCCAAACCGGTGCTGACCGCCCCCGAGCCGACCGGCGACGCCGAGCAGCGGGTGCGCGACAAGGTTCGCGGCATCATCGCCAGCTTTGAGCGACGCCCGGCGTTCTTCAAGGTGTGCATGCTGCTGCAGAACAGCACCGACCACAACGCGGCGCAGCTGATGGCCGCGTTCGCCGACATCGCCTGCGACACCCTGGCCGCGGACTTCGCCGCGCTCGGACCGCAGGGCGCCGCCGACGCCGCCATCATGCTGTGGGGGATCGTCAACACCATGCTGTCGGCCGCACTGCTGCGCGGCTACCCGACGGCTGATGCCTACCGGGTCGCCGACGCGTTCATCGATCTGGTGGCGCCGCAACTGGCCGGCAGCACTTCGTAACGCCCGCCCGGACGAGGGCTGCGTCACAACCCGTCGGTCAACCAACCGGACGGTTGGGGTAAATTCGGCGCCAATATTTCGGACCCACTTCCCGGAGGCAATCCATGGGCAATGTCATCAAGTACGACCGCACGCTGTTCGAGCCGGAGCACGAGCTGTTCCGCGAATCGTTCCGCGGGTTCCTGGACAAGCACGTCGCGCCGTTCCACGACGAGTGGGAGAAGAACAAGATCGTCGACCGCAACGTCTGGATCGAGGCCGGCAAACAGGGCTTCCTGGGCATGGCGGTGCCCGAGGAGTACGGCGGCGGCGGCAACGGCGACTTCCGCTACAACGTCGTGATGGGCGAAGAGACCGTCGCCGGCCGCTACAGCGGCCTCGGCTTCATGCTGCACAACGACGTCGTGCTGCCCTACCTGCTGCGGCTGGCCACCGAGGAGCAGAAGCAGCGTTGGCTGCCGGGCTTCTGCACCGGCGAGATCATCACAGCCATCGCGATGACCGAGCCCGGCACCGGCTCGGATCTGCAGGGCATCAAGACCCGTGCGGTCCGCGACGGCGACCACTACATCCTCAACGGCTCCAAGACGTTCATCACCAACGGGATCCTCTCCGACCTGGTGATCGTGGCCGCTCAGACCGACCCGGAAAAGGGTGCGATGGGCTTCTCGCTGTTCGTCGTCGAGCGCGGCATGGAGGGCTTCGAGCGCGGCCGTCACCTCGACAAGATGGGTCTGGACGCCCAGGACACCGCCGAACTGTCCTTCACCAACGTCCGGGTGCCCGCCGAGAACCTGCTCGGCGAGGAGAACATGGGCTTCCTCTACCTGGTGCAGAACCTGCCGCAGGAGCGCATCTCGATCGCCGTCATCGCCGCCGCCGCGATGGAGGCCGTGCTGGAGGAGACCCTGCAGTACACCAAGGACCGCAAAGCCTTCGGCAAGCCGATCGGCAGCTTCCAGAACAGCCGGTTCCTGCTGGCCGAGCTGGCCACCGAGGCCACCGCGGTGCGCGTGGTGATCGACGAATTCCTCAAGCTGCACCTGGAGGAGAAGCTGACCGTCGAGCAGGCCGCGATGGCCAAGTGGTGGTCCACCGAGAACCAGGTGAAGCTGATCGACCGCTGTCTGCAGCTGCACGGCGGCTACGGCTACATGCGGGAATACTCCGTGGCGCGGGCCTACCTCGACGCCCGGGTGCAGACCATCTACGGCGGCACCACCGAGATCATGAAGGAAATCATCGGGCGCAGCCTCGGCGTCTGAGCCCGATCGGTGAACGCGGGCCCCGGCGGTTTGCCGGGGCCCGCGTCCCGTCGGGCAGGCATATGCCCAGCAAATACCGATGCGAAACGGGTCGCAGCTGCGGCACTTTCCGGTCTCAGATCGGTAATGTCCGGGTCGACGACGACAAACAGTCTCGGGAAATCGCTATCGTCGCGGGGTTGAGGAACACGACGGTGGATCGCCCGGAAGCGGGGAGTGGTGCATGACCAGGCAACGAAAACCAATCAGCCGCGTGCTGAGGCTCGCAGTGCCGGCGTGGTTTGCCGTCGTTGCCATGGCGGCGTTTCTGGTGGCCGCGCCGGCCTCCGCGACACCGGAAAGCGATGCCGACGCGGCGATCACCGCGGCCTGGGAGGCCGCCGGCGGCGTCGACTCACCCCTGGGTGACAAGGACGGCGGGGTGTACGCCGCCGGATCCGGTTTCGTGCAGAACTTCCACAACGACGGTGCCATCTACTTCACCCCGGCGACCGGCGCGCACATCATGTACGGCCGGATCCTGGACCGCTACCGCGAGCTCGGCGGCCCGGTCGACAGCGACCTGGGCTTCCCGACGGTCGACGAGGGTGTCGGCCGCGTCAGCGCGGACAGCCGCAGCAGTGAGTTCTCCGCCGCCGATCACCCGGTGATGTTCTGGACCCCGGACACCGACGCCTGGGTGGTGCGCGGCGCCATCAACGCCGCTTGGGACCACCTCGGCGGATCCGCGGGGGTCATGGGCGTCCCGACGGCCGACGAAAGCTACAACGGTTCGGTCATCACCCAGTCGTTCAGCGGCGGTACCATCGCCTACGACACCGCGACCGGTGCATTCACCGAACCCGCCGATCACCTCGGCGAACTGGCCGGTCTGCCGATCCCCGGCGATGCGACCTCCGCCATCAACACCGCGTGGCGGATCGCCGGCGGCAAGGGCGGACCGCTCGGAGCCCGCGAGGGAGACCCGGCCGCCGTCGGCGACGCCGGGACCGTGCAGAACTTCGCCGGCGGCAAGATCTTCTACACCGCCGACACCGGCGCCCACGCCCTGACCGGGCCGATCCTGGAGCGCTACGAATCGGCCGGCGGCCCCACCGGTGAACTCGGGTTCCCGACCAGCGGCGTGGTCGACGGCGGCGTGCCCGACGCCACCCAGGCCAGCTTCGCCGCGGCCGAACACCCGGTCATCTTCGCCACCCCCGACCACGGCGCCATCGTCGTCAACGGCCCGGTGAAGGCGGCCTGGGACAAGCTGGGCGGGGCCACCGGCCCGCTCGGTGTCCCCGTCGCCGAGCACGACATCGACCGCGACGTGATGACCCAGAAGTTCAGCGGCGGTGAGCTCACCTTCAACGCGACGGACCGCAAGTTCAGCGTCACCCCGGATGCGCTCGCGGGCCAGCTGGAAGGGGTCGAGGTCGCCAACACGGCGCTGCCGACCACCCCCGCGCCGCCGAGCGTCGCCGGCAAGAAGGGCACCGGGGCCGGTTGGTCCTGGCTGTGGTGGCTGCTGCCGGCCGCCGCGCTGGTGCTGATCCTGCTGCTGGTGTGGCAGGCCGCCCGTCGTCGCAAGAAGGCGCCGGCGGTGGTTGCCGGTGACGACGCGGACGCCGAGTACCTGCGCCAGGGCTACGGTCGCGGTCAGGACTACGATCGCCAGAGCGACTATGACCGCCAGGGTGATTACGACCGCCAGGGTGACTACGACTACGACGAGCCGGAGTACCACGAGGCCGACTATCGCACCGACGACCAGGACGGTCACTACGACGAACCCGGATACGACTCGCACTCCGGCTGGCGCGAGGACGACCTGGGCGCACCGGCACCGAGCTGGGAGGACGAGGACTCCGGTACCACCGAGGTGGTCATCCACGACGAACTGTTCACCCACCAGGGCTCCCACGCCCGGCCGGGGGAGGACGTCGACGACCAGGACGCCGTCGACACCGCGCCGACGCGCTATGGATTCAGCGAGGACATCGTCGTCGACGAGACGCCCTCGGGACGGCACGCGGTAGCCGAGTCGGTATCCTCGCTGCTGCTGCCGCCGCTGCCGGACTGGGGCGACAAGTACGGCCAGTTCGAGGACTACTCGTCGGGCTACCGTGAGCCCGCGCCCGGCGCCGACTACTCGTCCGGTCCCGCGGCCTACGCCGCCGAACCGGCGGCGCCGGAACCGGTTGCCGAACCCGTCGAGGAAGCGCCCGAGCCCGCTGCGCATGACGATTCGGCCTATCCGGCGATCCATCTTCCGCTGGACGACCCGAACCAGGCACCTCCGGGGTTCCCGATAAAGGCGTGCATGCGCTCGGGCAACTACCACTTGCCCGGCGGCGCGTACTACGAGGAGACCGTCGCCGACATCTGGTTCGCCGACGAGGAACACGCACAGGCCAACGGCTTCCACCGGGCCGACTGACGCAGTCGGCCCGGCTGGGTTGGGGTGCCTGGATCCGGCGGATTACCGTCACCCCTTTTTCCGCGGGGCCAACGGCCCGGCTGGGTTGGGGTGCCTAGATCCGGCGGATTACCGTCACCCCTTTTTCCGCGGGGCCAACGGCCCGGCTGGGTTGGGGTGCCTAGATCCGGCGGATTACCGTCACGACCTTGCCGAGGATGACGGCGTCGTTGCCCGGGATCGGGTCGAAGGCCGGGTTGTGCGGCATCAGCCACACCTGGCCGGCGGTACGTTTGAAGGTCTTGACCGTCGCCTCGCCGTCGAGCATCGCGGCGACGATATCGCCGTTGTCGGCGACGTTCTGCTGACGCACCACGACCCAGTCGCCGTCGCAGATTGCCGCGTCGATCATCGATTCGCCGACCACCTTCAGCAGGAACAGGGTTCCCTCGCCGACGAGTTCTCGCGGCAGCGGGAAGACCTCCTCGACGGCCTCTTCGGCCAGGATCGGTCCGCCGGCCGCGATCCGGCCGAGCACCGGGACGTAGGTGGGAACGGGTAGCGCATCGGAACCGGCGACCTCGGTGGTCGCGGCGTTCGGGCCGGAGTCGGCCGACTCGATGGTGACCGCGCGCGGCCGGTTGGCATCGCGGTGCAGATAGCCCTTGCGTTCCAGGGCGCGCAGCTGATGGGCCACCGACGAGGTGGAGGTGAGCCCGACGGCGTCGCCGATCTCGCGGATGCTCGGCGGGTAGCCCCGAGTGGCCACCGATTCGCGGATGACCGTGAGGATGGCGCGCTGCCGCTTGGTGAGGTCCGCGCCGGCCCCGGTTTCAGTGCTATCGACCATGTAGGCGAATATAGTCCGCCTTCGCGGATATATCAAACATCTGTTCGATCACGTTTCTCTGCCTTGGTCAATACTATACCCCGTATGGTATTTATGAAGGGATCGTCGAGCCGAGACTGAGGAGACTGCGATGTTGGCGCTGCTGAAAAGGAGCTGGGTGGCGATCGTCGTGCTGATCGCCGTCGCCCTCGGTGCGGCGGGCGTGATCCAGTTGCGTGCGAAGTTCGGTTCCGATGAGATCTTCGCCGCGTCCGACCATCGGCCGGAGACGATCGTGCCGTTCAATCCCAAGCAGGTCACCTACGAGCTGTTCGGGCCGGCGACGGCCAGCGGCAAGGTGAGTTTCCTCAACGCCGAGGCCAAGCCGCAGGAGGCCGTCTTCACCGGCCTGCCGTGGACACACAGCTTCTCCACGACCATTCCCGCCGTCGTCGCCAATCTGGTCGCCCAGGGCGACAGCGACACCCTCGGCTGCCGGATCACCGTCAACGGCGCCGTCAAGGACGAGCAGCAGGCTTCGGGCTCCTCGGCGCAGGCGTTCTGCCTGGTGAAGGCAGCATGAGCGGCGCAGGCGGTAGTCCGCGCCCCGCGTTCCCGCGGTTCGTCCGGGCCTTCGCCGTCCCGATCATCGTGATCTGGGTCGCGCTGACGGCCGCGGTCAACCTGCTGGTCCCGCCGATCGAGTCGGTCGCCCGCGACCACGCGGTGTCGATGTCGCCGGCCGACGCGCCGTCGGTCATCGCCGCCAAGCGCATCGGCGCCAAGTTCGAGGAGTCCGACTCCGACAGCATGGTGATGGTGGTGCTGGAGGGCGACGAGCCGCTCGGCGCCGCGGCGCACCGCTACTACGACGGCCTGGTCACCGCACTGGAGTCGGACACCGAACACGTCCAGCACGTGCAGAACCTCTGGGGCGACCTGATCACCGCCGCGGGCAACCAGAGCAGCGACGGCCACGCCGCGTACGTGCAGATCAACGTTGCCGGCAATCAGGGCAGCACCGAGGGGATCGCGTCGGTCGACGCGGTCCGGCACATCGTCGAACAGAACCCGCCGCCGGACGGCATCCGGGCCTATGTCACCGGGCCCGCGGCACTGATCGCGGACATGAACGAGGCCGCCGACAAATCCATGCTCATGATGATGGGCGTCACCGGCCTCGTCATCATCCTGATGCTGGCGGTGGTCTACCGCAGCATGTCCACGGTGCTGCTCATCCTGGCCATGGTCGGTGTGTCGATGGGCACCGCGCGCGGGGTCGTCGCCCTGCTCGGCGACCACCACCTGCTGGGCTTCTCCACGTTCGTCGTCGCCCTGCTGTCGTCGCTGGCCATCGCCTTGAGCACCGACTACGGGATCTTCCTGATCGGCCGGTACCAGGAGGCCAGGCAGAACGGCGAGGACCCGGAAACCGCGTACTACACCATGTTCACCGGCACCTATCACGTCGTGCTGGGCTCCGGGCTCACCATCGCCGGCGCGACGTTCTGTCTGCACTTCGCCCGGCTGGACTACTTCAAGACCCTCGGCATCCCGTCGGCGCTGGGTCTGCTGGTGGTGATCGCGGCCGCGCTGACCGCTTCACCGGCCATCGTCGCGGTGGCCGCCAGATTCGGCCTGCTGGAACCGAAACGGGCGATCAAGACCCGCGGCTGGCGGCGGATCGGAACCGCAGCGGTCCGTTGGCCGCTGCCGGTGACGGTCGCCAGCATCCTGATCGCGCTCGTCGGCCTGATCATCCTGCCGACCATGAAGATCAGCTTCAACGACCGCTACTACATCCCACAGGATCTGCCGTCCAACGTCGGATACACCGCGGCGGAACGGCATTTCAGCGCCGCCACCATGAATCCCGACATCCTGATGGTGGAAACCGACCACGACATGCGCAACCCGGCCGACATGATCGTGCTGGACCGGATCGCCAAGGCCGTCTTCCGCACCCCGGGAGTGGCCCGGGTCCAGGGCATCACCCGGCCGCTCGGCGGCCCGATCGAGCACAGCTCGATCCCGTTTCAGATCAGCATGCAGTCGCTGCCGATCACCGAGAACTTGCAGTTCATGCGCGACCGGATGACCGACATGAAGAAGATGGCCGACGATCTCGGCGCGGTGGTCGCCCCGATGGAACGCATGCAGGCACTGATGACGAAGATGAACGCCACCACATCGAACATGACCGACGACATGGCCGCCATGACGGTCAACCTGGCCGACATGCGGGACAACATCGCCGATTTCGACGACACCGTCCGGCCCATCCGCAACTACTTCTACTTCGAGCAGAACTGTCTGAACATCCCGGTGTGCGCGGCGATCCGGTCGGTCTTCGACGCGCTCGACGGCGTCGACAAGTTCAGTGAGAACACCACCTCGATGCTGGGCAACATGTCGCAGTTCCGGGCCGTCTTCCCGCAACTCATCGCGCAGCTCCCGCCGATCATCGCGGTCGTGAAGTCCGTGCAGGGCACCCTGCTGACCCTGCACAGCAGCTTCAACGGCCTGGTCACCCAGATGGGCCGGATGACCGACACCGCCACCGCCATGGGCGAGGCCTTCGACCAGTCGAAGAACGACGACTACTTCTATCTGCCGCCCGAGGCGTTCGACAATCCCGACTTCCAGCGGGGCCTGGCGCTGTTCCTGTCGCCGGACGGCAAGGCGGCCCGGTTCATCATCGTCAACGCCAACGATCCGGCCACGCCGGCGGGCATCGCGGCGGTCAAGCCGGTCCTGGAATCGGCCCGGGCCGCCGTCAAGGGCACCCCACTGGCCGGCGCCGACTTCTCGCTGACCGGCACCGCGGCCGTGTACAACGACATCCAGACGGGGACCGCCTACGACATCATGATCGTCGGGTTGGCCGCGGCCACCCTGATCTTCGTGGTGATGCTGATCATCACCCGCGCGCTGGTGGCCTCCGCCGTCATCGTCGGCACTGTGCTGCTGTCCCTGGGCGCTGCGTTCGGGCTGTCGGTGCTGGTCTGGCAACACCTGCTCGGCCTCGAACTCAACTGGATCGCACCGGTGTTCGGCGTGATCATCCTGCTGGCCGTCGGCTCCGACTACAACCTGCTGTTGGTGTCGCGGTTCAAGGAGGAGATCGACGCCGGGCTCAACACCGGCATCATCCGGTCGATGGGCGGCACCGGCGGGGTGGTCACCGCCGCGGGCCTGGTGTTCGCCTTCACCATGACCTCGATGGTGGCCAGCGACCTGACCTCGATCGGTCAGGCCGGATCGACCATCGGCATGGGTCTGCTGTTCGACACGCTGCTGGTCCGGTCGTTCATGACGCCGTCGATCGCCGCGCTGCTGGGCCGCTGGTTCTGGTGGCCGCAGCGGGTCCGGCCCCGCCCGGCCAGCACCATGCTGCGGCCCTACGGCCCTCGCGCCCTGGTGCGGTCCCTGCTGCTCGGTGAGGGATCGGAGAAGACGCCCGGCTGACCCGAACTTGTCGGTGTTGGTTACCGCCAGGCTCTTCGCGGTTCCGCGCTGGTGACCGTCACGCTCTTCGCGGCTCGCAAGCTCGCCGCTCGACTTGTCGGACCCTCGCGCTAGTGTTCGGACACAGTTCGATTACGCGTTCGATTTCTACTAGATATTCGAACGGGTGCTCGAATATAGTTCGAACACATAAGCGACATATCGACTTGAAGGGGACCGACATGACCGTACTGCACGACGACATCCGCACCGTCGACCTCGATGCGGTCGTCCCGACCGCGTCCCGTCCGGCTCACCTGGACTATCCCGCCCGGCGCGCCGCCCGCCCGATCCGGGTGGCCCCGCGTGCCGTCACCCGCCGGCCCCGCGGCGGTGCCCGGCCCGCCGGTGCCGCGCTGCGTTACTCCGGCACCGGGGTCCGGTTCTCCCGGGCCGCCCACCGGCGCCGGCCCATCACCGCGGGCACCACGGTCGGGCTGGCGGTGCTGGCCGCATTGATCACCGTGTGGCTCGGACTGGTCGGCCAGTTCGGCGGCCTGGCGACGGCGCCCGAGCAGACCGCCGCCGCAGAAACCCTGGCGGTGGTCCGGGTGCAGCCGGGGGAGACGCTGGACGCGCTGGCCGCCCGGGTGTCCCCGCAGCTGTCCACCGATCAGGCCGTGGTGCGCATCCGGGACCTCAACATGCTGGAGTCGGCGCCCCTGCAGGCCGGGCAGACGCTCATCGCCCCGATCGGCTGAACCGGCGATGGGAACCGGTGTGTGCGTCGCGGGCTCTGTAGGCTTGCCAACGGTACCGCCGCCCCCGTCGCGGTGCCGGGAAGGATCGGTCGTGCACTGCCCGTTCTGCCGGCATCCCGATTCCCGCGTGGTCGATTCCCGGGAAGCCGATGAGGGACAGGCCATTCGGCGGCGACGCTCCTGCCCGGAATGCGGTCGGCGGTTCACCACCGTGGAGACCGCCGTCCTGGCCGTCGTCAAGCGTAGCGGCGTCACCGAGCCGTTCAGCCGGGAAAAGGTGATCCAGGGTGTGCGGCGGGCCTGCCAGGGCCGCGACGTCGACGACGACGAGCTGAACCTGCTCGCCCAGCGGGTCGAGGACACGGTGCGCGCCGCGGGCTCCCCGGAAGTCCCCAGCAACGAGGTCGGCCTGGCCATCCTGGGCCCCCTGCGTGACCTCGACGAGGTCGCCTACCTGCGATTCGCGTCGGTCTACCGGTCATTCGAGTCGGCCGAGGATTTCGCCCGCGAGATCGAGGACCTGCGCCGTCACCGCGCCGACGCGGGATAGCCGACACCCATAGCGGCTTCAGGTCGCGCTGCGCTCGTCCTCCTCGATCGCCTCCAATACCGCCGCGCGGGTCTGCGCGGACCCCGATAGCGCCTCGTCATCGGTTCCGGCGCACAGCAGCGCCCGTAGTCGATCCTGGTCGTACACCGCGGGTTCGGTCTCCTCGACGAACCGCGTGACGACGTCGATGAAGCGCTCGGGATCGTCGGCGAACGGGTAGTGCCCGGCCCGGTCGAAGATCTCCAGTCGGGAGCCGGGCATGGCGGCATGTGCCATCCGGGCGTGGCTGACCGGGATGACGACGTCCTGTCGCCCCCAGATCAGTTGCACCGGAACAGATTCGGTCAGATAACAGCGGTCGAGCATGGTGACTACCTGGCCGCGCCAGTCCACCACGGCCCGCAACGTGCGGGTGAAGGCCGACGACGCCCGTGGCTCGGGAAGTTCGGTCAGAATGCGCAGCATGTGCGGTAGGTCCCGGCCGAGCCCGGTGGAGCCGACCAGTCCGCCGCCGAAGCGGCCCAGCGCCTGCAGCGTGGGCAGCACACCCGGCACCCGCAACAGCGCCAGCGCCTCGCTGCCGCCGGGCAGTGACGCGGCGCGCAGCGCAATGTTCACCTCGCGGGTCACCCCGCCGGTTCCGACCAGGATCAACCGCTCCACCAGTTGGGGAAACTGGTAGGCGAACTGCATGGCCACCCCGCCGCCGAGGGAATGCCCGATCACCGTGGCCCGGTCGATGCCCAACAGGCTGAGCAGATCACGCATCCCGTTGGCGTAGGCCGGCACCGAATAGTCCGCTCGCGGCTTGTCCGAGCGACCGTGACCGAGCAGGTCCGGGGCGACGACGGTGAACCGCTCGGCCAGCCGGGCGTGGACCGGGGACCAGGCCGTGGCGTTGTCGCCGATCCCGTGGATCAGCAGCAGCACAGGCCCGGATCCGGCGATCCGGAACGACCGGCGATAGCCGTGGATGGTACGGAACTCCACCCGCGGGGTGAAGGTGTCGGCGGGACAGGGGAACGGGTCGGAAATGGTCACGGCGGCCCACCTCGGATGTCGGCGCCGCCACCGCGGCGCTAGATCCTGCCCGGATCGCCCCCCAACGAATCACCGGACGGGCCGTCGGCCTGCTCGGCAAGGAAACGTTCGAACTCCGCGCCGAGTTCGTCGCCGCTGGGCAGATCCTCGTCCCGGGCCAACAGTGACCGGGACTCCTGGGCGGCGACGAATGCATCGTATTGGTTCTCCAGCGCCGCCACCACTTGAGCGACCTCCTCGCTGGCCGCCACCTGCTCGTCGATCTTCGCGGCGATCTCGGCGGCCCGCGCGGTGAGCTCACCGGTCGGCAACGCCAGCCCCGCCGCGGCGCAGACCTGCTCCAACAGGGTCACCGCAGCGGCCGGGTAGTCGTTCTGGGCCAGATAATGCGGCACGTGCGCGGTGAAACCGATCACCTCGTGCCCGTGCTGGCCCATCCGGAACTCCAGCAGACTCGACGCGCTGCCGGGCACCTGAACCTCGCCCAGCCACGGGGTGTGCGAGGAGATCGCCTCGCGGTTGTTCGAGTGGGCGGTCAGGGTGGTCGGGCGGGTGTGCGGAACGGCCATCGGGATCGACCCCATACCGATGGTCTGGCGCACCCCGAGCCGCTCGGCCAGCAGCCGGACGGCGGTCACGAACCGCTCCCACTTCAGGTCCGGTTCCACCCCGGTGAGCAGCAGGAACGGCGTGCCCAGCGAATCGCGCAGGGCATACAGGCTCAGCTCGGGATCCTGGTAGTCGGTGAAATGGTCGGTCTTGAACGTCATGGTCGGGCGCCGCGATCGGTAATCGAGCAGCTCGTCGACGGCGAATGAGGCCACCAGCTCGGAGGGCAGGCCCTCCTTGAGCTGCGCGGCGGCCAACCGAGCGGCGTGGCCGGCGTCGGTGAATCCTTCCAGCGCATGGATCAGCACCGGGCCGCGACCATCCGCGGAGGTCAGCTGCGGTCCCGGGAATTCCAGCTCGTACATGCCGGACGGCTCAGGTCGCGAGTCATCCATCTACGTGTCCCTTTCTGCTCAGGCGTCCAGTGTCTCTCATCTGCGCCGCTTTGTTTAACGCCGGGAGTGCCCGGATTCATACCGCGGCACACGTACCGGAATCTGACGATCGCCGGCACCTGCGGCAAGATTGAGGGCATGCGTGTGCCCGCGGTGCTGATGGTGGTGTTGATGGCCGCCGCCGGCTGCGCCGTCGGCGCGCCCGGGTCGCGCCCCGCCGAGCACCCGCTGAACACCCCGCCGACGTCCACCGGCGAGGTGGTCGCGGTCGGTACGGTGGAACTGCCGGCGGCCGTGCCGGTGTCCCCGGATCCGCGCATCGGAGCGGTGTTCGTCGGCGACACCCAGCTGCACAGCTGCACCGGGTCGGTGTTGGACAGCCCCGGCGGCGACCTGGTGCTCACCGCCGCGCACTGCCTGGCCGACGGGGTGCCGGCGCAGTTCGTCCCGGCCTTCTCCGACGCCAGTGCGGACGCCCAGGTCTGGTCGATCGACGATGTCTATCTGGATCCGCGATGGTCGGCAAGCCAGGATCAGCGTGCCGACTACGCGATCGTGCGAGTCAGCGACAGCGCCGGGGAGCGGATCGAGAGCCGGGTCGGCGGTGGCCTGCACATCGGGACACCGCCCGCCGCCAACACCGCGGTGCGGGTCATCGGCTACCCGATGGGTGTCGGTGGCGGGCCGGTGAGCTGCGCCGGACCCACCGGGGCCGCCCAGGACGGGTATCCGTCGCTGCCGTGCGACGGGATGGTCGGCGGCACCAGCGGCGCGCCCTGGCTGGCCGGGTCGACGATCGTCGGCATCGTCGGCGGACTCGACGGTGGCGGGTGCCGCGAGGACGCGTCGTTCTCCCCGCCGTTCGACGCGTCCATGCACGCGGTGCTGGCCCGCGCCGAGGCCGGCGGGCCCGGCGACCAGGCGCCGGCGAGCTTCGGCAGCGACGACTGCTGATCCACACTCTCGCCGTTATCCCCAGCCGGGTGCCCGCGGCGGTGTCGGTGCACTCGCTACCCCGGCGATCCTTGGGACCGTCGGGGCATGAGAAAACAACGCAACCTCCCCGATTTCAACAAACCGGGCACCCTGATCGCCGGGCTGCCCGCCATCCTGGGCTTCGAGCCGGAGCAGTCGCTGGTGCTGGTCACCCTGGCCCTCCACCAGCTCGGAGCGGTGCTGCGCGTCGACCTCGATGACGGCCTGCCGGAGCGTTTGGCGGATCTGGCGGGCGTGGTCGCCGCCGGTGGTGCGGATGCGGTGGTCGCGGTCGTGGTGGACGCCGACGCCGCGTTTCGCCCCGACGAGGCCTACCTGCCGGTGCTGGCGGACCTGGCCGACGCGCTGGCCGATCTCGGTGTGCAGGTGGTCGCCGGGGTGATCGTGGACCGCGTCGCCGCCGGCGGCTGGTGGCGGTGCGCCGACGGCTGTGGGCGCCGCGGACGGGTCGACGACCCGCGACTGTCGCCGCTGGCCGTCGCCGCGGTGGTCGAGGGCCGTCGGTTCTACCCCCGACGCACCGACCTGGCGGCGACCGTCGAGATCACCGACCCGGACCGGACGGCCGAGCTCGAGCCGTTGCTCGCGACCGCCGCCGAAGCCGCCGGCGCGGAGCGGCGGACGGCGCCGCAGGCCTGTGCCCGTCGTGAGGTCGAGGCGGCGATCGAACTCGCGCAGCGGCTGCAGTCCGGCCGGCCGCTCGACGACGACCGCCTGGTGGCCGTCGGGCAGTCACTGGCCAACATCGCGGTCCGGGATGTGCTCTACGGGCTGGCGGTGGGGGAGTTGGCCGATGCGGCCGAGGAGCTGTGGGAGACGTTCGCCCGGGTGCTTCCGGGCCCGTGGCGGGTGGAGGCACTCGGGCTCTTGGCGTTCAGTGCCTACGCGCGCGGCGACGGCCCGCTGGCCGGGATCGCCCTGGAGGCCGCGCTACGCACCAACCCGGTGCACCGGATGTCGGTCATGCTCGATTCGGCGATGCGCGGCGGCCTGCGGCCCGAGGACATCCGCTCGCTGAGCCGCGCGTCCTACCGCCAGGCAGCCCAGATCGGGGTGACCCTGCCGCGGCAGGTCCCGGACCGGCGCGCCGGGTGATCGGCGAGCCGGGTGATCGGCGAGCCGTCAGACTTTCTCCACCCGCACGGCGTGGGCCATCTCGTGCGGCAGGTCGACGTTCTCGTGCCCCGGAATGACGATGGTGACCCCGCCGATGGGGTTGAGCTGCGCGCTGACCCGGGCGTTGGGCACCACCCCGGCGTCCTTGAACTGGGCGATCAGATCGATGTCGCCCTGCACGTGCTCGGTGATCTGGCGCACCACCACGGCCACCGGCGGACCGGCCGGCAACTCGGTCAGCCGGACCAGGTGCGACTCGCCGGCCGGGCTGGCGCCGACGCCGAGCTCGGACAGACCGGGGATGGGGTTGCCGAACGGGGAGACCGTCGGATTGTCCAGCACCGAGACCAGCCGGCGCTCGACGTCCTCGCTCATCACGTGTTCCCAGCGGCAGGCCTCGGCGTGCACCTCTTCCCACGGCAGCCCGATCACGTCGACCAGGAGCCGCTCGGCGAGCCGGTGCTTGCGCATGACGGCGACGGCCAGCGCGCGCCCGCGCGGGGTCAGTTCCAGGTGCCGATCGCCGGCGACCTGAAGCAGGCCGTCGCGCTCCATCCGGGAGACGGTCTGGCTGACGGTCGGTCCACTTTGCTCGAGACGCTCGGCAATCCGCGCGCGCAACGGCACCACGCCCTCCTCTTCGAGGTCGTAGATGGTCCGCAGATACATCTCAGTGGTGTCGACCAGGTCATTCATATGGCACCCTCCGTTGCGGTCATTCTACGTTGCCGGGTAGGCAAGCGGGTTGCTGACCACCCCGTCAGGGCAACACGGCGCGCCCGCCGGAATCATCCCGGCGGGCGCGCTGTGGGCCAGGTTCAGCTGGCGTAGGAGCGTAGGCGATCGGCGCGGTCGCCGTGCCGCAGTTTCACCATCACCTCGCGCTCGATTTGGCGGACTCGTTCGCGCGAGAGCCCGAAGAGTTTGCCGATCTGGTCCAGTGTCCGCGGCTGCCCGTCGTCGAGGCCGAACCGCAGCCGGATCACCTGCTGTTCGCGCTCGTCGAGCGTGGCCAGCACGTAGCGGATGTCGGTGTGCAGCAACTCGGAGATCACCGCATTCTCCGCCGACATCGCCTCGGAGTCCTCGATGAAGTCGCCCAGCGGGGCCTCCTCGTCGGAGCCAACCGGCATGTCCAGGCTCACCGGGTCACGGCTGTGCTCCAGCAGATCGGCGATCTTCTCCACCGGGATGCCCGACTCCTCGGACAGTTCCTCATCGGAGGCCTCCCGGCCGAGCTGCTGATGCATCTCCCGCTTGATCCGGGCGAGCTTGTTCACCTGCTCGACCAGGTGGACCGGTAGCCGGATGGTGCGACTCTGGTCGGCCATGCCGCGGGTGATGGCCTGACGGATCCACCAGGTGGCATAGGTGGAGAACTTGAAACCCTTGGTGTAGTCGAACTTCTCCATCGCGCGGATCAATCCGAGGTTGCCCTCCTGAATCAGGTCCAGTAGCGGCATACCGCGGCCGGTGTAGCGCTTGGCCAGCGAGACCACCAGGCGCAGGTTCGCCTCCAGTAGGTGCGAGCGGGCCGCGGAGCCCTCGCGCACGACGGCGGCCAGCTCGGCGCGGCGTCGCTCGCCGAGACGTTTACGGGTATCCAGCAGATGCTGGGCGTACAGGCCGGCTTCGATCCGCTTGGCCAGCTCCACCTCGTCGGCGGCGGAGAGCAGCGCGGTCTTGCCGATCCCGTTCAGATAGACGCGGACCAAGTCCGCGGCCGGGCTTTGGGCGTCCAGATCCGCGTCGATCCGGTTTGCGGTGGCAGATGCCATTTCGGCCTCCTGTTGGCTCGAACGTTGCACCCGGTACAACGCTCGCAGGGGCCCGGGAGTTCCCGAAGGCCGCCCGCGGCCACGCCTTTGAGCTGCGGATATGGCGTCACGCCCTGAGAATGCCCTGAGAATGCCCCGAGAAGGCCGCTCAGCTTTGCAGCGGCTGGTCCGGCTCCGGCCGGTGAGGTTGCCCGGCGCCCGGCTCCAGCTGCCCGCGACCCGACGTCGGGAACATTCGGGGGTGCCGCGGCGCGTCGGCGTAGCGGCGGGGCTCCTCGTCGGTCCGCGGCGGTCGATCGTTGGCGATCAGCACCGCGATCCACGGCAGCGGCACCGAGATCGCGATGATCAGCAGGGAGATCCAGCCGTTGTGCCAGAGCCCGTAGGCGCCGGCGGCCAGCAGCAGTGCCGGCACCCGGAACGCCATAATGGTGAGGTATTTACGGACCCGCGCCCGGTGCTCCTCCTGGTAGGGCAGAGCTGCCCTGGTGATCAGGACCGGACGACCCTCGTCGTCGAAACCCAGCTCCCGGCTGTGCTTCATGGGTACCACTCTTCCACATCCGGCGGCGGCCGGGGAGAATGGGTGCATGACTACGCAGACCATCGAGCGCCCGGACATCGACGAACGGGCCGACGACGGCACCGACGACGACGCCCCGAAGGTCTTCCACTATGTGAAGAAGGACCGGATCGCCGAGAGTGCGGTGATGGGCACGCACGTCGTCGCGCTGTGCGGTGAGGTGTTCCCGGTCACCCGCTCCGCGAAGCCGGGCTCGCCGGTGTGCGAGGACTGCAAGCGGATCTACGAATCCATGAAGAAGGACTAGGTAAAAGCCCCGCGCCTCGGCGCGTTAGCCCGAGTCCTGGGTGCGCTGGCTGAACCGCTGCCCGGCGCGGTCGCCGAGCCAGTTGCGCAACTGGTCGGCGTGCGTGGCGGGCGCCGGCCACTCCTCCTGGATCGCGTTGTTGAGTTCGGCGCCGAGCATGATCGCCAGCCCGAGGAAGAACGCGAACAGCAGGAACGCGATGGGGGTGGCCAGCGCGCCGTAGGTGTAGCCGGTGCGGGTGATGAAGTTCAGGTAGACCCGCAGTCCGTAGGTGGCCACGACGAACACCGTGGTTGCCAGTACCGCACCGCCGACCAGCCGGTGGGTGGGCAGTGGTACCGGCAGCGACACCCGGTACAGGATGGTGACGACGGTGATCAGCGCCAGCAGCATGACCGGGTAGTACCCGAAGCGCAGCAGGTTGTCCCAGTTGTCGGGCAGGTGCTGGCTGATGGTGCGCGGCCCGAGTGCCAGGAACGGCAGCACGACGATCGCGCTCACCAGCATGGCGACATACAGGCCCAAGGCGAAGAACCGCTGCCGGACCGGGTGGCGCAGCGGTGTCTGGCCGTGCGCCTCCACCACCGAGTCGACCAACGCCGAGATGGCCGACGAACCCGCCCACAGCGAGATGACGAAGCCCAGGGACACCACCTCGCCGCGGGCGCTGGCGACGATGTCCCGCACGGTGGGTTCGATGATCTCGGCGACGACGTTCTTGGAGAAGAACCGGCCGGATGCGCCGATCAGCTGGTCCTGGATCGCGCCGAGGGTGTCCGGCCCGAACAGCGGTGCGATGTAGGACAGGCTGCCGAGCAACCCCAGCAGCAGCGGCGGCAGCGACAGCACCGACCAGAACCCGGCCTGGGCGGCCTCGGAGAAAATCGAATCGTCCCACGCCTTGGCCAGCGTCCGTTTGGCGATACGCCAGGCATGGTGGCGGGTCGGCGACGGTGCCGGTGGCTGGTCGGTCATGGCCACACCAGCATCCCCGATCACCCGCGATTACGCCCGTCGACTCCCCGGGGAGTCGCGAATCGTTACTGCTGGGGCCCGGAAACCTCCAGCACGGCGGCCTGCGCGATCAGCTTGGCCTCGTGCTCGTTGGCGTGGTGCTGGCAAAACAGCAGTTCCGCGCCCGACGGCAAGGTGGCACGAACGCGGGCGGCGGCGCCGCAGCGATCGCACCGATCGGCCCGGGTGAGTTCGGGCCTGGTCAGAGTTGCGGTCATGGCTCCTCCGTTCCTCAATCGTTCGCGTGAGTTCTACTGTGTCAGACGTTTGCCGATTCCGCGTTGTTCCCCGGCCCGTTACGGATGTGTCATGTTTCACTGGCCACCCGATTTGCGCCGCGGGCAGCGCTGTGACTACCGCAAACAACGAGCTCAGCACGGGGGATATGCCCGATTGCGCGCTGAGCGAAATCAGCCCCGCCGGTTGCGCAGCGTGTCCCAATCGTG
>WBZQ01000914.1_pt1 | contig 21578 bp, 22 predicted proteins | sample 5204251 | NCBI WGS metagenome assembly WBZQ01 (sample SAMN12412402, study PRJNA552823) | activated sludge metagenome | isolation source: activated sludge from nitrification reactor of wastewater treatment plant... | place: USA: Virginia | collected 2017-09
CACCTGATATCTCTTGAGCAAGTTTGTCCAAGCTAACGATGGATGGTCTTAAAGAAACGGGGCGGCAGTTTATCTGTCGCCCCACGAGATCAGTCGATGTTCTTTCTCGTTTAATCCACAGATACCACGATCGCACGGGATCGGTCTCTGACTTCAGGGGTCCAGGGTATCCGAATAGCGAGCACTCCGTTCTTACATGCAGCTTTCGCTGTAGAAACAGCTAAGCCCTCGGGCAAGGCCACGCTGCGACGGAATGCCGTATAGCGACGGCTGCTTCCTTCGCCGTTCCCGTCATGCCACTCGCGCTGATCTTCATAGCTCAGACAGAGTATGCCGTTTCGGATCATGACGTTGAGTTGTTTCGGGTCCACTCCGGGGACGTCGACACGGACGATCACGTGCTCTTCCGTCTCGTACATGTCGATTCCAGTGCCAAACCCGGCAAAACGGGACCATCCCGTTTCAAACGCTGACATCAGAAAATGATCAAACAGCTGATTCATGTCATCGTGCACCGATATACCCTCGTGCATTTTGACGGGTTTGCGTTTCCACGGAATCATCTCTTTGAGCTTCGTCATCAGTGCCATAACAGCATCCTCCTTTCGTGTGAATCGAGATGGCGATCAGAACTCCCAATATGTTTCTGACCGGGTCTGTCTCATATCCTGTCCGAGGGACCTGACCGTTAACGTGAGCAAATCTCTTGCTGATGGAATCAATACGTGTGCCATCAGACTCGTGACTGAGCGGTAGTGCTCCGCCTTTCGGCCTTACTTCATGTTACTTCTTTGTGCGCGTCCGCTCCTTCCACCATGTCGCCCAGGCACTGACCATGAAGGCCACGATGATCAGGCTGAATAGCGCTATCCCCAGCACCTCGGTACGCGGCAACGTGGCGACGAATTCTCGCATTGCTGACTTTACTCCGTACATGTAGGTTCACGGACTCGGCATGGTCATGTGGCGGCCTGGCCTTCTCGGCGTACCACCTATGCGCAGGATGTCTTCGACCAACTGATCCCGAAGGCGTATGACCGTTGCCGACCGCTTGCGCCGATCGAGCGACCACCAGTGAAGAGGACGGTTAAAGTGGACGATCGGCGGTGGGACATTCCGCAATACTGCTGGGTGCTGAAAATCATAGCGTGCAGCATGACTGGGCTGCTGAAGGGCTCCAGCATCGAACGCCCTTGTCAAAACCCTGCTGGAATTCCTTAACAATGGTCCCATGGCCGATTCCACCTATTGCCTCTTGTTGACTCACAACACCATGCCGCTGATCCGTAGCCATAGTGCGCCAAGCACGACTGTTCACTGCTGTATCCCTCGTTTTTGCGATCGGTAATGGTTCGTGACTGATTGTGGAAGGTCGTCATGCGGTCTCATCATCGGTACAAGCATGACGACTCCGCGTAGCTAGGATGGCGATAATTCTTTCTGGAACGAAGTCAATACCCAGGCAGTTCCTTCACCGCGGTAGGGACATGCAAGTTCCTGATTGTTCCTGCCGGTCATCTCCTTAAAGTACGCTCTCGTCCGAATCAAGAGAGCACCCCAATTAGTGCGCTCCATCATTCCCGAATAGATAAATCACCAGGTATGCCACACCGACAGATACTGCCACTATGACTCCTCCCGTAGCGAGTATTGCGATAACCTCAACCATGCTTCTCACCTCCCGACTGGTGTAGTTGATGCAGGACCATGGACATCATCTCGTTCCCTTATCCAAGTTCAGATCCGACGACTTTAGCCCGCACTCATCCCATGATCGGCTCCTAAAAGTAATTGCGAAGGCGTATGGTCATGGCTCGATGTACCGCACCATCCAAGGGACGCCATGGAGCGGCTTGGCAAAGATGATGGTAGGTGGAACAGTGCATCATGCCCTGAAGGATGGAATCCATAACTTTCCCCCGTTTATTGAAGTGTCCACGGTTCTAGTTATGTTTTGCTAGGTCGTGCCCGGATGCGGTTGTCCGTGAGCGTGTGTCTCACGATGTCGTGATGGAGGTAACAACAGAAAGAAGACAATCAAGATTAGGAAGAGTGCTGAGATGCATCAGATGCGATGACGCGGGAAGACTCTTGTCGAGGGTCGGATGAAAGACTCGGGGAACGAATGCCTGTGTTGCGGCAGTGTCTGGGTTTAACTGGAAAGATCAACGCGTTGTATCTTCTCCTGCCTCTCCCTTGACTCATCACAGTTTGGATTTACTCATATACACACAATTGACAAGCTGGACTGGATGAATGTTGGTGAAGGGCTCACTGTCCAGGCGGTGTTCCACCAGCCCCTTCACCCAATCATCCTGTCTCGGGTTCATTGATCTCTTAACTTGTTCCGCCATCGAGAAATGAGTAAGGAGGTGAACAGAGATGGACCGGATTTCGGATAATACGGTAGTCGTTCTGCTGGGAGCATTTCTGGTCGCCGGGCTTGTGCGAGCACTTATGACGGCTGCTTTCTAAAATGGAATGAGCCCAGATTGCTTATAAGCATCAAACAGAGTTGCGCCGGAGCTGATAGGTGTCAGCTCCGGTGTTCACTGGACCTTCGTTCTCCTCTTCCTCATAGAAAACCAAGTTGGTCACATCGATAGGAACATCCCCATACGCACTGCTAATCACGGCATCGCAATCAGTAATTCATGATTGGATTCGGTTTTCATTAGATAGTTGTTCCGGCTTAGATGCCCACTTGACTTACCAAATGTTGGATTTACTCGTATATGCATAATTGACAGGCTGGACTGGATGGACGTTGGTGAAGGGCCCACTGTCTAGCCAGCTGTCAGAGTGGTGCTCGACCAGGCCCTTCACACAGTCCTCCTGCTCCGGTCCAATCACTCATACATTGTATTCTGCACTCACAAGGAGGGTAGTGCTATGTCTTGGGACAGCCAAACGCCGGTGTTGTTTCGCAACGGGTCGGTTGAGTCACAAGCCGATCGTCTTTTAGACGGCGCTATTCAAGCAGTGAGCGAGTGGAGAGGGACGTGGGAGCCAACCTGCAACATCTTTGAGAACCAGGATGCGTTTATCGTTCAGATGGCATTGCCGGGGCTCGAACCGAGCCGGATCGACATACAGGTTGAGCATAATGTGCTTCAAGTGAAAGGGGAACGCAAGAGTGAAACCACAGAACAAACCAAATGGTACACGCGCAGCATTCCAGAGGGTGTCTTCTCGTGTTCGTTCACGCTTCCTGCGTATGTGGACTACAAAAAGTCCAGAGCCTCGTGCAGGCAGGGGGTGTTAACGATCACTTTCTCGAAACGCGACGAAGCAAAACCTCGTCGCATTATGATCGAGTGCCAGTAAGCGATGATGTATCGGCTCGCCGGCGCTCCGAATCGAGGACCGCCGGCGAGTCCTCGGGCGTGAGGTAAAGACTATGCGGATCGGTCAATTGATCAGGAGTCTCGTGCTCGCCGGCTCAGTTATGGTGTGGCCGCAAGCGACATCGGTTCAGGCTGTCGGTGAACTGTATGCCTTGGGCTACGATGTAATCGGTCAAGCCGAGAAGGTGTTGAAACAAGCCGCCGCAAACAGTCCGAAGTGGCATAGCAAGCAGGACTCCCTTGAGCGCGAGATCTACGACATTACGTTGTTGCTGGAGCATGCCTACCGAGCGGCTGAGAACGTGAATGACGCGGCCATGAAAGATTCAGCGCACCAGGCGCTCTCACTGCTGCAGCAGGCAGTTGCGCAAGGGCACTTTGATCCGAAGAAAGTGGAACCAATCTTCCTCTTGATCAGGCAACTGCTGCCAACTGTGTTGGTCTAAAGCTGAAGGGACGAAGCCGGAATTGGAAAGGTCTTGGACATAAGAAAGTGTGCCCTACTCTCACACATGGAAAGGAGGTGAACACGATGCTGGATATGATCTCAATCATTGATGCGAGCCTGGCGTTCGGTGGGGCTATTGCCGTGGTGCTGATCGGGATTTCGATGGTGTCCTCGGAATCCACCACCGTGTCCACGTCCTCTGAGGAGGCAGAACGTCAATCCGACTGCACTCACGATCCGCCTTTTCAGGCCGCAGCGTAGTGAGATTCGAGTGTGGTGGAGACGAATGAAACAGGGAAGGATGCCATGATGAAATTCCAAATGATGAAGTTTCAATGGAAAGAGTGGAAAGCGAAAGTCCGTGAGTGGTTTGACTATTCCTCGTAGCCGTGCAGGTGGTGGTCACGATGAAGTGTAGGGACATTCCGTGTGGATGTCCCTGCTGCGAGCTGAACAAAAAGGAAAGGAGGAACGTATGATGCACATCAAATTCAGAATGCTGCCTATCCTCGTGATGCTCTGCGTGGTCATGGGATTTGTGACCACGCCGGGTTCAGCGGCAGAAGATATGTCAGCGGGCGCTGCGCTGCCGCGTGCCTTTCAGAGTGTTCAGTTCGGAATGACGCTGTCTGAATTCACAGCGGTCGTCCCAGAGGCCAAGACAGTGTCCCTCGGAGGACGTGATCAAGCTGACCGTACGGTGGTGGTGCCATCACAAGAACGGCCCCTCCACCGCATTGAATATCGTTTCTCCGATCGGCTCCGGGAATTCATCCTTTATTATGTTTATGCCGATGTCCCCGGTGGGTATGCCGGACTGCTCGAACAATTGCGAGAGTCTTATGGAACCCCCGCACGTCAGAATTTGCAAGAATACTATACGAAACCTGAAGCCTATTCAGAAAAGAAGACGATCTGGAATGATGGTGCCACGATGGTCAGTCTGACGGAGATTCGTAAACTGAATGGTGACAAGCGCGAACTGAGCTTGACGATCACCGATCTCACGCGTCAACCGGCCTCGGGGGAAGGTCAAGCGCGTCACGCATACGAACGGAGCATCCTGATTCCAGTGCCGAAGGACCGGACTTCGAACGAACAGACGGCGGTGCCGGACCGAGCTGGGGCACAGATCAAGCAGGCAGGTGGGTGAGGGAGTGGGGGGGGGAAGGACCCTGATTTGGTGAACTCATTGGATACTACTCGTGGGGTGAGTGCGAAAGGAGGTGGTCTGCCATGAAAGTTCTCTCTTGGATTCGGGCGCTGGTGGCGACCTGGCTCATCGTGATGCCGATCATGACCGCGATGTGGCTGGTGTAATCAAAAGACGTGATGAGACGAACCAGCTGGGATCCACGAAGGATCCCAGCTCAGTTCACCGATGAGGTTAATGAATCTTTCCAGATGGAAGGAGGAATCACATGAATCGGCTGACTCTCTCGATATGGGCCCTTGCCGTTTTGTTGCTCAACACGGGAGTAACCTCGCCTACGGTTACTCTTGCCGCGGAGTCGGCGTTGCCGGTCAAGCCACAGACACAGTCGGAAGCCGCTCAATCGGTACAATCGAAGGTCGACAAACAGGCTGGGGATGCTGTGGCAGAGAAACGCAAGAAGTTGATTGCTGACGCGACCACCGCACTGGCGGAAACGCACAAGGCTCTCAACGCTTTGGATAAAAAGAAGAATGCCGAAGCGCTAAAGGCCCTTGCGGAGGTCACAGGTAAGCTCGACCTGATCGTCGCGCGTGACCCCAAGCTGGCACAGGCACCGGTGGACGTGGAAGTGGTGACCTATGACCTGCTGGCAAACCTTGACACGATCAAGGAGGTCATCAAAGACGCCAAAGCGTATCTGAACGACGGCGAGATTCAGAAGGCCCGTCCGCTGGTGGCCAACCTGGCGAGCGAGATCCAGTATCGTACAATCTATATTCCGCTGGCGTCGTATCCAGCGGCGATCAAAGCCATCGCACCGCTCATCGATGCCGGTAAGATCGATGAAGCCAGGGCAGGATTGCAGGCCGCGCTCAATACCCTGGTGGTCACCACAGACAATGTGACTCCACTCCCCAAGTTACGTGCCGAACAGTTGCTGAAACAGGCACAAGATCTGGCGGAAAAGAAGGACCGGAGTAAAGAAGAGAACGACAAATTGGCCAAGACTCTCCAAGGCGCACGCGAGCAATTGCAGATGGCCGAACTGCTGGGGTATGGCAAAAAGAAAGATTATAACCCCATGTACGAGCAGATTAGTGAGATCGAAACCAAATCGGCTGGTGGCAAGAGTGGTACGGGGTGGTTCGACAAGGTCAAGCAACAGCTTGCCGATTTGTTCTGAGCTGAGACGGCGCGTGGCAGAGTGAGTGATCACTCTGCCGTGCCTCAGCATTTCACATCGGCATCGCGGCAACGGGTTGAGTGCTCAACCATGCGGTACCAGGCACGGTCTCTCTATGTACCGAGGAGGAATAGAACCGATGACGAAGAAAGTCTCCTTTTCGATTTGGTATGTGTTGCTGGCCGTCATGGCAGTCGTGATCGTGCATGACTTCATTCTAGCTCTCAACCAGATCGAAGAGCTTCCCTACAGTGAATTCAAGCGGCAGGTTATGGCGGGCAAGGTCGCGGAAGTTTCGGTGACGACCCATGTGTTGACCGGGAAATTGAAACCCGAGGGCGACTCCAAAGAATCCAAAACCTTTCGGACCGTGCGGGTGGATGATCCGGATTTGGTCCGTGAACTCCACCAACATGGTGTGAGCTTTTCCGGCGTAATCGAATCCACCTTTATGCGCGATGTGCTCTCCTGGGTTATTCCGGCCGCCTTATTTGCCGGTATCTGGTTCTTTATCTTTCGCCGGCTTGGGCAGGCTCAAAGTGGGTTCATGCAGGTCGGGCAGTCAAAGGCCAAAATCTATATGGAGAAGGACGTCAAGGTGACGTTTGCGGATGTGGCGGGTGTGGATGAAGCCAAAGATGAACTGCGTGAGGTCATCGAGTTCCTCAAGACTCCCGAGAAGTTCACCAAGTTGGGTGGCAAGATTCCCAAGGGCATTTTGCTCGTCGGTCCTCCCGGGACAGGCAAGACGCTGCTGGCCCGTGCGGTGGCCGGAGAATCCGGGGTGCCGTTCTTCAGCATCAGCGGCTCGGAATTTGTCGAAATGTTTGTGGGAGTGGGGGCTGCACGAGTCCGCGATCTGTTTGAGCAGGCGAAGGGTAAGGCCCCGTGCATTATATTCGTCGACGAGTTGGATGCGTTAGGCAAAGCGCGAGGGATGGGCTCTATGGCGCATGAAGAACGGGAACAAACGCTCAATCAGTTGCTTGTCGAGATGGATGGGTTTGACCCTCGGGTGGGTGTGATCCTCATGGCGGCGACCAATCGACCGGAGATTCTGGATCCGGCGCTGCTGCGGGCCGGCCGATTCGATCGCCATGTGACGGTGGATCGTCCGGACAAGAATGGACGCCTGGACGTGCTGAAGGTGCATGCCAAGAAAGTGGCGCTGAGCTCCGATGCCGATTTGGAACAGATTGCCGCGATGACCCCAGGCTTTTCCGGTGCCGATCTGGCCAATGTGATCAATGAAGCGGCGCTGCTCGCCGTTCGCCGCGGCAAAGACCAGGTGGGCCTCCCGGAATTACAAGAGGCCGTGGAACGAGTCATTGCCGGCTTGGAGAAAAAGAATCGTGTCCTGAATAAGATGGAAAAAGAGCGAGTCGCGTTTCATGAAACCGGCCATGCGTTGGTTGCCTTGTCCATTCCGGGCTGTGATCAGGTCCAGAAGATCTCCATTATTCCTCGGGGCGTGGCAGCGCTCGGCTATACGTTGCAATTGCCGACGGAAGACCGGTTTCTGATGACGAAATCGGAATTGGAGAATAAAGTGGCCGTCTTGCTCGGCGGACGGATCGCCGAAGAGACGATTTTTGGCGAAGCCTCCACTGGGGCCCAGAACGATCTTGTGAAAGCGACGGATATTGCCAAGAGCATGGTGAAAGCCTACGGGATGAGCGAAAAACTCGGCACCATCACGCTAGAGCGAGAACGACAGCCCCAATTCCTGCAGCTCCCTATTGCATCAGAGAAAGGGGACTACTCCGAAGAGACCGCTCGTGAAATCGATTGTGAAGTGCGGAGGATCATTGACGAACAGTACGGACGGGTGCGGCGGTTGCTGGAGGAGAAGAAAGCGGTTCTGCAGCAAGGGGCACAGCTGTTGTTGGAACGCGAGGTGATTACCGGGGCGGACCTGAAAGCTATTCTCGAGGCGGTCAATTCGTAATGTGAGAAAAGAGGCGTCCTCGCGGGCCTGTCTCTGATTCCGGGAGAGTTGATACGGATGAGCGCAGACTATGTGGGCGGTGGATGGAGTGACGCGAGTAGAACAATGGGCGACGATCTCTGTTGGAGACAACGTGATCCGCTGTCGGGGACTTGGTTCCTATCGAACCTGTCCTAGCTGGAGCGGCAAGGTGGAACGCTTCGGTGGCCTGATTTCCCTACCGTCCGCTACGACGCCGGCGAAGTAACTGCCACGGATACGGGTGGTGCACTCGTGCTGCACAGCGTTGGATGGAGGGCTTCCTCGCGGGGGCAGTGGCATGGCGCGACATTCGTGATGTTGAGCTTGGTGATCATGGATCGTACTTCCTCCCCGCTCATGGCAAGGAGATGAAAAGCGAAGACCTGCTATCCGATGGGTAGCCTGATGCGTTCTGCTACAAATCTCACATTGCGAGTCTGCCCCTATCTGCCCCAGTAAAGGGAGAGTGGTCGTCTGCCTCCAGCCCTTTCTCCACCACAATCGTCAGGAAGCCCGCGTATATTGCGTCTCTTGCTCGTGGCGTGTCTTTGGCACTGCAGATGCTAGTTCAGGGAGGCGTGTGTGCCTGCATAGATAACAGGATGGCCTCAGATTTCATGTAAGACGGGGAAAACATGATGGACGTCAACCGCATGACAGTGAAGCTCCAGGAAGCCCTGCAGGCTGCGTCAGCCCATGCGAGACGCCGAAGCCATCAAGGCCTCGATGTCGAGCACCTGCTGCTGGGGCTGATGGAACAGGAAGCAGGTCTGGCCGGGCCACTGTTGGAACAGGCGGGTTTCTCTCCGGTCGCAGTGCGGAAGGCGGCGGAGGCGTCGCTCGACCGGCTACCACAAGTAGAGGGACCCGGATCAGCGCGAGGACAGGTCTATCTAACCGAACACTTGTCGCGGGTCCTGGTTCAGGCCGAACAGGAGATGCGAGACCTCCATGATGACTATGTGAGCGTTGAACATGTCCTGCTCGCGATGGTGGCGGAGGGGGGTGTGCTCAGACCACTCGGCATCACCCGCGAGCGGCTCTTAACCGCCCTCCAACAGATACGGGGGAGTCAACGGGTGACCAGCCAAGACCCCGAAAGCACCTATCAAGCTCTCGAGAAGTACGGGCGTGACCTTACCAGACTGGCTGGGCAGGGCAAACTGGACCCAGTTGTCGGGCGGGATGAAGAAATACGGCGCGTGATCCAGATTCTGTCACGCCGTACCAAGAACAATCCGGTGCTGATCGGCGAGCCGGGGGTCGGGAAGACCGCGATCGCAGAAGGCTTAGCCCAACGGATCGTCAAAGGCGACGTGCCGGAAGGTCTGAAACACAAACGCGTTGTCGGATTGGACATGGGCGCGTTGATCGCCGGAGCCAAATATCGCGGCGAATTCGAAGAGCGCCTCAAGGCGGTCCTCAAAGAAGTCCAGGCGGGGCACGGCCAGGTTCTGCTGTTTATCGACGAGCTGCATACCGTGGTGGGGGCGGGGGCGGCTGAAGGAGCGATGGATGCTGCGAACATTCTCAAGCCTATGCTGGCTCGCGGCGAACTCCACATGATCGGAGCGACCACACTCGATGAGTACCGGAAGCACATTGAAAAGGATGCGGCACTCGAACGACGGTTTCAACCGGTGCTCATTGGTCAACCGACTGTCGAGGATACCATCTCGATCCTGCGAGGGCTCAAAGAACGGTATGAAATCCATCATGGCGTGCGCATCAAGGACGCCGCCCTCATCAGTGCCGCCCGGCTGTCGCACCGGTACATCGCTGACCGCTTTCTCCCTGACAAGGCCATCGATCTTATGGATGAGGCGGCGGCTCGTCTCAGAACCGAAATCGACAGCATGCCCGCCGAGCTTGACGAAATCTCGCGAAAGGTATTGCAGTTGGAGATCGAGCGGGAAGCCCTCCGGAAAGAAACCGATCCCGCCAGCCGCGCAAGATTGGAGGTGCTCGAGCAGGAGCTGGCAGGGAAGGTGCGCGAACGTGATGCGCTCAAGACCCGGTGGGAAACAGAGAAGGTGTCCGTCGCCCGCTTGCATACGCTTCGTCAACAGATCGAAACTATGAAGCAGGAGATGGACCGGGCGGAGCGGGCGTACGACCTGAATCGAGTCGCGGAGTTGCGGTATGGCGAACTGCCCAAGCTGGAGAGAGAACTCGCCGCAGAGGAACAGCAGTTGACGACGAAGCAGGACGGACACCGCTTGCTCAAAGAGGAAGTGGACGAAGACGATATCGCGGAGGTTGTCAGTCGCTGGACAGGTATTCCGGTCGCCCGTCTGGTCCAGGGGGAGATGGAGAAGCTGCTGCACCTTCGAGATCTCCTGCACAAGCGAGTGGTCGGCCAGGAGGAGGCGGTACGAGCCGTGGCCAATGCGGTGGTGCGCGCCCGCTCCGGAATCAAAGATCCCGCTCGGCCGATCGGCTCATTCCTGTTTCTTGGTCCCACCGGGGTCGGAAAGACTGAGCTCGCCCGTGCGCTGGCTGCGACCCTCTTCGATGATGAGGCGAATCTTATTCGCATTGATATGTCTGAATATATGGAGAAACATACCGTTGCCAGACTGATCGGCGCGCCGCCCGGTTATGTGGGGTATGAGGAAGGCGGTCAGCTGACAGAGGCGGTTCGGCGTCGTCCGTTTTCCGTGATCCTCTTCGATGAAACGGAGAAAGCGCACCAGGATGTGTTCAATCTCCTGCTTCAGATGATGGATGACGGCCGGCTGACCGACTCGCATGGGCGCACCGTGGATTTCAAGAACACGGTTCTGATCATGACATCCAATGTCGGAAGCCAGGACATCCTGGCGGCCCAACAGCAAGGGTTGTCTTATGAAGAGCTGAAAAAGGTGGCCATATCGGATCTCCGCCGGCATTTCCGCCCGGAGTTCTTGAACCGCGTGGATGAGACGGTGGTGTTCCATCCGCTCTCGACCGTGCAGCTGGTCACGATCGTGGACATTCAGTTGACCTATCTCCAAGCACGACTCGGGGAGCGGAGGATTACCCTTGACGTCACGGCTCAGGCGAAGGAAGATCTCGCTCAACGCGGCTATGATCCGGTGTATGGCGCACGCCCGCTCAAACGATTGATCCAGCAGGATCTTGAAATCCCCATCGCGTACGCCTTGGTGCAAGGAGAGCTGCGGGACGGCGACACTGCTCGTGTGGAGCTCAAAGACGGGACAATCGTCGTGATCCCTGTTACCCAGGCACACGTCGTCTGACGGAAATCGAGCGGAACGATCGAGCCCCAAGAGGGCCGAGCCTCGGGCGTGATGGAATGTACGGCGACAGGGCCGTCGTGTGAAAGATGGAATTCAAGGACTACTACAAAATCCTCGGGGTCGAACGCACGGCGACGGCCGATGACATCAAAGGGGCATACCGTAAGCTGGCGCGCAAGTATCATCCGGATGTCAGCAAGGAGGCCGGAGCGGAAGCGCGCTTTAAGGAAATCGGTGAGGCCTATGAAGTGCTGCAGGATCCGGAAAAGCGTGCTGCCTATGATCAGCTCGGGACCGGCTGGAGGGCGGGACAGGAGTTTACGCCTCCGCCAGATTGGGCGGCCGGATTTGAATTCGCCCCAGGCAGATTCTCCACAGCGGACGCCGCCGAGTTCAGCGACTTTTTTTCCAGTCTCTTCGGTAATTTTGCTCGTCAAGCCGATATACAGCATAGTCACGGCGAGGATCGTCATGCGAAGATTGTCATCCCGTTGGAGGACGCATTTCATGGGGCGACCCGAACTATTACGCTGCGCGCGCCCCGGCTTGATTCGGAGGGACGCATGGTGCTGCGGGACCATACACTCAGCGTGCGGATTCCCAAAGGCATCCGCGATAGCCAACTGATCCGTCTGGCTGGTCAGGGTGCGCCGGGATCAGGAGGAGCGCCTTCAGGGGATCTCTATCTCGAAGTTCATTTCGATCCCCATTCGGTCTACCGCGTGGAGGGCCATGATCTCTCGATGACCCTGCCGATTGCTCCGTGGGAGGCGGCTCTTGGCGCGACGGTGAAAGCGCCGACGCCGACGGGCGTGGTCGAGGTCAAGATTCCTGCAGGCTCACAGAGCGGGCAGAAGCTTCGGCTCAAGGGCCGGGGGATTCCCGGCGAGCCGTCGGGCGATCTCTACCTTGTCCTGGACGTCGTCGTGCCAGCAGCGGACACGGAGCGGGCTCAACAACTCTATCGGACGATGGCTCAGGAACTGGCCTTCAACCCGAGACGGGCTCTTGGCGTGTGAGGAGGTGTGGTCATGGAAAAAGAGATCCTGACAGGCTGGGTCATCGGCGACGAGGACGTACTTACGGCAGAGGAATTGGCGAGAGCCTGCCGGGCCGAAGTGTCATGGATCGCCGAACTGATCGCAGTGGGGGTCCTGGAGCCAGAGGGCAAGGAACAATCAGGCTGGCGATTTTGCGCGACGGATCTTACCTTTGCTCGGCGAGCTGCCCGTCTGCAACAGGATTTTTCGGTGAGCACCGAAGCGGTGGCGGTCATGCTCGATCTGCTGACCGAGATTGAACGGCTCCGAGATCGGTTGAAGCGGGCGGGATTGGATCCAAATGAGTGAGCGGGTGCACATCGTCTGTCACCATTGTCGAGGCATCAATCGCGTGCCCGGAACTCGTCTCAGGGAAGGTCCCAAGTGTGGCCAGTGCCACATGCCGTTGTTCACCGGACACCCGATCGCACTGACAGTGGCGGATTTCGACGTACATGCGACACGAAACGATATCCCGTTGGTCGTGGATTTCTGGGCGCCCTGGTGCGGACCCTGCCGCATGATGGCACCGGCGTATGAACAGGCGGCCAAGATTCTTGAACCAGGAGTTCGTCTGGCCAAGGTGAATACAGAGGAGGAACAGGCGCTTGGTGCCCGCTTTAGCATTCAGAGTATCCCGACCATGATCATGCTTCGTGGAGGACATGAAGTGGATCGACGATCAGGGGCTCTCGGCGCGCAGGACATCGTGGGTTGGGTCCGCAGCCATATGTGAGTCGAACCGACGCTGGTTGCTTAGCTAGCCCACCAACGGATGACGCAAGAGCCGGGCGGGATTCGCATGATGGTGGTGATTCCGACTGCCGGTCGTATCGCTCAGGGAATGGCGGACGGAGCCACGAGATTTCTTGTCGTGAGTCGGCGTCTGGCAACCGTCACAAACCAACTATTCGCGATTGGGCTTCCCAACGTCGATCGATCCATCGAGATCAGCTCTTCGCTGGTGTAGGAGTGCCGGATGCTGTATTCAGCAATTGCTTGCGGTCAGCCGCCTCCAACAGCGCAGTCGCTCGATAGGAGGGTAATCGGAAATATTCCGGACGATTGGATACCTTGAGCGTATAGTCATCGTTCTTGGGATTCTTTCCCAAGAGATACGTCAGGGTGTCGCCTGTTTTCTGAGACAGCATGATCGTGAGTAACGGTTTTTCAAGTCCATACTCCGGACTAAGGTCCCGGCCTAGCACCTTCTCAAAGTTTAGATCGGCGAGCACCCGAGCCAATTTATCGACCGCAGCGGACTTCAGTTCAAGATGCCGTCCTGCTTCGAGTCCCTTCATTTCCCATGTTGGGGGTGTCACAGCTCGGTGAGGTTGATTGTCTTCCTGCATGCTCGAAGGTGAAGAAGCGGGCTGTGCGGTCTGTTCAATACGAAGTCCTGCGACCTCCAGAGCTGTGATGTCGTTCTTCTCCAGGTGGAGGATCGTCTTGTCTTCCCAATCTATCAGTTGTACTGGTACCTCATAGGTGGCCAACTCAAGTGCGAAGATCGCATCATTCCCGCCGACGCGAACGTAGCTGCGGCGAAGGCCAGGTGAGGAGCCTAGGTACAGTGTGGCCAATGGCTTGTCGTTCTCGGCCAACGTGATGCGCCGCTCGAACGCTTCATCATCGACTTTAAATCGTGCCTTGGCTCCAGCCGTCACGGCAATAGGGGTACTGGTCTTTGAGCTGGTAATCTTTTCCAAGACGCTGTTCACTCGATTCGAGTCGGCTGGAAATTGTTCCAGATCCGGTAGGGTCCAGTTTGTCCCCTCTCTTACCAGTGTAACTTTGCTATGGTCTGGTCCTTCAAGCACAAGACGATTGATGTGGTCTTGAGAAACTGCAACCAGCGGTGTTGCTCCAGGCTGTGTCAACGGCCAGAGTGTGGAGAGATTGAACCCTCCAGCCATCAAGAGCTGAACAGCTAAGAGTATTCCAAGCCACCTGATGGTCTTCCGCATGAATCAAACCTCCATGAGAATTTGTTGGTATCGTTTGTGGTCGGCCACAGCCACACGGCGACGCCAGATCCAGACCGTCAAGAGGCCGATCAGCGCAAGGCCGTAATTCAACGACTCCCATAGTTGTTGTCGTCCATCCGCCAGAGGATCAAGTGTACGAGCGAGCTGAGTACGACCCCGCAAGGCTAATAAACTTTGATCTTCCAACGACCAGTCGACGGCATTTTGGATGAATGCCAGTGGCTTTGTGTAGCGGGTACTCAGTCCCTGAGAGACAAGCTCCGTCGCCATGTCCGAGGCAAAGGTATTGCTGGACACCAAGATCAGGCGTGACGAATCCGGCGAATGGGTGATCACCCCCGTACCCTGTGCGGCAGCCTCTTTGTCCGAACCGGTCTTCTCGCTCGTTTGGCTGAGCGGAGATTCTTTCCCTTGGTAAAAGGACTCGAATTTCCCTTCAATTGCCACAGCCATTAGGGATCTCCCTGGTTCGTCACCTACAGGGAATCCGGTGTTGGGATAGCTTCGATAGTCGGGAAGGACGTTTGAATTCTCCGAGGTCCAGCTCGTCGCGGAGCTTCGCACAAGCTCCGTCACGATTCGCCCTGTATTCTTGATCGCATCCACTATGACCGGTGAGGCCCAGTTGAGTGTCAACTGGCCGAGGGATGCGGTGATCGGAGAGTTCTGACTGAGTCCATCGTTCCGCAGGTCAGGGAAGTGCGGATAGGGAAGCATCCGGATCTCGCGTACGGAGATCCCACCGAGTTGGCGTTCAACTGGAATCGGCAGGGCTGCGTTGTGTGGGTCGAGCACCATGGTCTCTGCGATCGTGATCCCATGGTGAGCCAACCATTCTTGAAGTCCGGAGGTCTTCTTGGTTGCGGCCAGGGATCTGCCGATGTGGACATCGAAGGGGGAGGTGGTGACGATCACGCTGCCACCTTGCATGAGGAACTGATCGATGGCAAAGCACTGCTTGTCATCCAGCTGATCGGGTGCGAGTACCAGGAGCAGGTCAGCTTCCGCCGGGACGCGGCCGTTCTTCAGGTCGGCTTCCTTGAGTCGCACGTTTTCGGCGAGGGTCTTCTCCAGTTCAGAATATCGCTGACTGTCCGGACCGGTCGGCTGAGGCTTCACGATGACAACGGTTTTGAGCACACCAGTCGTCAAGCGATGGAACGCCGCCTCTACGGCACGTTTGAGTTCCTCCTTGCTCAATGCCGTGGGCAGCGGGATTTGCACTGCTTCGCCATCCGCCTCCAGGACCATATAAAACCAGAATGGTTTGGGATCGAGGGGGCTGACGATTTGCGGGCGAAATCCATACTTTTGCCTCAGCTCCTCAGCGAGCTGACCACCCTCGGTGTCTGGATCCACAAATCGGACTGAGAACCGTTCACCAGCTTCTTTGCTAAGCTCTTTGAGCAGGATTTCCAAGTCCGCACGTAGATCACGGAGGGTCTTCGGCAGTCGTTTATCAGACGACATGTACCCTTTGAACGTCACAGGGCGAGTCAGATTCTCGAACACATTGCCACCAGCTTGGTAGGCACTTGCCACCTTGCGGATCGCACGAGTAATTGCGTACTCAGGATCTTTCAGGACGACGTCCACCTGGTCTTCGCTATAGGCCTTCACTTCGATGAGATCCTGGAAGCCTAGCTTTTCATATTGGTCTCCATAGGCGATGACGAGGTCAAAGTAGGAACTCACCACTGCAGCCTGGTAGCGATCCGCAGTCTGGAAAGGAACAGGACGAATCCCATACCGGGACGCCGCCTCTTCTTCGGCTTCTCGGTCACGAGTGGGATCCACGACTTCCACTCGAGCGTGGCCACCGGAGGCCACGACATATTCCTGGAGGATATCTTTGAGGCGCGGGACAAGCGGCGCCAACAATGGATGGGTTTTGGCGGAAAAATAGCCACGAATGACGAGTGGCTCACGCAGTTGGGTCAGTTGCTGTTGGGTCGATTGAGAAAGGGAATAGAGACGTCCTTGCGTCAGGTCGATCCGCGCGTGCGTGATCGAGCCGAGCCAGAGGTTCCCTGCGATGAAATTCGCTGCAGTCAGTCCGGCTACCAAGGCCCAATGACGATGTCTCCGGCTGACGGGGTTCCCCGCCCATCGGATTTGTTCGAGTGAGAAGACGTTGAGCGTCAGGAATACACCCACGATCGAGCAGTAATAGTAGAGGTCACGCAGGTCAAGGACTCCTCGGCTGATAGCCTCGAAGCGCGTGCCGGTGCCGAGTAAGGCAAGCCAACTTCCCACTTCGTGTCCGAACAACGTGGTAATTGTCTCCGTGCCGATCAAGTAAAACAGTCCGCAGACGACCGAGGTAAGGATCAGAGCGACGATTGAGTTATCAGTGCGGACGCTCATGTACAAACCGATCGCCACATAGGCTGCCGCGAGGAACAGGGTCGCTACATAGCCTCCGATGACCGGTCCCCAATCCAGGGGGCCGAGCAGTGAAACCGTCACCGGCAGGGGAAGGGTCAATAACAGTGCGATGGATACCAGCAACAAGGAAGCGAAGAACTTTCCCAAGACCAGTTCAAGCGGCCGTACAGGGGCGGTCAGGAGGCTTTCGAGCGTACCGGATACACGTTCTTCTGCCCAGCTCCGCATAGTCAACGCCGCCACAAGAAAGATCAGCAACAACGGGAGCCATTCAAACAGGGGACGCACATCCGCGATGTTTCGGGCAAAGAATGTCTCCAACCAAAAGAACATGAAAAGGACCAGCGTCAGGAAAACGCCGACGAACAGATAAGCTGCCGGCGTCGAATAAAAACCACGGAACTCCTTCCTCGTTACGTGGCGGATGGTAGGAAGGAATTCACGCATGTCCAACCTCCTCATTCACGCGGGCGAAAACCGTTTCAAGATCGTGGCGTTCCGCCCTCAATTCATGTACCGCCAGCCCTGCCTGGACCAACGTTGCAGCCACCCGTGGGGCGACGGCCGGAGGGGCATCCAACCGATACTGCCGTCGTGTTTCGTCGGTAGTCAGCTCCGTGACCTTCGAGACACCTTCCACGGACTCGAGCACTGTACGGGCATCACCCTCCACCGTGACGAGGAGGGCCTGGCTCGCCTGTAGATCTTCTAGTCGCGAGTCGATGACCAACCGTCCTGCGCGGAGAATCAGGACGCGCTCGCAGACGGCCTGCACTTCCTGCAAAATATGGGTGGAGACGATGACCGTGGCTTTGGTGGCTAACTCACGGACGAGTTCTCGCATATGACGGATCTGAGTAGGATCGAGACCATTCGTGGGCTCATCAAGAATGATGATGTCCGGTTCGTGCAAGATGGCCTGGGCGACGCCGACACGCTGGCGGTAACCGCGAGAGAGCGTATGGATGGGCCTTGCCGCCTTCTCGGAGAGTGCGGTACGACGTATCGCCTGTGCGATCGCACGAGGTCGACGCTCTTGAGACACCCCGTGGAGTGCTGCCTGGTAATCCAGGTAGTCGATCACCGTCATGTCTGGCCAGACTGGACAATTTTCCGGAAGGTAGCCAAGACGTGTCTGAATCGCCGGAGTGTCCCTACCGATCTCAAGCTGATCGATGCGAATAGTGCCGCCACTTGGTTCAAGAAAGCCCGTCATCATCTTCATGATGGTGGTCTTTCCGGCACCATTGTGCCCCAAGAGACCGACCACTTCCCCACGACCGATCACAAAACTCACGTCATCGACGGCCGTCAGATCGCCATAGCGACGTGTCAGATGGCTTACCTCGATCATGTCCTTTCTCCAATCCGGCGATGTTTTCTGTCAGCGTTCTCCACCGAACGATAAGAAAATGGCTCTGTTTCCTCTATTGACTAAGATCAATACCGATGAGCGTGAAGAAAGCTGGCTTGCCAGACGTTCAAAATCCTTCACGTCCTTCACAGGCTTCCGGTTGATTTCTCGGATGACATCACCTTTCTGCAGTCCCGCTCGTTCTGCCGGGCTTTCGGGTTCAATATCCGTGACGACAACACCGGAAGATGGCTTAGAGCGGCCAGACTGACGGGCATTCTCCACCGTAATACCGGCCAGTGCATGTTCTCCTTTTCCGCTCCCATCTCGGCTGGCCTTGGCCAACTCTTTCGGCAGTTCACCGATGGTGATGGTGAGATCCAAGGGATTCTTGTCGCGCAATACGGACAGGCGTGCCGTCGTTCCAGGTGACGTCTCGGCAACCAACCCACGAAGATGATTCGAGTCGCGCACGGAGACTCCGTTATACGCCGTGATGATGTCCCCCCGCTCAAGCTGGGCTTTCGATGCAGGACTGTCTTCCATGACATCCCCCACGAGTGCTCCTGTGTTCTCGGTCGCGCCGAATTCTTTCGCCAAGTCCGGTATGACATCCTGAATCGATACGCCGAGCCATCCACGGATCACCTTGCCATGTTTGATCAAGCTCTGCATGACGCTCTTGGCCATTGTGCTGGGGATGGCAAACCCGATACCCATGTACCCGCCGCTTCGAGAGAAAATGGCTGTATTGATCCCGATCAATTCGCCTTTGAGGTTCACCAATGCGCCGCCGGAATTCCCGGGGTTGATCGCTGCATCTGTTTGGATAAAGTCTTCATAGTCCACGATGCCGACATTGGCACGGCCGATCGCACTGATAATGCCCATAGTGACGGTTTGGCTCAGTCCGAATGGATTGCCGACCGCCAACACCATTTCACCGACCTCTAGTTGAGAAGCATCGCCCCATGGAAGTGCCGGGAGGTTTGACGCATCGATTTTGATCACGGCGACATCGGTCTTTGGGTCTGTCCCGATCACCTTGGCTTTGAACGTTCGTTTGTCCGGGAAGGACACGTTCAGTTCATCGGCCCCCTCTACGACGTGATTATTCGTGATGATGTAGCCATCCTGGGTCACAATCACACCGGAGCCCAAGCCCTGCTGCTGAAATTCGCGTGGAGCCGGCATCCGACGCTCAAATTCTTCTCCAAAGAACCGTCGAAAGAATGGGTCGTCGAAAAATGGGTTCTGGAAACTCTGGCCATCCTGCTTGGATTTCTTGACGGACGAGACGTTGACAACAGATGCTTTGGCACGCTTTGCAATCGGCACAAAGAGCTGCTCAGGCAGTGTTCCCGCCGATGTGGGTGCGGTCGTCAGCTGGGCTGTGGCCGTTGATGATGGAGGTGTCGACCCACTCGAAGCTAACGAGAGCACGGTTCCGAGGATGATGAATAGAGTTCCGCCACATAGCAGAGTAATTGCAACAAGCCAATGCGGTTTCTTCATGATCGTTCCTCTCTCCATTCGTGCTCACAACTCTGGTCGTGTGTCATCAGGTGGACCTATTGCCTCTTCGCTCATCCTCGAGAGGTACGCACTCGTCGTCTTCTAGGTCGAAGGCCTAAGAGCATGTCCTTCTGAAGCTTTTATCTTGAAACGAGAGGGAGCCGCACTGAGTGTGTATAAGAGTGCGGCTCCTCGTTAGGTTACGCTGACGAAGGTCGAATGGCCTTCGTTCAGGATTCGTCTATCATGATGCGCCGACACTTGGCCTCTTCCCGTTTGGGGAAGGTAACCGTCAAGAGGCCATGCTTGTGTGTGGCAGATGCCTTGTCATGCTCGACAAAGGACGGCAAGCGGAAGCGCCTGGTGAACTGCCCATCAGGAATCTCGCGCAGGTGAAATTTCACAGAATTGTGGACCTCCGCATTCCGGTCACCCTTAACGGTAAGGATCTGGTTATCGACTTCTAGGGTGATGTCTTTGGGATTCCATCCGGGCAGCGCTAGCTGAACAGAGAACCCGTTCTCATCCTCCCAGGCATTTGAGGCCGGGGCCCACGTCTGATCGCCTGACTCAAACGATCGTAAAGCCTCGTTGAAGAGCCGATCAACCTGACGATCGAACGCATCGGTGCGGATCGTGGAAATTACACTTGGTAGATAGTTGGTCATAACAGTCCCTCCTCCTCTCAATGAGAGGTCTAGTTATGGGTTAAGGGTTGAAATTGGTGGATTGTGAGTGACCCAAGTAGGAGATCGGGGCAATCTCTGCCGCCGGTACTCCGCCAGTGTTGGGCCCTACACCAATCCACCTGGTTAAGTATCAGCAACGAGATTCAGATAAATTCTCCACCGGGAAAGTCAAGAGGGGGATCCTATTGCTTATCAATCTCCCAACCTATTGTTCCAGCCTAGGATTCATTCAGCAGGCCGGGTAGTATTATGGGAGCCAGGCGAAATGCCGCTAGAGAGACAACAACTGAAGATCGAAGGCTCGTTCAGTGAACCAGACGAGGGCAATGGCGATCACGGCCAATGATCCGCCGGTGAGGACCAGTCGCGGGTAGGACCAGGAATGGCGGATTAGATAGGCCAGCGGTAAGAACGCGGCGACGATGGCGAGTTGGCCGATTTCTACTCCCACGTTGAAACTGACCAGGCTCAGTAACAATGAACCGTGAGGCAGCCCGAGATCGGTGAGTACTATTGCCTCGGCCTATTTTTGTGGATTCAGCCAGAGCGGGATCGCCGAGAAGTTACAGGTGCCTCTCGGTACCGTGAAAACACGGATGAGATTGGGCCTCATCAAACTGCGGGAGGCTCTGGCGCCTTGTGAAGCGGGTTTACAGCCATGACTGAGACGACCGTGCCGGAAGACCTCGAAGAACAGGCCATGCTGTATGCCCTTGGGGTCTTAGATCCAGAGGATCGTCGGGTGTTTGAGGCGAGGCTCCAAGAAGGATCGGATCTCCTGCGGCAAACGGCAGCAGCCTATGAAGCAACCATTTATGTCCTTGGTACGGTTGTGGCTCCTGTGACACCTCCATCTTCCCTTCGCGAGCGGCTGGTTCAGCAGGTTGCGAACGAGGTCGACCGAGAAGTCGAACAATTCGAGCTGGCCGCCAACACCGTGGCGTTAGGGTCAACTCCGGTCAGGCCTCGGGATGCTGTTCGAGAACGACTCCTTTCTCGAATCCAAGCCCATTCGGCTGTCCGGCTTGCGGTCAAAGACTCGTTACCGGCTTTGGGAGATATCGCGGACCGGAAGGGCAACGAACGGGTCAGTGAAGAGCGGATTGGTGTTCCACAAGATGCGGCCCCCTTACCCACTTGGTTGTCTTCTGGCTGGACCGCTGTTTCAAACTTTCTACGGACCTTTCTGATTCGTTCCCTGATTCCTCGCCCGGCTTCAGATGGGCTCACCTTCGTGAAAGCATCGGAGGGAACATGGC
>WBZQ01000680.1_pt2 | contig 21548 bp, 17 predicted proteins | sample 5204251 | NCBI WGS metagenome assembly WBZQ01 (sample SAMN12412402, study PRJNA552823) | activated sludge metagenome | isolation source: activated sludge from nitrification reactor of wastewater treatment plant... | place: USA: Virginia | collected 2017-09
CCCCGTGTGCGGCTGCAACGGCGTGACGTACGACAACTCCTGCCGGGCGGAAAACTACGGCGGCGTCACCTCCTGGGCTCCCGGGTTCTGTCCGCCCTGCCCCAACGGCTGCGCCTACGACATCGACTACCGCCTGGACGGCACCGTACTGCAGGCCCAACTGACGCCACCCATCGAAACGCCGCCGTTTTTCTTTTTCACCCTGTGGTCGCTTGACGGCGGGGCGGTGACCGGCAACGGACCCGATTTCGTGCATCTCTTTCCCGATACGGGCCGCCACGTCCTGTGCGTCACTTATCCCACCGGCGATTTAGTACCGATAAACTGTACGGTATGCAAAGCCTTCGAGGTAAAAACGGCCTGCGTGAACCAGGCGCAGATCGATTCCTCGCTATGCCCGACCAACGAATATTTTCCGGTCTGCGGTTGCGACGGCGTCACCTACAATACGGCCTGCGAAGCCTATTATTTCGGCGGCGTCAACTCCTGGACGCCGGGTGTGTGCGGTAGCGTATGCAACGGCCTGTCCCTCGGTTTCGACGGTTTCAATTCCGGCGGCTCGCTGACGGTATGGACCTTCAACGACCGGTCGGTTTTTGCCGGCGGCGGGCAGGTAAACAGTTGGTACTGGGATTTCGGCAACGGCCAGACTTCGTTCGACCAGAACCCGACCCTGAATTTTTTCCAGCCCGGCGACTACAAGGTCTGCCTGACCGCCTCCGGCACCTCGGCCGACGGGAAGCAGTGCGGCGGCACCGTCTGCGATACTTTCCACATCGGCGAATACACCTGCGTGGACCCCGGCCTGATCGATACCACCGTGGTGTGCCCGGCGCTCTATGACCCCGTCTGCGGCTGCAACGGCGTCACTTACCCCAATGCCTGCGTGGCGAAGTATTTTGCCGGCGTCAGCGAATGGACCCCGGGGCCCTGCCAGGCCACCTGCCTGATCCCGGCCTGGATCGACACCACCGCGCCCTGCGTCGAAATCTATGACCCGGTTTGCGGCTGCGACGAAGTAACCTATCAGAACGAGTGTTTCGCCCTCACCCACGGCGTCACTTCCTGGAAAAAGGGCGTCTGCTGCCCCAATCCCGACTGCAAGGCCTATTTTACGGTGAAAACGCTGGCCGGCCATACCGTCGCCCTGTTCGACTCGTCGTACAACGCCGAAACCTGGTTTGTGGATTTTGGGGATGGCTTTACCTATTCCGGCGGCTTCGATTCCATTGCCCATACTTATGCCACGCCGGGCATTTACCAGGTCTGTCTCCAGATCAGCAATTTTGCCGGCACCTGTACCAACAAGTATTGCACCCTGGTCGATTTCACTTCAGCGGCCGGAGAGCCGGCGGGCGGGGTAGGGGTCAGCGTACAACCCAACCCGGCCGGCGAGGTGGCGCAGGTTCGGATCATTGGAGCCTGGCCACGCTCGGCAGCCTTGCTGGATGTTTTTGGAAAAACGGTTTGGAGCGGTCCGGTGTCTTCCGCGCAGTTTGAACTGCCGCTGAGCGGGTTGCCGGCCGGCGCTTATTTGCTGCAGGTGGAAACGGACCGGGGCCGGGTCGTACGGAAAGTATTGGCGGGGAATTGAGGGCTGCATCTGCCTGAATGCAAAAACTCAACTTTTTCAACCCCTGATTCGCATGAATCATCCGGCGAATTTGCAGCGGACGAATCTGTATCCCTGTGGTTTCAGCCCCTGATCCGCCTACATTTTATCACCCGTTCAGCGGCGGCGTCTCCCGCATTTTGCCCAAAAAATATCCGGCGCGCAGGGCATACCGCGGATAGACGCTGTTGAGGGTGAAGGGCATTTTTGGCTTTTCATAGGCCGTTTTGCCGACGTTGAGGCCCAGGCCGCCGCTGGCTTCGAGATGCAGGCCGTTTTTCAGCGTACAGGCCAGGCCCAGGTCATAGGCGACGCCGCCATACCAGCGGTTATGAATGCGCATTTCCCGGGTTTGGCGGAAATAAGTGGTTTGCCGGCTGACGGTGCCGTCGGGTATTTGGCTTCCCGCATACCATGTTTCTATATCCTTGTGCAGCACCTTTGTATAGTCGCTGGTCTCGGCATACCGGTGTCGCATAATTTGCATCGAAGGCTGTAAAAAGAAACGCAGATGCGGGTTTTTGCCATAGGAGGACCGGTAGGCAAAGCCGGCCGTTATGGTAGACAGTTGCACCGGGTTGACCGGCAATTCGGGCAGGGGGCGTCCGGTGCCGAAATACTCCTCCCATCCCTGGAAAACGCCTTGCTCGGGAAGAAAGACATTCACCAAGCGTAGGGCATAATCCAGTTGATATGTTCCGTTAAAAAACGACTGTGAAGTGGTATTGTGGTGCATATAGCCGATCTGGACCTCAAAACCCGACCTTTCATTTTGGCGCCGTTCGTAGCTGAGGCCATAACGCTGCCGCCCGACATCGTGCAGATCGAGCTTAAAGCCGTTACGCCGGAAAGTTTGGGCTTCCAAAGCGCAGGTCAGCAGGCACATAACCGCAATCATGAATTCGCGCAGCATGTTCTTACTTTTTAAACGGGTTGGAAAAACGTTTGTCCGTCAAAGTCAGCGGGTCGCTGAGGGTGTGGAGGAAGGCCACCAGATCCTGCTTTTCCTGATGGGTAAGGTCCAGGTGGATCTTGCCGTCGTGCCGCATCAGCGGGTGCAGGTTGGGGTGGTCTTTCACGCCGGTGCTGTAGAATTCGACCACTTCTTCCAGAGTGTTGAAGCGGCCGTCGTGCATGTAGGGGGCGGTAAAGGCGATGTTGCGCAGCGAGGGGGCTTTAAACACCCCGTTTTGGGCGGGATTGCCGGTAATCTGGCCGATGCCCTGGTCCGGGTACACCATATCGAGTCCGTTGCAGGCTTCGAATACTTCCTGGAAGGGGCGGATGGGCGAATGGCATTTGCTGCAATTGGCCACGAAAATGTCGCGGCCCCGGTTTTCGCTTTGGTTGAAACCGGGCAGGCCGCCGGACACAAAAGTAGTATCCGTGCCGGTGTAGATGGTCAGGATAACCGTATCGGAACTGCTGAAGTTGATATCGCCGCTCACCCGTTCCAGCGCCTCGTCAAACCGCGATTGATGGCTGCCGATGGCGCCGACAAATTCGTTGAGGCACTCCAGCACTTTTTCCTCGGTCACCTCGAAGTCGCCGTAAATCTGGTTCCAGAGGTAGGGATAATACGATTGTTCGCGGATGCGGTCGGCCACCTGTTCCATCGTCATGCCCATTTCGTGGTCGTTGAGAAAAGCCAGCTTCGATTGTTCCGCCACGGTGGACGCGCGATTGTCCCACAGCAACAGGGGGTGTTCGGCGGCAAGCAGGCTGTAGTGGGCGGAGAAACTGGCCACATTGGCGATGGGCATGGCATTGCGCGAACCTTTCAGGCCGGCGATGCCGGTACTGAAAGCAACATTATCCGAAAATGCCTTGGCCTGTTTGTGACAGGAGGCACAGGAAATACTACGGTCGGCCGAGAGGTTCTTGTCGTAAAAAAGAACGCGGCCCAGGGTGGCTTTGGCATCGGACACCGGCCGGGGAGTAAGGCCGGCAACCTTCAGGTAGTTGGGTAGTTCCGTCTGATAGGGCAGGAACAAGGGTGGCAGATCCAGCCACGCTTCGTAGGCCGCCACGTATTCGGGCAGGACGTTGCCACTTTCCTTGATGACGAAATCTTCTTTTTTGCAGGCTAACAGGGACAGGGCCAGCAGCAGGACGAGGAGGTAAAACGATCGTTTCATGTTTATTTGTTTGGATGAAAGTTTGAATGGCTGGATATTTCATTTGTGCCAGTCAAATTTCTCCAAAAGATATTAATAAAAAGGCCCGATTGACTGAATTGGCCGGCAGGATGTGTGAATGCGTTGTTTGAATGAGTAATTGAAGTCGGGCATTCGGCAGAAACCTGTACCGCTGCCCGGCCGGCCGGGGCGGAATATGCCGTTTTCCCGGCGCGGAGCCGGAACCGATCCAACCGGTTTGCTGCCGGAGGGATACCTTCCCGGCCCCGGTTTTTTCCCGGATTTTCAAACTGCGTGGAACGGCTTTTTCGATTGTCCTGTTCTTCTTCTTTCCCTTCAAAAATTTAATTCCCCCAAATCGTCTAATTTTGCCCCTCCCCGAATCTGAGTTGAAAGTTGAAGGTTAAAAGTTGAAGGTTAAAAGTTGAAAGTTGGTTGCCCCGTAACCTTCAACCTTCAACCTTCAACCTTCAACCTTCAACTTTCAACCTTGAACCCTCTATCGTAAACGAATACCTATGGAATACAGGCCGGGCGAAATCGAGCCGAAATGGCGCAACTGGTGGAAAGAGAACCAAACCTACAAAGTAGACAACCGGAGCAGCAAGCCGAAGTACTACATCCTCGACATGTTCCCGTATCCTTCGGGGGCTGGGTTGCACGTCGGGCATCCGCTGGGGTATATTGCTACCGATATCCTGGCGCGGTACAAGCGGTTGCGCGGCTTCAACGTCCTGCACCCGATGGGCTACGACTCCTTTGGCCTGCCGGCGGAGCAATACGCCATCCAGACCGGCATCCACCCCGCCGTCTCCACCGAGCAGAACATCAACCGGTACCGGGAGCAACTGGAAAACATCGGCTTTTCCTACGACTGGAGCCGCGAAGTGCGCACCAGCGATCCGGCGTTCTATAAATGGACACAGTGGATCTTCATGCAACTGTTCGGGCACTACTACGACCGCGACGCCGGCAAAGCCCTGCCGGTGAGCGAACTGGTACGCTGGCTTTCCAGGTCGGGTAATGCCGGCCTCAACGCCGTTTGCGACGACGACACGCCCGTAGTGACGGCCGAAGAGTGGAACGCCATGAGCGAACGGGACCGGGAAATATTTCTGCTGAAATACCGCCTCACCTACCCGGGGGAGGCTTATGTGAACTGGTGCCCGGCCCTGGGCTCGGTGCTTTCCAACGACGAAGTAAAGGACGGGGTATCCGAACGCGGCGGACACCCGGTGGAGCGCAAACTGATGAACCAGTGGAACATGCGCATCACCGCCTACGCCGACCGCCTGCTGGAGGGCCTGGACACGATCGACTGGCCGGAATCCATCAAGGAACAGCAGCGCAACTGGATCGGGCGCTCGGTGGGCGCGACCGTAAGGTTTGCCGTGGCGCCTCCCGCCGGTAAGGCCAGCGTCGAAGGCGCCGGCCTGTCCAATCCGTCCAATGTAGGCAGCAACCTTCATTTGTCCGCCCCGGCCGGGCAGGAAAAATTGTCCATCGAGGTGTTCACCACCCGGGTCGATACCATCTACGGCGCGACCTTCATGGTGCTGGCCCCCGAACACGAACTGGTGCCCCAACTCACCACCGACGGGCAACGCACCGAGATCCGCGCCTATGTTAAATGGGCTGCCGCGCGCTCGGAGGTGGAGCGCATGGCCGAAACCAAAAAGGTGACCGGCGCTTTTACCGGCTCCTACGCCATCAACCCTTTCAACAACGCCCGCATTCCCATCTGGATCGCCGACTACGTGCTGGCCGGCTACGGTACCGGCGCCGTAATGGCCGTGCCCAGCGGCGACCAGCGCGACTGGAATTTCGCCACGCACTTCAACCTGCCCGTCGTACCCATTCTGGACGCGCAGCGGGATCTGGATAAAGCCGCAGACCCGACCAAGGAGGGCCGCTACATCAACTCGGGCCTGATCGACGGCATGACCTACGAAGAAGCGGTGCCCACGCTGATCCGCTGGCTGGAAGACAACGGGATCGGCCGGGGAAAAACGCAGTACAAACTGCGCAACGCCGTGTTCAGCCGCCAGCGCTACTGGGGCGAACCGGTGCCGGCCTACTGGAAAGCAGGCGTGCCGCACCTGATCGGGGAGCAGGAACTGCCCCTGGTGTTGCCGGCCATCGACAAATACCTGCCCACGGAAACCGGCGAACCGCCGCTGGCCCGCGCCGAAGGCTGGAACTACCACGGCCACGAATACGAACTGAGCACCATGCCCGGCTGGGCCGGCTCGTCCTGGTATTTTTACCGCTACATGGACCCCCGCAACGAGCAGGAGTTCTGCTCGAAAGAGGCTGCCGGCTACTGGCAACAGGTCGATTTTTACCTCGGCGGCTCCGAACACGCGGTCGGCCACCTGCTGTACAGCCGCTTCTGGAACCATTTCCTGCACGACCTTGGGCTGGTGCCGCACTGGGAATACGCCCAAAAACTGGTGAACCAGGGCATGATCCAGGGCCGCTCCAACTTCGTATACCGCGCCAAGGAGCAGTTTTTTGAAGAATACCTGCTCATCAAGGTGCTGAAGCCCTTCCTGTCCGAAGCCGGCCCGCTGGTGATCGCCGAACGCGATTTTCAGGAGGAGTTCACCTACGATTTCGCCTTCGAAACCAACGACCTGGCCATCGAGGTGACCTCTTACCGGCAGGAGGAAAAGATCGAGCACGTACGGAACACCGCCCAGCGCGACGGCAAGCGCCTGATGGTACTCTACACGGAGGAACTCACCGACTACATCAACCAGCCCGAAGTGATCGCCGGGCGGATCAGGGCGGCGCTGGCCAGCCGGGAAGCCTTCATCGTTACCGCGGAAAAACCGGTGAACGAGCAGCTCTACGTCTCGCACAACCTGCTGTTCAAGTACCAGCCGGACTCTTTCACCAAACTGCATGTGGACGTCAATATCGTGGACGCCGATGTGCTGAACCTGGAAAAAGCCCGCCGGGTGACCATGTTCGACCGCGCCAACTTCAAGACCGACCCCAACGGCCAGTTCACCTGCTCGTTCGAGGTGGAAAAAATGTCCAAGTCGAAGTACAACGTGGTGAACCCCGACGATATGGTAGCCGAATACGGGGCCGATTGCTTCCGTATGTTCGAGATGTTCCTGGGGCCGATCACCGACGCCAAACCCTGGAATACCCAGGGCATCAGCGGGGTCAGCGGGTTCCTGAAAAAATTCTGGGGCCTGTTCTTCAACGCCGGCGGCCAGTGGTCGGTCACCGACGGCGAACCCACCCGCGAGGAACTGCGGGCGCTGCATACCTGTATTAAAAAAGTGACGGACGACATCGAACGCATGAGCATGAACACCTGTGTCAGCCATTTCATGATCGTCACCAACGACCTGCGCCGTTTCAACTGCGCCAAACGCGCCGTGCTGGAGCCGCTGGTGGTCCTGCTTTCGCCGTTCGGGCCGCACCTGGCCGAAGAGCTCTGGCACCGGCTCGGCCATGACACGACCGTTTGCGCTGCCGACTGGCCCGTGTACAACGACGATTACCTGAAAACGGATACCGTGAATTACCCGGTCTCCATCAACGGGAAACTGCGCGCCAACCTCGAACTGCCCGCCGACGTCACGGCTGCCGCCGCCGAGGCCGCCGCGCTGGCCCTGGAGCAGGTGCAAAAGTGGATGGACGGCCAAACGCCCAAAAAAGTGGTGTTCGTGCCGGGCCGGATGATCAACGTGGTGGTGTAGATTTATGTAATTCTTCACCCGCTTTGCATCCTTATCCATATTTTGGCGACGCCTTAGCGCAGCCCGTTCATGTTGAAACTGTTTCGCCCGAATACGCCAGAACACTGGACCGACGAACAGTTGCTGGAAAAATACCTCTCCGGCAGCGGCTCCCGGTATTTGGGCCAGTTGTACGAGCGGTACATGCCGATGGTCTACGGCGTTTGCCTCAAGATCCTGCGGGATTCGGGCAAATCGGAAGACGCCGTGATGGGTATTTACGAGGAACTGACCCGTAAAGTGCGCGAACATCGCATCGAATCGTTCCGCGGCTGGCTGTACGTATTGGCACGAAATTACTGCCTCATGGAGTGGCGAAAGCACCACCGCCGTCCCACCGACCTGCACGACGACATGGGCCGGTTCGATGCGGCAGAGCAGGCCTTCGAGGTGGAATTGCCGGCAGAACGCTCGCCACTGGAAAAATGCCTCGGCGAATTGCCGGAACAGCAGCGGCAAAGCGTACAGTGGTTCTACTACGAGGAAAAATCGTACAAGGAGATCGCCGACCTCCTGACCGACGAGGTGGGCAAGGTGCGCTCCTATATTCAAAATGGCCGCCGCAACCTGAAGATCTGCCTCGAAAAGGCCGGTGTTCGGGGAATGATCGAATGAGAGATTACCCCATTATCCCATTATCCCATTACCCCATTACCCCATTACCCCATTACCCCATTACCCCATTACCCCATTACCCTATTACCCCATTACCCCATTATCCCATTACCCCATTACCCCATTATCCACTCAACCACTCAACCAACCCGTGGACCCTTCTGTGCGACACGATGATGCGCGTTTCCTGGACTTGCTGCAACGCTGGCAGGACGGGGATTTTACCCGCTCCGACGAGCGGGAACTGCACGCGCTGGCGACTTCCGACGACTTCCGGCGGGAGACTCTGGAAGGCTTTATGTCCCAGCCGGAAGCGGAACACGGCGCGCGGTTGGCGGCCTTGCGCGCGCGATTGAAAGTGCAGAGCGGCGGCGGCAGGAACCTGGTTTCGATGCCGCAGATCTGGGCCGTGGCTGCGGCGTTGGTACTCTTGGTGGCCGCTTTCTGGTTTTTCCCCCGGACGGCCAATAGAAATACCGCGCCGGTGGCCCAAACCGAAATCCCGGCCGTAGCACCGGATACCAACTCCGGATTGGCTGCCGCACCGGAAAACGCGGACGGCGGCCCCAACGACCGGATTTCGGCGACGGCCCCGGCTGCATCCCGCGAGGCCGGCCCGGCTGCGGACAAACAAACCACTCCTGCCTCCGGCAACGCCAGTGCGGACATTGCCGTAGCCGATGAAGCGAAGGCAGTGGAATCCGCGCCTGCTCCGACCCTGGCTGCTCCGCCGCCTGCGGCTGCAGCCAAACCCCGGCCTGCCGACGACGTGGCTTTCCAGCAGGCGCCGGGAGCCGGGGCCAGCGAGTCGGAAAGCGCCCCCGGCGGGCGGGTACAGGAAGCCGCCAAGGCGAAAAAACTGCCGGGACGCAACCGCACTGCCGACAGCGTCTGGCATGAAACCGACCGCAAGCCGGACATGGAGGCGATCAAAAAAGACGCACTGGGCCGGAACCAACCCGTACAAAGCGAGCCGGAAGGCGGCTGGGAGGCCTTCGCCGAGTATATCCGGCAGAACGCCCGCCTGACGCCAGATGCCCGCAACAACAACGTAAGCGGAACGGTGCGGCTACAGTTCAGCATCAGTGTCAACGGCGACCCGCAGGGTTTTGTCGTATTGCGGTCCGTACCTTACGGCTGCGACCAGGAAGCCATCCGCCTCGTGCAGGGCTGGGAATGGCGGCGCGGGGACAATGCCGTGCTGACCGTGGAAATTCCCTTTGTGCGGTAACCCGGATCACCCTCAGATCAGACCTCTCATATGCAGGTAATGCTACGCTGGTTACAACAGCCATATCCGTTTGAAAATCGCTGGAGCCGTGCATTGTACACGGCCCTGTGGGCGGGCTGTTTCATTACCTTTTTTATCTTTCTGTTGCGTCCTTTCGGCACGCAGGTTCCGGCCGGCCGGGAAGTCGCTTTTTTGGGCGTCTGTGCGCTTTTCGGACTGGTGACGGCCCTCACGACCGTTTTGGTCCACGGGTTCTGCCTGTTATTGCCCGGTGTTTTTGACGATGAAAAATGGCGACTCTGGAAAGAGATCGTGTTCAATCTGTGCTTTATCGGCTTTATCGGCCTGGGCAACCTGCTGCTGACCCACTTTTTATGGGAAACTCCCCTCAACGCGGCAACTTTCTGGAAATGGCAGGGCCTCACCTTTGCCGTTGGCGTATTCCCGACCCTGCTCGGGGCTTTTATTGGCCAGATCAAATTACAAAAGAAATACACGGAGGAAGCCGCCCGGCTTTCGCAGCAGGTCCATCCGCCGGCACCCGTTTCCCATGCCTCCGTCGTGCTGGCCGGCGACAACCAGAACGAAACCCTGCGCCTCGACGCCGCGCAGATCCTGTACCTCTCGGCAGCAGACAATTATGTACAGGTTTACTACCTCGAAAATGACGCGCTGAAAAGCCGCATCCTGCGCGGCACCATGAAAAAAATGGAGGACGCCCTGTCCGCCTTTCCGCGATTTTTTCGCTGCCACCGCACCTATATCGTCAACCTGGACCAGGTGAGCCGGGTGAGCGGCAATGCCCAGGGCTACCGGCTTCATCTCGACGGGGTGGAGGCTTCGGTGCCGGTGTCCAGGAATCTGAACGAGACGATCCGGGAGAAGCTGACCTGAGGAGTGTTGTTTCATTGTTTCATTGTTTCATTGTTCCATTGTTTCATTGTTTCATTGCTGATATTGTTTCCTTGTTGAATGGCTGCCTTGTTTCAGGGCGGGCATTTCACCCCAAAACTGTGCATTTCGCCCCGATGCTTTGCATTTTATCCCAAAAATTGGAGCCCTGCCCCTCTTTCCGGCGGGGCTTTGCGGGAGGCTTTTTCTTTGCCCCGACAAAAATTTCAACAGAAAAAGCCATGACTGAACTATTCGGAAAGATCTCTTTGTACGTACACATCCTGGCCGGTATCGTTACGCTGCTGACCGGCCCGGTGGCCATCTTTTACAATTTCAAAAACCCGAAAAAACACCGGGCCTTTGGCAAAACCTTCTATTACGCCATGCTGGTCGTGGCGATCACCGCCATTCTCGGCTTCTTGAAGCACCCGGACCAGGTGTTTTTTCAATTTTTGCTGGGGGTGTCCGTACTGGTCTTGGCCGGTATTTTCCGCGGGGTACGGTCCATATTCCTGATGCAGGGCGGGGCGGTCAAGCCCTTCGACTTTGCCTATACCATCCTGCTTGGCTGTAACGGGTTGTACCTGGCGGGTATGTCGGCCTGGCATTTTTACGCCGGCACCATGATCGCTTTTCCAATCCTATTCGGCGTATTCGGGGCCATGTCGCTGGCCGACACCCGGCAAAACTGGCGCGTATTCCGCCGGCCTGCCGCTTTGCACCGCCTGGACTGGATGCGCCTGCATTCGGGCACCATGCTGGGTGCCTTCACTGCTTCCACCACGGCTTTTACGGTGAATGCCGCACATTTTTTACCCTGGTGGGCCCAATGGTTCGGCCCCATGCTGCTGCTGCTCCCGGTGCAGATCTATTTCGGGAAAAAACTCAAAGCCCGGCGTGACCAGGCTTTGAAAACGCCGGCCGTCGCCTGACGGACCTTTTGGCCGCTTCGGGCAACTTAATGGCCGGATCCGGTGTTTAAGCGCTGTGTTTCCTGAAATTTTAGACTTACTTTTGCCCGAAGCCCGGAAAGTCTCGAAGTCGACGTTGTGGACGTTAAGTGGACGTTGTAGACTTTGTAGACGTTAAGTGGACGTTGTAGACTTTGTAGACGTTAGGTAGACGTTGTAGACTTTGTAGACGTTGTAGACTTTGAGTCGACGTGTTGAGGTTAGGCTTAATTCTATACTCAGTGCCCAAATCTACAACGTCCACCTAACGTCCACAACGTCCACCTAACGTCCACAACGTCCACCTAACGTCCACAACGTCCACCTAACGTCCACAACGTCCACCTAACGTCAACTTCCTAACTACCCGGGTGTCTCCCGACTATGCAACGACAAGCAGCAGCGCCGATCCCAACGCATTATGGTCAGTTCACGATGGTGGCTTATGCGGAAAAGCCCGAGGAACGAATGCCCCACATTGCCTTTATTGCCGAAGGATTTGATCCGGCACAACCGGTACCGGTGCGTATCCATTCCGAGTGCATGACCGGCGACGTTTTCGGCTCGCGGCGCTGCGATTGCGGCGAACAACTGGACGCTTCCCTCCACATTGCCGCCAGTTGCGGCGGCGTGGTCATCTACCTCCGCCAGGAAGGCCGGGGCATCGGCCTGATCAATAAACTGAAAGCGTATAACCTGCAGGATCTGGGCCTGAATACCGCTGAAGCCAATACCCACCTGGGCTTCGACGTGGACGCGCGCCAGTACGATGTGGCCATCTTTATTCTCCAGGACCTGGGCATCAGCGCCGTGGAACTCATCACCAACAACCCGGCCAAGGTAGAAGCCCTGCGGCGTTCGCCCATCCGGGTAGCCGGCCGCATTCCCCTGGTCATCCCTCCGCAGGACGACAGCCGCAACTACCTCAAAACCAAACAGGATCTGATGGGGCACCTGCTGGGGTTGTAAGCGGGGGGACGTTGTTGACGTTGGTTGACGTTGCAGATGTTGGGGAGGTTGTAGAAGGGGGACGTCCTGTTTTCAATTAGCCTTATCGACTAAACTTCCGTTTATGAAATTTCTGCTGCTCCGGCTTGCCCTGCCCATCCTGCTGACCCTGTTCGGCCTGTACCGGCTTTACGAATACTACAACATCCCACAGGATCTGGCTTTTCAGCGGGAACACATCGGCGTGCCCCTGGGCCTGACCGGGGCCGGAATATTAATGGGCATTGCCCGGTATGTGATCTGGAAAAAAAGGCAATCGGCCTGAGGGCGTACCGGAGCGTTGTTCCGGGTGCTGTTGAGATGCCCCGAACGGGGTTCGGGGGTACGTGTGCGCGGGGTACGTTGTTCCGGGTATTGTTGGGATGCTCCCCGAACGGGGTTCGGGGGTACGTGTGCGCCGGGTACGTTGTTCCGGGTATTGTTGGGATGCTCCCCGAACGGGGTTCGGGGGTACGTGTGCGCCGGAGCGCTGTTCCGGGTTTTCTTTCACCTGGCGGAGCCCTTTGAATTAAAATTTGTCAGACTTTATTTATTTTTTGAATAAAGTCCGGATGTTTGCAACATCCCGGTTTTTCCTGCCGTTTAAATTGCTGAATCTCAGGATTCAAAACTGGTTAATCCCTTGCTCCGCCTTTTCTTATGAATTATTATCACCTGATCGAGCCGTATTTGTACGGTACCCTCGATCCGGAAGACGAAGTGGCCTTCGAAAGGCAACTTTCCCGTGATCCGGATCTTGCTCAAGCCACTTCCAGCCGGTTAAATGCCGAGCAGGCGCTCGCGGGCATATTCAAGCCCGAGCCTGCCCCGGAAGAGGATGCCACCCGCCAGCAAAGTCCGTCCCCGCTGCAAACTTTGCTGTTCGTTGGTCTGGCCGCCTGTATGCTGGGATTCTTCTGGTTAAAAAGCCGCCACTAACAATCCCCCTGCTTCAGAAGTCGCACCTGGCCCGGTTGACTTTCAGCCAGTGTTCCTTGTCCCGGTAGTCGGGCATGTGCCGGGCGACGAGTGCCCAGAAACGGTCGGAATGGTTCAATTCCACCAAATGGGCGAGTTCGTGCAGGATCACGTAATCCTGCACGTCCTCCGGGGCGAACAGCAGGCGGGTAGACAGGTTCACGTTGTTGTGAGCCGAGCAACTGCCCCAGTTCGTGTGGTTGTATTTCAGGTTGATGCTTTTGATGTGCTGGCGGAACGAACGGTCGTTCAGGTCGAGCACGCGCCGGCGGATTTCCGGGTAAAAATCGCCCGCCACTACCCGGCTGAGCAGGGTTTTGATGCTTTTGGTCCGCTGTGCAGTACCCGCTCTTTCCGCCAGTTGCAGATAGATGGTATCGCCTACCAGCCTGGCCGTGTGTGTGGCCCGGTCTTCCACCTTAAGGTCAAGTACGTAGCGCCGGGCGCCTACGGCAAGCAAATCGCCGGTTTGGTAGTCTTTCTGAACAAAAGGTTCGCGGAGGGCCGGTTTCTGGACGAAAACCTGCTCGACCCAGGTCTGCAAACTCCAAAGTTGTTTTTGTACGAACTCGGGCGTCGCACCGACGGGCAGGCGCAGGGTGACCCGTTTTCCGGTAATGCCGAAACGGGTATCGCGCCGGCGCTCGAGGCTGATGTCAACCGGCAGTTCAAGGCCGGTGACGGTAATGAGCGTGCGATATTTTTTTGTCATTGAAATAACAACGGCGGCCGTCCGAAGTCTTATTCGGCTTCTTTTTTCTTCGCCGTGGTTTTTTTCGGCGTCAAAATGACGTTCATGCGTTTTCCTTCCATGCGCGGCAGTTGTTCTGCCGTACCGTATTCTTCCAGTTCTTTCAGAAAGCGCAGCAACAGCAGTTCGCCCCGGTCCTTGAAGACGATGGCGCGCCCTCTGAACTGTACGTAAGCTTTTACCTTATTGCCTTCAGCGAGAAAATTTTTGGCGTGCCGCACTTTGAAGTCGAAGTCGTGGTCGCCCGTTTCCGGTCCGAAACGGATCTCTTTCAACTCGACTTTCGAGGTATTGGCTTTCAACTCTTTCTCCCGTTTTTTCTTCTGGTACAGGAATTTGTTGTAGTCGACGATGCGCACGACCGGCGGATCGGCGTTGGGAGAGATCTCCACGACATCGAGGCCCATTTCTTCAGCCCATTTCTGGAGTTTGGAAGTGGAATAGACGCCGGTTTCCACGGTTTGGCCGGCTATTTCGCTGATCTCGGCGAGATTGTCGCCGACGAGGCGCACTTCGTTGGCGCGAATAAAACTGTTGATGTTGTGTTCCGGAGCGCGCGGGCCGCGGTTGAAGGGACGGGGGCCGCCGGGACCACCGCCGCCGGGACGCGGGCCGCCGGGCGGGCGGTTGCCGGGAGGTTTGGGTCGAAAAGGTTTAAATGCCAATTACTGAATGGTTTGGTGAAAAAAAGAGGGGTGCGCAGTGCCGGAGCAGCGTACCCGAATGGTAATGAAACACAAAAATAATCTTATTCTGTATTTCAATTGTTTGTTGGGGGCATAAAAAATTTTTTGTTTTACATTTGACAGTGACTTACGCCGACATCATTCTACCCCTTGCGTTGCCCAAGCGCACCTATACCTACGCCGTACCGGAAAGCCTGGCCGCCCTGGTACAACCCGGTGTGCGCGTGGAAGTTCAATTTGGCCAGAGCAAATTGTACAGCGGACTGGTCGGACGCATCCACGCGGAAAAACCGGATTATGCGGTCAAAAACCTCATCGCCGTGCTCGACGAGGTGACCGTGGTGACGCCGCAGCAACTCCAGCTCTGGGATTGGCTGTCCGAGTACTATTGCTGCACCCTCGGCGAAGTAATGCAGGCCGCCCTGCCCGGGCACCTCAAACTGACCAGCGAAACCAAACTGGTGTTCAACCCCGACTTCGGCGACAATTTTTCCGAACTGGATGCCGACGAATACCTGATCGCCGAAGCCCTGCACCTCCAGAACGAAATAAACATCGACGATGCGCGCAAGATCCTGAACAAAAAGACCGTATTCCCGGTCGTGCAGCGACTGTTGAACCGGGGCGTGCTGTTCCTCCGGGAAGACCTGCAGGAGAAATTCAAGGCGAAAAAGGTGACGGCTGTCCGCCTGGCCGAACCTTTCCGGACCCAGCCCGACCTGCTGCGCGAGGTGTTCGAAGACCTGCAAAAAAAAGAGCGCCAGGTAGAGATACTCATGGCCTACCTGGCCCTCAGCCAGCAAAAACCGTTCGTGCTGAAGCAGGAGGTGCTGGAAAAAGCCGATGTGTCGGCTTCATCTTTTCAAACCCTGGTGAAAAAAGGTGTGTTGGAAACCTACGAACGCGAGGTCAGCCGCATGAGCGGGTACGAAGATGAACTGACCGACGGCGGTGAATTGTCGCCCGGACAGCAGCAGGCCTTTTCGGAAATTCAGGCGGCGTTTTCCGGTAAAAACGTGGCGCTCCTGCACGGGGTGACCGGCAGCGGCAAAACGCGCATTTACCTCGAACTTATCCGGGAGGTCACCGCCCGCGGCGGCCAGGTGTTGTACCTGCTGCCCGAGATCGCCCTGACCACCCAACTCGTCGGGCGGCTCCAGCGCATCCTGGGCAGCGACATCGGGGTCTACCATTCCAAGATCAACTACAACGAGCGGGTCGAGATCTGGCGCTCGGCCGTTGCCGGCAAACCAGTCATCATGTCGGCGCGCTCGGGTCTTTTTCTGCCTTTCCGCAACCTGCAACTCATCATCGTCGACGAAGAGCACGACCCCTCGTTCAAACAGTTCGACCCGGCACCCCGCTACCATGCCCGCGATACGGCCATTTACCTGGCCGGGCTGTACGGCGCCAAAGTCCTGCTCGGCACAGCCACCCCGTCGCTGGAGAGTTACTACAACGCCCGAACGGGCAAGTACGGCCTGGTGGAACTGAAGGAGCGTTTCGGCGGACTGCAACTGCCCGAGGTCCAGCCCATCGACCTGCGCGAGCAGTACAAGGCGCGCCGGATGCAGAGCATTTTTTCCACACCCCTGCTGGAGAGCCTGCAAACGGCGCTCGACAACGGGGAGCAGGTCATTCTGTTCCAGAACCGGCGCGGTTATTCCCCCGTGCTCGAATGCCAGACCTGCGGCTGGACGGCCCAGTGCCGCCACTGCGACGTGAGCCTGACCTACCACAAACACTCCAACCGGCTGCAATGTCACTATTGCGGCTACCAGCAGGAGCCGGTAAGTACCTGCCCGGCCTGCGGCAGCGGCAAGATCACCCTGCTCAGTTTCGGGACCGAAAAGATCGAGGACGAACTGAAGATCTTCCTGCCCAAAGCCCGCATTGCGCGGCTGGACCTGGACACGGCCGGGTCCAAAATGAACCTGGCTTCCCTGCTCAACGACTTCGAGGAAAAACGCATCGACATCCTGGTAGGTACCCAGATGGTGACCAAGGGCCTCGATTTCGAGAACGTGGGCATCGTCGGGGTGCTGGCCGCCGATCAGTTGGTCCGCTTCCCCGACTTCCGCGCCGGTGAGCGGGCTTACCAGTTGCTGACCCAGGTGGCCGGGCGGGCCGGCCGCAAAAACAAGCGGGGCCGGGTGCTGGTGCAGGCTTTCAACCTGGCGCATCCGGTATTGCAGGAAGTGGTGAACGGCGATTTTACCGGCTTTGTGCAGCGCGAACTGGCCGAGCGGCAGGAGTTCCGTTACCCGCCGTTTTCCCGCCTGATCCACCTGACGCTGCGACACAAGGATGCCCGCACCGTCCACGACGCGGCGGCCTTTTTCGGCCAGCTGCTGCGGGAGAAACTCGGCGGCCGGGTGCTGGGACCGGTGTTGCCCCACGTGCCGCGGGTGCGGGGGCTTTACGCCGAAGAGATCATGCTGAAACTCGAAAAATCAGGGCCGGTGCTGGCCAATACCAAGGCGCTGATCCGGCACTCGACGGAGATCATGCTGGGCCGGAAAGGATTCGGGCAGGTGGTGGTGGGGGTGGATGTGGATCCGGTGTAAGGAATTAAGGAAAAACCCGGTAAATATCTTTTCGATGCAAAATCCTGGCAAACTCAACTGTGTTTCCTTCAACAAAAACTCCAATTCTATAATCCCCGATTCTGATACGATAGGCGTTTTTATGGCCAACCAATTTCTTTAAATTCGGAATTACAACTGAAGCCTCGTTTCCTTCAACCCATTCAATTGCTCCAGCGATAAGTTCTAATAATGATTTGTCATTGATTTTATCCAGATCCTTACTGAATTTTCGCAAAAATTCGGTTTTCATGCCCGATGGAGTTTTTTCATTATTTCATCACGAGGCACTTTTTCTTTACGGTTGGCTTCATGCATCAGCATGGCAAGCCCCAAATCTTCTTTTTCTTCTTCACTAAGTCGAAGTACGTTGATATCCATTCGCTCAAGCAAATCCATCAGCAGTTTAAGTTCTTTAGCCGTTTTGGGAGAAATAATCAGTGCGTCCATTGCTTTTTTCTTGCAAAAATAATGGGTTCGGCCAGGAAAGCGTAAAAATTTGACAAGAAAAATGAGGCTGTCTCACAAGTCAGTGAATCGTTTATATGTTGATTTGTTTATGGGTAAACAACCCTGAAACCAAGGGCGCTACCTATAACCATATCCGCAATTAAACGAATAAACAAACTTCTGAGCCAGCCTCTTCGCATTTGTGTTTATTAAAGATACTTCATGGGCAATCGCCTCAATGCTGCCGCAGTACCGTCAGTTTTCCGGCGGCTACGGCCCGGCCTTCCGATTCGAGGCGGAAGAAATACAGGCCCGGAGTCAGCGCGCCGGCGTCCAGTTCGAAAATGCGGCTCTTAAACAATTGGTGCCGTACCAGCCGGCCCTGCCGGTCGTACACTTGCAGGGTGCCCTGGTCCGGTGCGTCCGGGCTGAGGCGGAATACGGCTTTTTCGCTGGCCGGGTTCGGGTATACGTCCAGTTGGTAACCGGCGGGCAGGTTCACGGTGGAGACGCTCAGGAACTGCTCGCCAACGGTGTGCCAGGTCCGGTTGGTGATGACCGGCGCGTTGAAGTCGAAGTAGATGGCGGCCTGGTTTTCCACGACGGTGGGGTCGGGCAGGTCGGCTTTGGGCATGATGCTGAACTTGACATAGCCATGCGACCCTCGTTCGTTCACATTGCTGTCCGGCAGCATGATGTTCTGAAAAACAAACTGGACGACCCCGGATCCCAGCAGGTTGAATTTATAGGGATGGCTGCTGCTGCCCGGCCGCAGGGTGGTGAAATCCAGGTGTTGCGAGAGGGTGTCGAAGATCTGCACATTAAAAGCGGTGTCTGTGCCGGTATTCTGGAAACGGATCAGGTACTCGATCTCCGTACCCGGGGCGATGAAGTGCCCGTCCGCAACCCCGCGCGGGAAGCCCTGTTTGTCGTTCGGGTCGAAGGCGCCGATGTTTTCCTGGCAGTCTTCGTCGGTGTGGGCGCCCCGTTCGCTTTCCGGGAACTGGCTGAGGAAGCCGAGGCTGAAATTGCCATTGCCGTTCACGCCACAGCCTTCGATGGCGGCACTGACCAGCGTATTCAGCGGATTATAAGGCACCTGGTCCACTTCGACCCGCCAGGTAGAGCCGTTGGCCGGCAAGGTGATGCTCTGGCTTTGTCCGCTGCCCAGCAGGATCATGTCGGACATCTGGATCATAATGTCCTCGATCACGATGTATCCTACCGGAGCGGTCATGGCCTCGCCGGTGTTCGTGATCGTGAAAACGACCTCATCGCCCTGGCACTGGACTTCCGCTTCCAGGTTGGCGCCGTTCCACAGCGGATCGACTTCCTCGCACAGCGTATCCGGGTAGATGCGGGCTTCCGAACAATGCGTTTGCCCCAGCACCGCTTCGCAACTGACCTCGACGTCGATATCGAAACTGGCGCATTGGCCCATTTCCACATCGCCCACCTGGAAGGTGTAGGTATTGCCGTTGACGGCCGACCAGGGGATCGAACTGCCGGTTACGGTGAGATAGGGATCGAGTTCCACCTCGACCCAGGCATCTTCGGCGGTTGCCGTGCCTTTATTACAGTAGAGTACGTTGTACGAACTGGCAAAACACCGGCGCAGGAAAAGGGCGCCCAGGTCCACTTCGAGCAGGGGGCAACTGGTGACGGCCTGTACCGAAAAATCGGCCTGCGTCGTATCGAGGAAACTGACCGTCACACCGAATACCGTATCGGTACAAACGCCCCATAACTGGTTGGGCGGGGTCAGTACCACGTCGTAGGTGCCGGCCACGACGTTGCCGAAATAGTAAAGGCCGTTGGTGCTGGTGGTGGTGGTAAAATAAAGGCCATTGTTCCCGTAGCAGGAGACGACCCAGTCTTCCAGTGGTAATTCGCCGTCATCCACGAGGCAATTCTGGTTGGCATCTATCCGTACCTGGCCTTCGAGGACGGTTGCCTGAAACCCTCCGAGTGTATTCACATCACCCATTTTGACCCCGATAAAGTTCTGTTCCTCCACATTTCCGGTGAGGTTCTCTATGGTAATGGTTTCCGGGAACGGGAAGGGATCCAGCGCATTCGGGAATACGTAATCCGCCGGCACAAAGCGCCAGGAACCGGCGCAGGGAAATTCCGTGAAAATGCCCAGAATGAGTTTGCGCAACACCACGGTGTCGGTCAGTTCCACCGAGTTGGAGCAATCCACGTCGGCGGCAATGAGTTGGTAGGGCGAGGTGAATTGCAGCTCGCCGAGAGCCTGTTTGGAGATCAGCACGGCATCAAAGGTCGTCACTCCCCACAAGGGAAAAGCGTTGCTGTATGGGTCGATGGTGTAGGTGCCACCCAGCGGCACTTCGAACTGATAGGCGCCGGAAGCGTCGGTCAAATCGGACCAGGAACCGCCGGCGTTATCAGTCAGGTTTACCGTTACATCCTCCATTCCGCTGCCGCCGACGTTGGTGATCCGGCCGGAGATGATCGCAGTCTGGGACCAGGCGACGGAAAGGGCGGAAAAAAAGGCCAGCAGGGCGATCGTTATTTTTGGGTACGTGTTCCTGTGCATGGGAAATCTTGTTTTGGTTAAAAAGAAACTTTTCACGGTACAAAAGTGGAGCCCGTCCCTCGGCCCGGCAAAAACAAAATCCGACATTCGTAACAGAAAAAAATTCGATATTTTTGGTTAAAATATTGATATACAAATTAATCGGCGTTGTTTTTGTCTACACTTGTTTTGTTTTTGTCAATGGAATATTATGGAAAAAAGCCGACTCCTTCGCCTTCTGCGCACCCTTTCGCGGCAGGAAATGCGCGGATTGAAAAAATTTGTCGCCAATCCTTTTTTCAACCAGCGCAAGGAAGTGCCGGCCCTGCTCGACCTGCTGGAAAAGTCGCTGAAAACCGAGCGCGTTTTACCGGACAAACGGCAGGCTTACCGGCAGATATTCAGCGGGTCCGAACCCGACGATCACCGGGTACGGATGACCATGAGTTTTTTGTACCAACTGACCGGCCAGTTCCTCGCCGTACAGTCGTTTCTGGAGGACCGGCAGCAGTACCACCGCCGGCTGGCCACCATTGCCCGCCAGCGCAACGTACCGGAATTGTTCCACCGATCCTGGGAAGAAGCGAGGGTGGCCCAGCAGACCCCCCCGTTGCGCAACGCCCAGTTTTACGAAGAACAATACCAGTTGTCGCTGGAAAAATACCGCTTCGACGTAGAAAATCATCCTGCCGGCCAGATCGATTTTCAGGATCTGTCCAATCAACTGGATACCGCCTTCCTGGCCCGCAAACTCTGGCAGGCCTGTTTCATGCTTTCTCACCAGACGGTGCGCAATACGCCTTATCATTTTGGTCTGCTCGACACGGTGCTGGAATATGCGGCCCAAACGAAAGCCTGGGAAACGCCGGCCATATCGCTCTACTACCACTGCTATCTGGCACTGGCCAATCCGGCTGAAAAAGCGCATTTTCAACAGTTTAAAACCCTGCTGCTCCAACACGGAGAATTGTTTTCCACGGAAGAACTGCGCGACCTGTATATCCTGGCCATCAATTTCTGCATCCGGCAGTACAATGCCGGCAACCCGGATTTTTTGCCCGAACAATTCGATTTTTATAAGGCGGGCCTGGCCAAAAAGTACTTTCTTTCCGACGGCGTTCTGTCCCGCTATACCTATCAGAACGCAGCCACCATCGGCCTGGTCATGCACGAACTGGAGTGGGTGGAACGTTTCGTCCACGACTACCGCTCCGCACTCCGGGAAGAGCACCGCGAAAGCTTGTTCAGTTTTAACCTGGCCCGGCTCGAATACCAGCGCCGCAACCTGGGCCAGGCCCTGCAACTCCTGCAAAAAGCCGACTACAAAGACCTGCTGCTCAACCTGGCCGCCAAAACCCTGCAACTCAAGATCTT
>WBZQ01000915.1_pt1 | contig 21532 bp, 12 predicted proteins | sample 5204251 | NCBI WGS metagenome assembly WBZQ01 (sample SAMN12412402, study PRJNA552823) | activated sludge metagenome | isolation source: activated sludge from nitrification reactor of wastewater treatment plant... | place: USA: Virginia | collected 2017-09
CCGCTGCGCAAGGACTATCCGCTGGGCGGCGAGGAGGTGGCGTTCAGCGATGAGCTCTGATGCCTCAGGCACCGTCGGTGGTGGCTTCCCCCTTTCCTCCGAGGCACGCGGCGTGCTGGAAGCCGCGCGGCGGGAGGGTCGTGGCCTCACCGAGACCGAGCGCGCCATCGCCCAGGTGGAGGCCTACACGGCCGAGGAGGCTCAGGCGCGCACCTCGCTGAACGAGGCCGAGCCCGAGGATCCCGGCGTCCGCAAGCCGATGGTCATCAACCTCGGCCCGCAGCACCCCTCCACCCACGGCGTGCTGCGCCTCATCACCGAGCTCGACGGCGAGACCGTCGTCGACCTGCACCCGGTGATCGGCTACCTGCACACCGGCATCGAAAAGCAGTGCGAGAACAAGACGTGGTGGCAGGCGATCACGCTCGTGACGCGCATGGACTACCTGTCGCCCTACTTCAACACCCTCGCCTACTGCCTGTCGGTCGAGAAGCTGTTGGGCCTCGAGGTGCCGGTGCGCGCGCAGTACCTGCGCGTGATCATGTGCGAGCTCAACCGCATCGCCAGCCATCTGGTGTGGCTCGGCACCGGCGGTCTGGAGCTCGGGGCCATCTCGGTGTTCTTCTACACCTACCGCGAACGCGACGCCGCGCTCGACCTGGGGGAGATGATCTCCGGCGAGCGCATGAACACGCGCTACTTCCAGGTGGGTGGCTGCGCCGACGACATCCCGCCCGGCTTCGCGGGCGAGCTGCGCAAGTTCATCGACGCGATGCCCGGGCGTATCGACGAGTACGAGCAGCTGCTCGCCAAGAACCAGATCTGGCTCGACCGCTTGGTCGGCATCGGCGTGCTGCCGCCCGAGCAGCTCATCGGCCTCGGCGTCACAGGCCCCGCGCTGCGCGCCGCCGGCATCCCGCACGACCTGCGCAAGACCAACCCCTACACCGGCTACGAGCGGTTCGAGTTCGAGGTGCCCACGCTCCAGAACGGCGACGCCTATGACCGCTTCCTCATCCGCATGCGTGAGATGCGTGAGTCGGTGAAGATCATCCGCCAGGCGCTCGACGCGTTGCCCGAGGGGCGCCACATCGCCGACGATCGCAAGGTGGTGCTGCCGCCGCGCGAGGAACTGGCGACGTCGATGGAGGCGCTCATCCACCACTTCAAGCTGGTCACCGAGGGCTACCACGTGCCCGCCGGCGAGGTCTACAGCGGCGTCGAGAGCCCGCGCGGCGAGATCGGCTGCTACGTCGTCTCCGACGGGGGCGTCAAGCCCTACCGGGTGCACATGCGCGATGCGTCGTTCGTGAACCTGCAGGCGCTGCGGCCGATGGCCAAGGGGGCGTACCTGGCCGATCTCGTCGCGATGATCGGCTCGCTCGACAACGTGATGGGCGGGGTTGACCGATGAACGCCGCACAGGTCACAGCCCACATCGATCCCATCCGTCACGAGTACGCCGACGGCAAGTCGCTCATCCTGCCGGCGCTCAAGTACGCGCAGACCGAGAAGGGCTATGTCGCCGACGAGGACCTGGCCGCTGTGGCCGAGGCCACCGGCTACTCCTACGCCTACGTCGAGAGCGTGGCGTCGTTCTACGACCGCATCTACCTGAAGCCGGTGGGGAAGCGCGTGGTGAGCGTGTGCGTCACGCTCTCCTGCATGCTGCGCGGCAGCGACGAGCTGCTCGAGGGCATGTGCGAACACCTCGGCATCGACGACCACCACGGTGGCACCACCGCCGACGGCGCGATCACGGTGCAGGAGGCGCAGTGCCTCGGCGCCTGCGACAAGGCGCCCTGCATCCAGGTGGACGCCGAGAACACGATCGGGCCGCTGTCGGTGGACGGTGCCAACGCGCTGCTGGACGAGCTGCGTGCGGCCGACCGTCCCGCGGAGCTGTGGCGGTGACCCGATGCCGGTGATGCACACCGTCTTTCGGCAGCGGGTGGCCGGCGCGCCTCTGCTGACCCTCGCCGGCTACGAGGCGGCGGGCGGCTACGCGGCGCTGAAGCAGGCGCTCGCGATGGACGCCGAGGACGTGCTGTACCAGTTCCACCGGTCCGGACTGCGCGGTCGCGGCGGGGCCGGGTTCCCCATGGGCCGCAAGGCGAGCTTCCTGCCGAAGGACTCGCCCCTGCCCGCCTACGTCGTGTGCAACTGCGACGAGTCGGAGCCGGGCACGTTCAAGGACCGCGAGATCCTCGAGTGCAACCCGTTCCAGCTGCTCGAGGGCATCGTGATGGCCGGCTACGCCGTCGGCTCCCACCAGACCTACATCTACATCCGCGGCGAGTACGAGCACCAGGCCAACGTGCTGCGTGACGCGCTGGCCCAGGCCAGGGCGGCAGGCTACGTGGGCGACGACATCGCCGGCAGCGGCTTCGCCTGCAACGTCACGCTCTACCTCGGCGCCGGCGCGTACATCTGCGGCGAGGAGACCGCGCTGCTGGAGAGCCTCGAGGGCAAGCGCGGCCAGCCGCGCCTCAAGCCCCCGTTTCCCGCGGTCGCCGGCCTCTACCACTCGCCCACGCTCATCAACAACGTCGAGACGCTGGCAGCGCTGCCGCCCATCATCGAGCATGGCGGCGACTGGTACGCGGCGCTCGGTCCCGAGAAGAGCCCCGGCACCAAGCTGTTCTCCATCTCCGGCCACGTGCTGAAGCCGGGCAACTACGAGGTCGTGCTGGGCGACACCACGCTGCGCGAGCTGATCTACGACCTGGCCGGCGGGTTCCGCCCGGGCCGGTCGTTCAAGACCTGTTGGGTGGGCGGCTCCAGCGTGCCGGTGCTCACCGAGGAGCACCTCGACACGCCGCTCGACTACGAGTCGCTGCAGGCGGCCGGCACGGCGCTGGGATCGGGCGGGTGCATCGTGATGGACGACTCCGGCTGCATCGTGCGTGCGTCGCTGCGGCTCGCCCACTTCTACCGGCACGAGAGCTGCGGCAAGTGCAGCCCCTGTCGCGAGGGCACCAGCTGGATGGAGAAGATCCTGCAGCGAATGGTCGATGGCGAGGGTCGCATGGAGGACCTGGAGCTGCTCGACTCGCTGTTCGGCCGCATCTCCGGCAAGACGCTGTGCCCGCTGGCCGATGGCGCGATCGCCCCGATCAAGAGCGCCATCAAGTACTTCCGCGACGACTTCGTGCGCGTCATCGAGCACGGCTCCCCGCGACCCGAGCCGATGAGGGAGGTGGCCGGTGTCCACTGACGCCAAGCCCACCACGGTGACCCTCACCATCAACGGCATCGAGATCCACGCCACGCCGGGCACCGTCCTCGTGGAGGCCGCAGCGCAGGTCGGCATCGAGATCCCGATCTTCTGCTACGAACCGCGGCTCGGTGCGCCGATCGGCGCCTGCCGCATGTGCCTGGTCGAGGTGGAGGGCATGCGCGGGCTGCAGACGGCCTGCTCCACGCCGGTCGCCGCCGACATGGTGGTGCACACCAACAACGAGAACGCTGCGCAGGCGCAGGATGGTGTGCTCGAGCTGCTGCTCGCCAACCACCCGCTCGACTGCCCAGTGTGCGACAAGGGCGGCGAGTGCCCGCTGCAGGACCGCACGTTCAAGTTCGGCCCCGGCCGGACCCGCTTCGTCGAGCCCAAGCGCCATTTCCCCAAGCCACTCAACCTCTCCACGCTGGTCGCGATCGACCGGGAGCGTTGCATCACCTGCTTCCGCTGCGTGCGCTTCAGCCAGGAGGTGGCCGAGGACGGGCAACTCACCTTCCAGGAGCGCGGCGCCGGTACCGAGGTGGCGACCTTCACCGGCGATCCCTACGAGGGCCGCTTCACCGGCAACATCATCGACCTGTGCCCGGTCGGTGCGCTCACCAGCGTCCCCTACCGGTTCGTGTCGCGTCCCTGGGACATCCAGAACGCCCCGTCGGTGTGCGGGTTGTGCTCGGTGGGGTGCAACACCGAGCTCACCATGCGCGAAGGCGAGCTCAAGCGCGTCACCGGCCGACACGAGCCCAACATGGCCGTGGAGGAGGGGTGGCTGTGCGACAAGGGCCGCTGGGGCTACCCGGCCGCCTGGTCCGAGGATCGCGTGCTCCGCCCGCTGGTGCGCGGCGACGACGGAGTGTTCGTCGAGACCTCGCTGGAGGCGGCGGTGGACGCCGCCGCCAAGATCCTCACCCGCTCGGCCGCGCCCGGACTGCTGGTCGGCCCGGACGCCACGGTGGAGGAGGGCTTCCTGGCCGCCGAGCTTGCGGGCGTGCTGCCGCACGCACGAGTGGGCCGCACCGGCTTCCCCGACGTCCCGGGCCTCGACGCGCTGCGTTCCCTGCCACGTGCGGAGCTCGCCGACATCGACGCCGCCGGTGCCGTGGCCGTGGTCGGCGGTGACGTCGCCAACCAGCACCCCATCGTCGAGCTGCGGCTGCGCAAGCTGGTGCGCAACCGCGGTGCGCTGACGATGGTCGGCCCGCGGCCGCAGCTGCTTTCGCCCCGCGCGCAGTCGGCGCTGCGCACCCCTCCCGGCGAGCTGTCGATCGGGCTGCCGATCGTCGCGAAGGCGATCCAGGAGGCAACGCAGCCGATCGTGGTGTGGGACGAGGCCGACCTCGCCAACGAGCCCGAGGTCGCCGCCGAGCTGGCCCGCATCGCCGCCGCCGCCGGCGCACGGCAGATCGAGCTTGCGGCCGACGTCAACGGTCAGGGCCTGCGGGCACTGGGCCTGCCGCACGACCCTATCGTCGCGCCGGCCGAGGCACGGCAGGTCTCGACGCTCATCACCGTGCGCACCGATCCCCTCGAGACGGCCGGCTCGATGCGCTGGGCCGACGGGCCGATCGATCGCGTCGGCAAGATCATCGCCATCGCCACCCACCGCTCGGCCATCACCGCCCGCGCCGACGTCGTGCTGCCGGCACTGATGATCCACGAGCAGGACGGTGTGCTGGTCTCGACCACCGGCCGGGCGCAGCGGGTGCGTCCTGGTGCGCGCGGACCGCGAGCGGCGGCGGCGGCCTGGGAGATCCTCATCGCGCTCAGCCACCGCTTCGGCCACCCGCTGCCCTACCGCACCCCGGCCCAGGCGTTCGCCGCGGCCGCCGCCGCCCACAGCGCCTTCGCCGGCATGGATTACGCGGCTCTGGGCGATGAGGGTCTGCCCTGCGGTGCCACGCCCGTCCCCCCGCGGGACGCGGCGCCGGCCGCGCGCGGCGGGAACGCCAAGGGCTTGGCGCTGGTGCTCACCACCGAGATCTACGGCGACGATGTGTCGTGGCGTTCCGACGCCCTGGTATCGCTGCGCACGCCGGCGCGTCTGGCGCTGGCGCCCGGCCAGGCGGCGGCGCTGGAGCTCGTCGCGGGCCAGCGCGCCCGAATCACCTCACCCCACGGCGTCTGCGTGTTGCCGGTCGCCATCGACGAAGCGCTGCCCGAGGGCGCGGCCTTCGTCGCCACCGGGCCCGCCGGCTTCGGCGTGCACGCCCTGCTCCCCGGCGACCGCGGCCCGGTGCGCGTGACGGTGGAGGCGGCGTCGTGACGCAAGAGGCCTTCCTCGTCATCCTCATCAAGGCCGTGGTGGTCGTGTTCGTGGTGGTGACCACGTTCGCGTACCTGATGCTGCTGGAGCGCAAGATGATGGGGCGCATGCAGGCACGCTACGGCCCAAACCGCACCGGCCCGTTCGGCATCATGCAGCCGGCCGCCGACCTCGTGAAGATGTTGCTCAAGGAGGACTTCACCCCGGCTCGGGCCAACAAGGTGCTCTTCCAGCTGGGTCCGATCATCGCGGTGTTCGCCGCGGTCAGCGCGCTGGTGATCATCCCGTTCGGCGACACCACCACGATCTTCGGTCACCACGTGAACCTGTACGGCACCGACCTGAACGTCGGTCTGCTCTTGGTGTTCGCGCTCTCCGGACTCGGCTTCTACGGCCTGATCCTGGGTGGCTACGCCAGCGGCAACAAGTACGCGCTGCTGGGAGCCGCACGCACCGCCGCACAGCTGGTGTCCTACGAGGTGGCGATGGGGCTGTCGGTGGTGGGCGTGCTGATGCTCTCGCAGAGCCTGTCGCTGGTCGACATCGTGCACGCCCAGCGGGACACCGTCTGGTACATCCTGCTGCAGCCGGTCGGGTTCCTCCTGTTCATGATCGCGGGCACGGCCGAGACCAACCGGCCGCCGTTCGACCTGCCCGAGGCCGAGGGCGAACTCGTGGCCGGCTACCACACCGAATACGGTGGCACGAAGTTCGCCGGCTTCGCCATGGCCGAGTACCTGAACATGATCGTGGTGTCGGCGATGGCGTCCACGCTGTTCTTGGGCGGGTTCAGCGGACCGTGGCTGCCGGGCCCAGTGTGGCTCGCCATCAAGACCTTCGTGTTGATCGTGATCTTCATCTGGGTGCGCGCCACCATGCCGCGTCTGCGCTACGACCGGCTGATGAAGCTGGGCTGGAAGCTGCTCCTGCCCCTCGCGACCCTGAACCTGCTGGTGACCGCGATCATCGTCGGACTGGGGTTCCCCAACAAGTGAGCACGCACCGATGAGCATCCAGGCCACACTCAAGGGCTTCGGCGTCACGTTCGGCACCATGCTGAAGAAGCCGGAAACCATCGGGTACCCCGAGAAGAAGACGCCGGTGCACGCCCGCTTCCGCGGTCGCCACCGCCTGTGGAAGTACGAGAACGGCCTGGAGAAATGCGTGGGCTGCTCGCTGTGTGCGGCCGCCTGCCCGTCGGACTGCATCCGCGTGGTGGCCGAGGAGAACCATCCCCACCAGCGCGTGTCGGCCGGCGAGCGCTTTGCGCGCATCTACGAGATCAACATGTCGCGCTGCATCTTCTGCGGCTACTGCGAGGTGGCGTGCCCGTTCGACGCGATCACGCTCGAGGCCGAATACGAGCTGTCGGAGTACGACCGCCCGCGCGACCTGATCTACACCAAGCAACAGCTGCTGGCGCCGCACCCCAAGTCGGTGCCCGTCCGGAAGGTCGAGGACGCCTGAGTGGGCGAGCAGATCGCATTCGGCCTCACGGCCGCCGGCATCATCGGTTGCGCCATCCTCGTGGTGACGCTCAAGAACGCCTTCCAGGCCGCGGTGGCGCTGATCGGCACCCTCGTGTCGGTGGCGGTGCTGTTCGTCCTGCAGCACGCCCCGTTCGTGGCGTTCGTGCAGATCATCGTCTACGCCGGCGCCATCGTGACGCTCTTCCTGTTCGTGCTCGCCTATCTCGGCGAGCGGGCCCTTGCCTCCCCGGACCGCCTGGAGCGGTTTCAGGTGTTCTCGTGGATCGTGGTGCTCGTGATCACCGCCATGGGTGGCATCGTGATGCTCACCACCGCATTGCCGTCGTTCCACCAGCGGCCGGGTCCGACCGAGGATATCGGCAGCCCCGACGCGATCGGCTTCGCCTTCCTGCGCCAGCATCTACTGCCGTTCGAGGCCACATCGCTCGTGCTGCTCGTGGCGGCCGTCGGTGCCGTGATCCTGGCCAAGCGTGCGGTGCTCGCGGAGCGTGGCCGGTGAACGCCTTCGCGATCGTCGCGCAGAGCGCCGGCCATGTGCCGCACAGCTCCTACATCGGGCTGTCGGTGCTGATGTTCGCGATCGGCCTGATCGGTGTGATGCGTCGCCGCAACCCGCTGCTCCTGCTGCTGTCGGTCGAGCTCCTGCTGAACGCGGCCAACGTCGCGTTCATCGGCTTCAGCCGCTACTGGAACAACTCCGACGGCCAGATCTTCGCACTCGTGGTGATGGTGGTGGCCGCCGCCGAGGTCGTGATCGGCCTGGGCCTTGTGGTCGCGGTGTTCCGCCAGCGACGCGAGCTCGACGTGGACGAGATGACGGAGCTGCACGGATGACCGGCACCCTCGGCTGGATCGTGCTGGCGCTGCCGCTGCTCGGGTCGCTCATCCTGATGGGCTACGGCGCCAGGGAGCCCTCCAAGGGTGTGGTGAAGCTCGTCGGCGCCGGATCGGTCGGCCTCGCCTTCGTTGCCACCGCGGTCGCCTTCATCCAGATGCTCGGCCAGTCACCCGATGAGCGCACGCACGTCTCGCGCCTGTGGGAGTGGATCGACATGGGCGAAGGGCTCAAGGTCGATCTTGCGATCCGCATCGATCAGCTGTCGATCATGATGATGCTGGTCATCACCGGTGTCGGCTTCCTGATCCACGTCTACTCCACCGAGTACATGGCCGGCGAGGGCGGTTACCGGCGTTTCTTCGCCGAGATGAACTTCTTCGTCTTCTCGATGCTGCTCCTGGTGGAGGCCGCCAACTTCCTGTTTCTCATCGTCGGATGGGCGTTCGTCGGGCTGGCGAGCTACCTGCTGATCGGCTTCTACTACGACCGGCCGGTGGCGGTGGCGGCGGCCAAGAAGGCCTTCGTCATCAACGTGCTCGGCGACATCGGCATGGTGATCGCAGCGTTCCTGCTGGTGCGCGAGCTGCACACGCTCGACTACGCCCAGGTGTTCGCGCTCGCCCCGACGTTCATCGCCAAGAACGGCGGCATCGCAACCGCCATCGCGCTGCTCCTGTTCGTGGGCGCCATGGCCAAGAGCGCGCAGGCACCGCTGCACACCTGGCTGCCCGACGCGATGGAGGGCCCCACCCCGGTCAGCGCGCTCATCCACGCCGCCACCATGGTCACCGCCGGCGTGTACCTGGTGGTGCGCACGCACGTGCTGTTCGAGCTCTCGCCGGTCGCCATGCACGTGGTGGCCGCGGTGGGCTGCTTCACCCTCCTGATGGCCGCGACCATCGCCATCGCCCAGGTGGACATCAAGCGCGTGCTGGCGTGGAGCACCGTCAGCCAGATCGGCTACATGATCATGGCCACCGGTCTTGGCGCCTATGCGTCCGGGATGTTCCACTTCATGACGCACGCGTTCTTCAAGGCGCTGCTGTTCCTCACCGCCGGCATCATCATCCACGCCCTGCACGGCGAGCAGAGCCTCGACCGCATGGGCGCGCTCAAGACCCCGCTCAAGTTCGCATACGGCGCCTTCGCGGTGGGCTGCCTGGCGATCGCCGGCGTGCCCGGCCTGTCGGGCTTCTTCAGCAAGGACGAGATCCTGGCCTCTGCGCTTGCGCAGGGCACCTACGGCACGGTGCTGTACGCCGTCGCCACCCTCGCCGCCTTCCTCACGGCCTTCTACATGTTCCGCCTGCTGCTGCGGGTGTTCCACGCCGAGGCCCCGGAGGGCGGCTACCACGACCTGCATCCGTCCGGTCGCGCGATGACCGCCCCCGTGGCGATCCTCGCCGTGCTGGCCGCGATCGGCGGCTGGATCCAGGTGCCGTTCGGCTGGCACAAGATCACGGACTGGCTGGAACCGCTCACCGCGAGCGCGACGATCCCCGGCACGACCTCGATCGATCAGGCAACCGGCCAGCAGATCACCTCCGAGCCCGTGCGACTGTTCGAGCTCGCCGAGCCGACCCACGCGCAGGAGATCCTGACCATCGGCGTGTCCGTCGCGGTCGCGCTGCTCGGCATCCTGCTCGCGTGGTCGATCTTCGCGCGCGATTCGGTCAAGCGCCGGCGCATCGGTGCCAAGCATCCTCATCTGCGTGCGTTCCTGGAAGACGCCTGGCGCTTCGACGAGGTGTATGACGAGACCGTGGTGCATGCCGGGCGCGTGTCCGCCGAGGTTCTGGGCACGGTCGTCGAACCCAGGGTGGTTGGCGGCGCGGTGCGCGGCGTCGATCGCGGCGTGGGCGACATGGCGCGCGTCATGCACCTGTTGCAGAGCGGGCTGGTCCGCACCTACGCCTGGGCGATCGTGGCCGGCCTCGCCGGCGTCGCCGCCATCTTCATCCTGGTGAGCCGCTGATGCCGTGGACCACCGTCATCGTGCTGCTTCCGCTCGTGGGCGCCCTCGCACTGCTCGCCGTCCCCGTGGGCAATCGCCAGGTTGCCCGGGCGATCGGCGTGCTGGCCACACTGCTCACGCTTGCCGCCACGATCGTGGTGGTTGCGCAATTCGATCGCACGGCCGGAGCGCTGCAGTTCGTCGACGACCAGAGTTGGATCCGCGACATCGGGCTGGCTTGGAACGTCGGCGTCGACGGGATCTCGCTGTGGCTCGTGCTGCTCACGGCGGCGCTGTTCTTCCTGGCGCTGCTGGCTGTGTGGTTCCGCATGCCGGATTCGCAGCCGCGTGCGTTCGTCGGCCTGCTGTTGCTGGCGGAGTTCGGACTGCTGGGCGTCTTCGCCGCCGGCGACCTGGTGCTGTTCTACATCTTCTGGGAGGCGATGCTCGTCCCGTTCGCCCTGCTCATCTGGATGTGGGGCAATCGCGATCGTGGCCGCGCCACGCTCACCTTCGTCATCTACACCATGGTCGGCAGCCTGCTGATGCTGGTCGCGATCCTGTCGACCGCGTTCCTCGCGCGCGGGGAGCAGGGCGCGCTCACCTTCAACATCGCCGCGCTGGCCAACCACGACTGGACGCAGTCGCAGTCCACCTGGCTGTTCGCCGCGTTCGCCCTCGCGTTCCTCATCAAGCTGCCGGTGTTTCCGCTGCACGGTTGGATGCCCGGTGCCTACGCCGCGGCGCCGCTCGTGGTGACCGCGCTGCTGTCGGCCGTGATGAGCAAGGCGGGCGCCTACGGGCTGATGCGCATCGCCGTGCCGCTTTTTCCCGAGGGGGCTCACCGCCTTGCGGTGGTGGTCAGCATCCTTGCGGTATGCGGCATCGTCTACGGCTCACTCGTCGCCTGGCGGGCCACGACGATGCGGATGCTTGTCGCGTACTCGAGCCTGGCGCACCTGGGCTTCATCGTGCTGGGCATCATGTCGTTCAACCTCGTCGCCGGGCAGGGTGCGGTGCTCCAGATGATCAACCACGGCGTGGTGACCGCCGCGGCCTTCGCGATCGTCGGCATCGTCGCCCGCGCCAAGCACGGCAACGAGGAGATGGATCAGATCTCGGGGCTTGCCAAAGGCGCGCCCTGGCTGGCCGGCGTGTTTCTCGTCGTGGCGATGGCGGCGCTCGCGATTCCCGGGTCCAACGCGTTCGTCGGTGAGTTCTTCATCCTCACCGGCACGTTCCAGCAGCGGCCGGTCCTGGCCGTGGTCGCCTGCCTGGGCGTGGCCTACGCCGCGGTGTACATGCTGCGGCTCTACCAGACCTCGATGAACGGCCCGCTGGAGGGCGATGCGCCACGCGCCGAGCTGCGCCGCACGGACCTGCTCTACCTGGCGCCGCTGGTGGCCGCGATGTTCTTCATCGCGCTCTGGCCGGCGGGCATCACCGGGGCGACGAAGACCTCGGTGCAGTGTGCGTCGGCCGGGGCGGCATCGCTGGAGCAGCCGACGACTCCGGGCCAGCCGGTCGCGAAGACCCCCCTGTCCACCGAAGTGATCGGGTGCCGGTGAACACGTCGGCGCTCACTCCGTTCCTGATCGTCTCTGGTGCCGGCGTCGTCGCCCTGCTGGTCGGGTTGTTGCCCGGCCGGCGCTTGGCGCGCGTGCTGCCCACCGTGCTGGGTGTGATTGCGCTCGTCGCCTCGCTGCTCGTGTCGCGCATCCTCTGGGATACGGACGAAACCGCACTCACCCAGAACTTCATCAGCGACCGTTTCGGCCTGCTGCTCAACACGATCTTTGCGCTGATCGGCATCGCCACCCTGCTGCTTGCGTGGCGTGAGCCGTCCTCCGCCGACAAGCGCGGCGAGTACGTGGGGCTCATCCTGCTGTCGATCGCGGGGATGATGCTCGTGTCCGGTGCGGGTACCACGATGGTGCTGTTCCTCGGTATCGAGCTCTTCTCGGTCGCGCTCTACATCCTGTGCGCCCTCGAGACCTGGCGGCAGCGGTCGCTCGAGGCCGGCCTCAAGTACCTCATCGTGGGCGCCGTCGGCTCGGCGATCCTCGTGTACGGCCTCGCGCTGCTCTACGGCGCCACCGGGACGACGGTGCTTGCCGACCTGCAGGGCCGGCTGATCGACGGCAAGATGCTGACCGACCCGATGACGATCGCGGCCCTGGCGATGATCACGGTCGGGCTCGGCTTCAAGGCGTCCGCCGTGCCGTTCCACATGTGGACGCCCGACGTCTATGACGGCGCTCCCACACCGGTGACGGCGTTCATGGCCACCGGCACCAAGGTGGCCGCGTTCGCCGCGTTCATCAGGGTTTTCAGCGACTCGCTCCTCGGGATGTTCGACGACTGGCGCCTGCCCGTTGCGGCCGTGGCGGCCATCACCGTGATCATCGGCAACATCGCGGCGCTCATGCAACCGAGCATGAAGCGGCTCTTGGCCTACTCGGGAATCGCTCAGGCCGGCTACCTGCTCATCGGTGTTGCCGCCGGTTCGGTGAACGGCATTCGCGCGGTGCTCTACTACCTCATCGCCTACACCGCGATGACGATGGCGGCCTTTGCCGTGGTCGTCATCCGCGAGCGCGAGGTGCGCGAGGGCGACCAGGTCGCGGCGTTGCGCGGCATCGGCCGCTCACGCCCGGTGCTGGGCGTCGTGCTGACCCTGTCGATGCTCTCGCTGGCGGGGTTCCCGCCCCTCAGCGGCTTCGTCGGGAAGTTCCTGCTGTTCGGTGCGGCCGTCGATGCCGACCTCACCTGGCTGGCCGTTGTCGGCGCCGTCGGCAGCATGATCAGCCTTGGCTACTACCTCAAGGTGGTGGCGGTGGCCTGGCAAGCCGATCCGCACGCCGACGACACGACCTACCGGGTCACTCGGTCCGCCGGCGTGGTCGCGATCGTGTCGGGGGTCCTGATCGTCGCGCTGGCAATCGGCGGAAGCCCGATCTTGTCCCTGTGCAAGGACGCAGCGCAGGCGCTGCTGGGCGGTCTGGGCGCGCCGTAGCCGTCGCGACGATCGCCCGGAGCCGGTGAAGTTACGAGCGGGTGAGCTCCCACCGCGCGGCCCGGGCCTTCACCCTGGTCCGGCTGTTGCCGGGGTTCCTGAAATCGTCCGGGAACGCCTCCCGCACCTCGGCGATGAAGCTGTCGAGCTGTGCGATTGCCAGCGTGCGATCGCCTGCCACGGCGGCGGTCCTCACGCTCTGGATCTTCGCCGCCAGGCTCGTTGCGAGCCTGCGGTCGAGGATGTCGCCGGCGGTCTGGGCCGCTGCCAGCTCTGCGATGGTCGCGTCGATGGCGGCCAGTACGGCGGCGTCCGCGGTCCATGACGGCGTGGTGGGTGTCGTCGGCGTGGTCGGCGTTGTCGGCGTAGGAGGAGTCGTCGGTGTGGGCGACGTCGGTGTGCCCGGAGCGGGCGCCGTGAACTGCAACGTCGGATCGTTCGATGCCGCCAGTCCGGTGGCCGGGCCGAGCGACGTCAGCCTCGGAACGCCGGCGGCGTCGAGGGACACGGACGCGGTGACCTCCTCGCCGACCGACAAGGTCGACAGGTCGACGGCGGTTGGAACCGGGATCGTCATGACGATCGGCAGCACCGGGTCGCTGGAGACGGTGATGGTGATGGTGCGGTTGGCCGGTGTGACGGCCGTGACCGTCCCGGCCACCGGAACGTCGCGCGGTTCGGTGCTCTCGACCCGACCGCTGGCCTTACCGATCGTTCCGTTGGCGCCCATGGGAACCGTCACGTTGACGACGTTGCCGACGGCTGGAAGGGCGGTCGCGTTGACCGACTTGATGAACGGTGGCAGCCAGACGGCCATCCGTACGATGACTACGGTGCCCGGGGCCCCGATCGCGACGGCGCGCGAATTGCGGGCCACGACGATGCCGCGGATGCGCACACGTTTGGCGACGCCGATCTTGCGCAGCTTGGCGCTGTAGGTACCGTTGCTTGCCCACTTGATGCCCCACTTGACGCCGGCCGGCGCGACGCCCCACTTCACGCCCTCGATCACCGATCCCCACTTGATGCCGCCGATCTGCACCCGCGTGCCGATCCGGGTGGGTCGCAGGGCGTGGATCGTCATCAGGCGCCCGGAGGGCGTGGCCACCACGATCGTTTGCGAGCGCGGCTGGTGCTTCACGACCACGGCCGTGCGCGCTCCTGCCAGCGGGCGCATCTGCAGAGGCACCGGGACGGCCGAATGCGTGGTAGTGGTAATCGCGGCGGCGGTGATCGTCGTGAGCGCGACGGCTGCAGCGAAGCGTTTGGCGGGAGCGTGCATCAGGCGGTTCCATCACGGGCGGGAGTCTTGTCCCGCGCAACGGTAGCCGGTTTCTCCCGCTCAGCCCAGGTCGGGCAGGTCCGAACGTGCCCGAACCGCCGCCGACTTGACAGCGTACGCGCGAACCTGAAGCGCGGGCGGGTGAGCGGCGAGCCTTCACCCCAAAGATGTCGCCACTGCTCGTGGAGCGGCGGTACCGCTACCCGGTGACCCGCGTGGTGGCCCGGTGTTTCCTGGCGAGGATGCGGATCTTGCCCATCGCCTGCACCGAGGGGACGTTGGATCCGCCGGCCACGGCTGCGCAGCCGCGGACGCCGCGCGCCGTCGGGTCGACCTTGAAGCGGATGCGAACACCTGTGGCTTGCCCAGGAGCAAGTTTGCCGACGTTGACCACGATCTTGCCGCCCTTCAGACGAACGGGACCACTTGGCTGGAGGGACATCCCACGGGGGACGCAGTCGCTGATCACCACGTCGTTCGCGACGTTCGTGCCGATGTTGCGCACGACCACCGTGAACGAGAAGGCGCCGCCTGCGGTGACGGTCTTGGGACCGGTCTTGGTGATGTTGAGCCGTGTCGGCGGAGCCGGCTCGGCCGGTGTGCCAGGGACGACCGGAGGGGGAGTGTTCGGTACGACGGAGTCCTCCGTGGCGTCGAAGCGCACGGACGCCGTGTCGTCCTCGCCATCGACCGCGTTGCCTGGCGTCGAGTCTGGGTCCGGCACCGACGAGGTGGCGATCTCGGCCACGTTCACCACCGGCCCGGGGAGGGTGACGGCGGCGCGGATACGCAGGTGAAGGGTCTCGCCGGCGGCGATCGTGCCCACGCTCCAGATGCCGGTTGCGGGGTCGTAGCTGCCGCGGTCCGGGTAGGAGGCCGAGTAGCCCACCGGCAGCACATCGCGCACGGTGGCGGCTGTCGCCGACGGGCCGTCGTTGCGCAGCGTGAGCGTGTAGAAGATGAACTCGCCGACCTTCGGGGTGGCGTTGTTCACCGACTTGTCAAGCGACAAGTCAGCGCTCGGCTGATCTGCAGTGAGGTCGACGCTGTCGTAGTCGTCGCCGAGGTCGTCGGCAGGGGTGCTGGTGGGATCGGCGGTGGCGCTGGCGGTGACCTGCGCGACGTTGGTGATCGTGCCCACCGCGTTCGGGCGGACCACCAGCTGCAGGGTCTCGCTGCCCACCGGCACCGTGTTCAGGTGCCAGACACCCGCGGCGTACGCGCCTCTGCTGGCGCTCGCCGACACCAGGGTCAGTTGGGTCGGCAACGCGTCGGTCACGTCGACGTCGCGCGCCGCGTCCGGGCCATGGTTGGTCAGGGTGATCGTGTATGTCACGTTCTGACCCACGAGCGGGGTGGCGTTGTCGACTTGCTTGTGCAAGCGCAAGTCCGCCTGCGGGACGTCCACCGATGCGGACGCGGTGTTGGAACTGGCGTCGGGGTCGTGGGTGCTGCTGCTGACGGTGGCGCTGTTGGTGATCTGCGCGCTGTCGTCCACCCGTGCACTGATCTGCACCGTTGCGCTGGCACCCGGGGCGAGGTCGCCCACATTCCAGGCGCCGGGGCTGGTCTCGGCCGGCGTGGCGGTCAGGAGGGTCAAGCCGGCGGGCAGTGTGTCGGTGATGACGACGCTGCCTGCGGTGTCAGGTCCGGAGTTGCTCGCCGTAAGGGTGAACGTCACGGTGTCGCCCAGCCGCGGAGCGGCGTTGTCGACGGTCTTGGTGAGCTTGACGTCGGCGTCGGGCACGTTCACCGTCGCCGAGGCCGTGTCGTTGGTGGCGTTGCTGTCGAGCGAAGCACTGGCCACCGATGCGGTGTTCGTGATCGCCGTGATCTGGTTGACGGTGGCCTGAATCGTCATCTGCGCCTGCGCACCATTGGCCAGGTCGCCGATCGTCCAGGTGGCGCCGCTGACGGACCCCACCGTGGTGGTCGTTCCGGTGGCCGTGAGGCCGGCCGGCAGCGGGTCATCGACGCGCACGTTGCGTGCGGTGAGGGGGCCGGTGTTGGTGACGGTCACCGTGAAGGTGACGGTGGCGTTGAGCGCGGGCGCGGCGTTGTCGACGGTCTTGGTGATGGCGAGGTCGGCGTCAGGCACATCGACGCCGGCGCTCGCCGAGTTGTCGGCGGGGTCTGCGTCGAAGGCGTCACTGGTCGCGCTGGCAGTGTTGGTGATGGCGTTCCCACTCGTCACCCGGGCGGTCATCGTGAGGGTTTCGCTCGCGCCGCTGGCGAGGCTCGGAATCGTCCAGGCGCCGGTGCCTGCGTTGTAGGCGCCGCTCGAGGCGATCGGGGTGCCCGTTAGCGTAAGACCGCTGGGCAGCGGGTCGGTCACGACCACGTTCTGGGCGGTGTCGGGGCCGGCGTTGGCAACGCTGACGGTGAAGGTGACAGTGCCGTTGAGGGACGGTGTGGGGTCGTCCACGGACTTGGTAACCGACAAGTCTGCGTCCGGGGCATCGACCGACGCCGATGCGCTGTCGTTGGCCGGCACCGGGTCGGCAGCGTCCGAGGTGACAGCGGCGGTGTTGAGGATGGTCGCCGAGGAGGTCACCCGTGCCCGGATGGTAAGGGTGGCGGAGCCGCCGGCGGTCAGCGTGCCGACCGACCAGTTGGGGTCCACATAGGAGCCGCTCGTGGTAGTTGCCTGCACCGGCGTCAGACCGGCCGGCAGTGCGTCGGCCACGCTGACGTTCGGGGCGGCGTCGGGTCCTGCGTTGGCCACTGCGACGGTGAAGGTGACGACATCGCCGACCTTCGGTGCTGCGATGTCGACCGACTTGGTGACCGACAAGTCAGCGTCCGGCACGTTCACGGCAACCTGCGCCGAGTCGTTGGCCTGGTTGAGGTCCTGCGACGTGGTCGAGGCAGATGCGATGTTGGTCACAGATGCGCTGGTCGTGACGCGAGCGTCGATCTCAAGCGTCGCCTGGCTGCCGGCCGCCAGGTCGCCGACGTTCCAGTCCGGGGCGCTGAAGGTGCCGACGCTCACGCGTGTCGCCACCAGCGCCAACCCGGCCGGCAGCGGGTCGCTCACCGTGACGCCGTGGGCGGTATCGGGACCCGCGTTGCGGAGGGTGAGCGTGAAGGTGACCACGCCGTTCAGCGCCGGGGTCGCGTCGTTGACGGTCTTGGTGAGCGACAGGTCCACTTCAGGCACGTTCACCGTGGCTGTGGCCGAGTTCGGCGTGCTGTCGGCGACGTCCGAGATCGCGGTGGCGGTGTTGGTGACCGCGGTCGTGACGTCGATGGTGGCGGTGATGTCCAGCGTCGCGGTCGCGCCGTTGGCCAGGTCACCCACGGTCCACGCTCCGGTCGCCGGGGCGTAGGTCCCCGTCGAGGCCGCGGCGCCCATGTAGGTCACTCCGGCGGGAAGCGGGTCCGTGACGACGGTGTTGGTTGCGGCGTCGGGACCGTGGTTGGTGACAGTCAGCTGGAAGTGGATGGTGTCGCCGGTCCGCGCGGGTGCGGCGTTGTCGACGGTCTTGGTGAGCTCCAGATCGGCCAGTCGGCCGTCGACCACGACGGAGGCCGTGTCGTTGGCCGGCGTGCCGTCGGCCTGGTCACCGCTGATCGTCGCCGTGTTGGTGATCGGGGCGGGGTCGGTGACCGTGGCGACGATGGTCAGGGTACGCGAGACCCCTGCTGCCAGGTTGCCGATGTCCCATGCGCCGGTCGCCGCCGCGTAGGTCCCGGCGGTGGGGGTTGCCGTCACGAGCGTCAGGCCGCTCGGCAGGAGGTCGCTGACCGTGACGCCTGTCGCGTTGACCGGCCCTGCGTTGGTGGCGGTGACAGTGTAGGTCACGTTCCCGCCAACGTCCGGAGCGGCGAAGTCAACAGACTTGCTAACACGCAAGTCGGTATCGGGAATGTCTACTGTGGCCGAGGCATGGTTGTCGGCCGTGTTCGGGTCGTAGCTCGTGGTGACCACCGAGGCGGTGTTCGTGACGGCGGCCAGGGTGCCGACGGTGGCGACCAAGTCAAGGGTTGCCGTCGCGTCCTTGGCCAGCGTCCCCAGCGTCCATTCGCCGGCCGCGAAGCTGCCGCTCGACATGGTGGCCGACACCAGGGTGAGACCTGCCGGGAGGGCGTCGGTCACCCGCACGCCGGTTGCGGTGTCGGGGCCATGGTTGGTTACGCCGATGTGGAAGGTGACCTGGTCACCGACGGCTGTGGGCGCGGGCCCGGTCACGGCCTTGGTGACCGTGAGGTCGGCGGTTGCGGCGGAGATCGCCGCGCTGGCCGAGTTGTTCAAGGTGTTGGGATCGAACTGGTTGGCGGTGACGAGTGCCGTGTTCACCTGAGGGGTGGTCGCATTCACGCGGGCGGTGATCAGGATGGTTTGCTGTGCGCCCGGCGCAAGCGTTCCGACGTTCCAGAAGGTGCCGAGGCCGGACACGCCGTCGGCCGCCGGGGTGGCGCTGAGGACGGTGATGCCCGCGGGCAGCTGGTCGGTGACCACCACCCCGCTCGCCGTGTCGGGGCCGTTGTTGGAGGCCACGAGCGTGTAGGTGATCGTGTCGCCGGTGTTGGGCGAGCTGTTGTCGACGGCTTTGGTGATTGCGACGTCGGCGGCGACCGCGTCGATCTGCACGCTGCCGGCGTTGTTGGCGAGGTTCGGGTCGTGCTGATCGCTGGTGGCGGTCGCCGTGTTGGTGACCGGGTCGGCGGTCGTGACGGTTGCCGTGATGTGCAGGGTGCGGCTTGCGCCGTTGGCGAGGGCGCCGACGGTCCAAGTGCCGGTGCCGGCGTCGTAGGAGCCGGTGCCGTCATCGCTGAGGTGGGTCAGCCCGGTCGGCAGGCGATCACTCACGCTGACGCCGGCGGCGTCGTCGGGACCGTCGTTGCGGACCGTGATCGTGTAGATCACCTGGCCGTTCTGGTTCGGGGTGAGGGCGTCGACCGACTTGACGGTCACGATGTCGGCGCTCTGTACACGCACGGTGACGCTCGCCGTGTTGTCGCCGGGCGTGGGGTCGGTGCTCGTGCTGGTGGCGGTGGCCGTGTTGGTGATCACGGCGGCGCTCTGGACGGTGGCGCTGATGTGGATGGTGCGGGACCCGCCGTTCGCCAGCCCGCCGATCGTCCAGGCGCCGCTGGTGGCGTTGTAGGCGGCACCGGCGTCGCTCGAGACGAAGGTGAGGCCGGCCGGGAGGAGGTCGTTCACGATGACCCCGGTGGCCGCGTCAGGTCCGCTGTTGGTCACCGTGACGGTGTAGACGATGCTGTCGCCGAGCTTGGCGGGGCTCGCATTGTCGACGCTCTTGGTGACCGCCAGGTTCGCCTCGGGCACATCGACCGACGCGGTGGCGCTGTTGTTGGCGGGGGCCGGGTCGGTTTGGTCGGAGGCGGTCACGGTGGCGCTGTTGGTGAGGTGCGCGAGCGTGTCGACGGTGGCTGTGATCAGGAGGGTCTTGGTCGCGCCGTTGGCGAGCGCGCCGACGGTCCAAGCGCCGGTGGTCGCGTTGTATGCCGCGCCGGCGTCGCTCGAGACGAAGGTGAGGCCGGCGGGCAGCTGATCGGTCACGACCACGCCCGTGGCGGCATCCGGCCCGTTGTTGGTCACCGCAACAGTGAAGACCACGGTGTCGCCCACGTGTGTCGGTGCTGCGTTGTCGACGCTCTTGGCGACCGCGAGGTCGCTCGCGCGTGCATCGACGGTGGCGGTTGCAGTGTTATCGGCGAGGTTCGGGTCGGCTTGGTCGGCCGTTGCAGTGGCGGTGTTTGTGACCGCGGCCGGGGTGGTCACCGTGGCGACGATCGTCATCGTGGCGTCGGCGCCGTTGGCGAGGGTGCCGACGGTCCAGACGCCGGTGGTCGGGTTGTAGGCGCTCCCGGCGCTGCTCGACACGAACGTGAGCCCGGTCGGCAGCGTGTCCGTCACCACCACGCTGCTGGCGTCGTCGGGGCCGGCGTTGTGCACGCCGACGGTGAAGGTGACCTGGTCGCCGAGGTTCGGGTTGGCGATGTCGACGCTCTTCGTGACCGCCAGGTCGGCCGCGACGGCGTCGATCTGCGCGTTGGCCGTGTCGTTGCTCGCGTCGGTGTCCGGGCGGGAGCTGGCCGTCACCGCGGCGCTGTTCGTGACCGGGGAGGTGGTGGTCACCTTGGCGGTGATCGTGATGGTCGCCGAGGCGCCGCTGGCCAGTGCGCCGACGGTCCAGTGGCCCGAGGTGTGGTCGTAGGCGCCCGTGGACGAGTCGCTCACCCAGGTGAGGCCGGCCGGCAGCTGGTCGGTCACCATGATGCCGGCGGCGCCGGCCGGGCCGTTGTTGGTCAGGCTGAGCGTGAACGTGACGTTGTCGCCCAGTCGCGGCGCCGCGACGTCCACCGTCTTGGTGAGCGCGAGGTCGCTCGCGTTGCCGGTGGTCGTGGCCGTGGCCGCGTTGTTGCTCGTATCGGCGTCGAACTGGTGGGCGCTCACAAGCGCGGTGTTCACCTGGGGCGTGGTGCTGTCGACACGGGCGACGATGGTGATCGTCATCGACTGTCCGGAGGCAAGCCCGCCGACGTTCCAGAAGTCGCCGAGCACGTCGGTGCCGTCAGCGCTCGGGCTCGCACTCACCAGCGTGACGCCGGCGGGCAGGGCATCGTGCACGACCACGCCGGTTGCCGCGGCCGGGCCGTTGTTCGTCGTCGTCAGCGTGTAGGTGACGTTCTGGCCCAGGTTCGGGGTGGTGTCGCTGACCGACTTGGTGATGGCCACGTCCGCCTCGGGGGCGTCGATGGCGACGCTCGCGGTGTCGTTCGCAGGCGTCGGGTCGACGATCGAGCTGGCGACGACCGCGGCGGTGTTGGTGATCTGGGCAGCCGAGGTGACGATCGCCGTGATGGTCAGGGTGGCGGTGGCTCCGTCGGCGATCGTGCCGACGGACCAGTTGCCGGACGGCGCGTCGTAGCCCGTGCCCGCGCTGCTCGAAACGAAGGTGAGCCCGGTCGGCAGCTGGTCGCGCACGACCACGCTGTCGGCTGCGTCGGGCCCGTTGTTGTGAACCGCGACGGTGTAGGTGATGGTGTCGCCCACGTTCGGCGTGGCGTTGCTCACGGCCTTCGTGACGGCGAGGTCGGCGGCGTGGGCGTCGACGGTGACCGTGCCAGTGTCGTTGCCCGGCACTGGGTCTGCGGTTGCACTGGAACCGGTTGCGCTGTTGATGACCGGCGCTGGGGTGGTGACGGTGGCGGTGATCGTGATCGTGGCCGATGCCCCGCTCGCGAGGTTGCCGACGGTCCAGATGCCGGTGGACGGGTTGTAGGCGCTGCCGGCGTCGCTGGAGACGAAGGTGAGGCCGGTCGGCAGGACGTCGGTCACGGCCGTGGCGGTGGCGGTGTCGGGGCCGGCGTTCGCGATGGTCAACGTAAAGACCACGTTCTGGCCGAGGTTCGGCGTCGCATCGTCCACCGACTTGGCGACGGACAGGTCCGCTGCGCGGGCGTCAAGGGTGACCGAGCTG
>WBZQ01000916.1_pt1 | contig 21528 bp, 14 predicted proteins | sample 5204251 | NCBI WGS metagenome assembly WBZQ01 (sample SAMN12412402, study PRJNA552823) | activated sludge metagenome | isolation source: activated sludge from nitrification reactor of wastewater treatment plant... | place: USA: Virginia | collected 2017-09
GTTGATCTCCGGCATCGCACTCAATGGGGCCTGGGTCGCCCGAGCGGCGTTGATCTCGGGAGGGTTGGCCGTCGTACTCCTTGCAGCAGTTAACCCGGAGGGATGGATCGCTAGCCACAACATCGAACGCGCTGATAAACCAGCAGAAATCGATGGCGACTATTTGTGGACGCTTTCAGCCGATGCAGTGCCAGCCATTGAGGCGCGTGTGGGAGCTACCGCTCATTGCCTGATGCCGGGCAGTGTGCGCGGTGATGACGCGGCTTTGTGGCACGACGGGTGGGTTTCGTGGAACCTAGGCCGGGCGTTGGCACGTGAAGCATTGGGCGAGCCGCTGCCAACCTCGGACGTGGTGCCGACAGTGTGCAAGAAGTACCAGCAGGCAAGTTCGGGTGGCTACTAGCCCTAACCGAGTCGCACCAACGCGACTGACTTTCCTAGACTGACCTGCGATCTAGTGAAAGGCAGCCATGTCGGCCCCCAATTCCTCCTACGACCCCGTCGAAGTCACCCCCTTGCAAGAGGCCGAGGTGGCACGCATGCGCGACGAGGCGCTCAGCGCCATTGCCGGTGCTGGTGAACTGGAGACACTCCGCAAGGTTCGCACCGAGCACGTGGGTGACCGCTCACCTCTGGCCTTGGCTAACCGTGAGATCGGAGCGCTGCCACCTCAGGCTCGCAAGGATGCAGGTAGCCGGCTCGGACAGGCGCGTGGAGCGGTCAGCAAGGCGCTGGCTGCCCGTGAGGTCGAACTTGAAGCGCAGGCTGCCGAAAGGCTTCTGATCGAGGAAACCGTCGACGTCACCTTGCCCTGGGACCGCGGTCTTCGTGGGGCCAGGCACCCAATCACAACCATGAGCGAGAAGATTGCCGATGTCTTCGTCGCGATGGGCTGGGAGGTCGCCGAGGGCCCAGTGATCGAGGCCGAATGGTTGAACTTTGATGCGCTCAACTTGGGTCCTGATCACCCAGCGCGCACGATGCAAGACACGTTTTGGACCTCGCCAGGCGATGACCACATCGTGTTGCGCACGCACACCTCACCCGTGCAGGCACGCACCATGTTGACGCGCACGCCCCCGATTTATGTGGTGTGCCCAGGCCGGGTCTTCCGCACCGATGAGTACGACGCCACCCACAGTCCGATGTTCCACCAAGTCGAGGGATTGGTGATCGACAAGGGCATCAACATGGCGCACTTGAAGGGCACCTTGGACCACTTCGCGACGGCGATGTTCGGCGAGGGAATCGACACGAGGTTCCGGCCGTCGTACTTCCCGTTCACCGAACCCTCCGCAGAGGTTGATCTGCGCTGCTTCGTGTGTCGTGGGGGAGAGGATGTCGCGACGTGCCGCACCTGTCGTGGTGAAGGCTGGATCGAGTGGGGCGGTTGTGGCGTAGTGAACCCACGCGTGCTGACCGCCTGCGGAGTCGATGCCTCGACCTACACCGGATTTGCCTTCGGGATGGGCATCGACCGCACGTTGATGTTTCGCCATGGAGTTGAAGATTTGCGCGACCTCTTTGAGGGCGATGTTCGTTTCACCACTGCGTTCGGAGTTGAACTGTGAAGGCCCCCGCGAGCTGGATCAGGTCCCTTGTCGACCTGCCAGCAGATCTGAGCACCCACGACCTCACCCATCGGTTGACTTTGCTTGGCCTCAAGCTCGAGGGCATCGAAGGGTCCGGCATCACCGGACCGCTGGTGGTCGGGCGTGTGTTGACGATGAACCCCGAGCCGCAAAAGAACGGAAAGACCATCAACTGGTGCACCGTCGATGTGGGCGCTGCCAACGGCAGCGGGGAACCGCAAGGCATCGTGTGCGGAGCTCACAACTTCAAGCCAGGCGATCTGGTCGTGGTGATCCTCCCCGGTGGCGTTTTGCCGGGCAACTTTGCGATTTCGGCTCGCAAGACCTACGGCCATGTCTCGTCCGGAATGATCTGCTCAGCACGTGAGCTTGGCCTCGGCGATGACCATGACGGCATCATCGTCTTGCCTGCTGACGCGGGCGAGCCAGGTCAGGACGCCTTGGAGTTGCTTGGCCTCAACGACGAGGTCATCGAGTTCGAGATCAACCCAGATCGGGCCTATGCGCTGTCGCTGCGTGGCATTGCCCGCGACGCCGCGTTGGGCTTTGGGGTTCCGTTCGTCGACCCCACTGAGCGCGAGGTGCCAGCCCCAGATGACCAGGGCTACCCGATTGTGGTGGAAGACCAGGTGGGCTGCCCGGTCTTTGCCGCTCGCACCGTCTCAGGGTTCAATCCGGCCGCGCCGACGCCGCAATGGATGAAGCGTCGTCTCGAACAGTGCGGCATGCGGTCTCTTGGGCTAGCCATCGATGTCACCAACTACGTGATGTTGGAGTTTGGCCAGCCGATTCACGGATTCGACCGCGACAAGTTGGCGGGGCCAATCGTCGTACGTCGCGCCAAGGCAGGCGAGCACCTGACCACCCTCGATGGAGTACGTCGAACGCTGCACCCAGAAGATCTGCTGATCACCGATGACACTGGGCCGATCGGTCTGGCTGCGGTGATGGGTGGTGAGACGACCGAACTCGGTCCCACGACCACCAACATCGTCATTGAGGCGGCGCACTGGGAACCGGTGTCGATCTTCCGCACCTCACGACGCCACAAGTTGCCTTCAGAGGCTGCCAAGCGCTTTGAGCGCGGCGTTGACCCAACCTTGCCGCCGCGGGCCGCCGATCGCGTGGCTGAACTCCTGGTGGCACACGGAGGGGGCACCATCGACCCGGGGTGCACGCTGGTCGGGCAGCTTCCTGCGCCCGCCACCATCGACTTTGACACCACGTTGCCCGCACGGGTCAGCGGCATGCCGATCTCGTCTGAACTCGCGGTGGCTCACCTCGAAGCAGTCGGATGCACAGTCAGCGTTCAGGGCACGTCGGCTACCGCCACGGTGCCGCCGTGGCGACCTGACATGCGTGACCCATTCGACTTGGTTGAAGAAGTCGCTCGCGTCGTGGGCTATGACAACGTGCCCAGCGTGTTGCCGGTGGCGCCTCCAGGTGCCGGTCTGACCGCTTCCCAGTCGCTGCGGCGCAGGATTGGGCGTTCGATGGCTGGTTGGGGCTACACCGAGGTCCTCACGTTCCCATGGGTGGGCGTCGCAGACTTCGAAGCACTCGGGTTGGATGAGCAAGATCGACGTCGTGACGTGGTCGCGTTGGCCAACCCACTCTCGACGGAGCAGCCCAACTTCACCTCGACACTGCTGCCAGGGATGCTGAACGCGGTTGCCCGCAATCTTGGTCGCGGACAAGACACCGTGGCCTTGTTTGAGATGGCTTCCATCGCGCGGCCTCGCGGTCAGGCGGCGCCTATCTACGGCGTTGAGGCTCGTCCTACTGCCGAGGAGTTCGCGAAACTGCTCGAGGCGTTGCCCGAGCAGCCCTTGCACTTGTGTTTCGCCGTGACCGGTCAGGTGTCTGGTTCGGGCTGGTGGGGGCAAGGTCGCGATGCTTCCTGGGGTGACGCGGCGCAGGCGGTTCGTGATCTAGCCGATTTGCTCGGCGTGCACGTCGAGGTCGAAGCGGCCTCGACTGCGCCCTGGCACCCGGGTCGTTGCGCTCAGTTCAAGGTGGGAGACCAGATCATCGGACACGCCGGGGAACTGCACCCCAAGGTCGCCAAGGGCTTTGGCATCTCGGGGCGAACCGCGATTGCTGAGATCGATCTCGACGTACTCATGACGCAGTCGCAGCGGGTGCGGGCTCCGCACTTCTCCAACTTCCCGCTGGCCAAGGAAGACGTTGCCCTGATCGTCGACAGCGAGGTGACCTCACAAGCCGTCGAGTCAGCTCTTCGCGCCGGCGCTGGAGACCTCTTGGAGTCGGTGAGACTTTTTGATGTCTACACCGGCGCCCAGGTGGGCGAGGGCAAGAAGTCGTTGGCGTTCGCGCTGCGATTTAGGGCTGCCGACCGCACGCTGACTGACGCTGAGACTGCTGCGGCTCGCGAGGCCGCAGTAGCCGCAGCAGTCGCCCAATGTGGAGCAGCGCAGCGCTAGTCCAGCGGTGCGTGAATCAACTGCCGGAAGTGATCGATGATCGCGTGATCACCGGTGAGGTGGGTGTTGGCGCCGTCGGCGCGTCGCCACACCCGCAGACATAAGTCGGCTGCGGTGCCGTTGATGACGGCATCGGGCTCGACGCCCGGGTCGCTCACCACGGCGAAGTCTTCGACGTCGACATGCTCGCCGTCTTTGTCGCCAGCCAGCCGTCCGAGTTGGATCCAGATGGAGTGATCGGTGTCGAGGGTGTCGACTCGCAGGTAGTGGGGGAGCCCACTGAAGGTGCCCCACGCGGGCTTGCCTCCATAGAAGATGTCGAGCACCTCATCGAGTCCATCGGCTGCAAGCAGGGCGTCGACGCAGCTAGGCAGGCCCGCCGCGAGTTCGGCATCAACGCGATGGATGAGTGCCTCGTGAGCCTGACGCCGGTAGCTGAACCCGACCGTCTGTTCCACCGACCATCCCCAAGCGGGTTCGCTGGGGTCAGCCGCCGCCAAGACGTCGGTGAACTCTGCGGTCTGGGCTGCAAATCCGGTGAGGAGGTCGGCATAAGTAGCGGGTCTCACTGGCTCGGCATAGTCCTCGGGCGCCGAAGGACGAGTACGGATCACGTGGGTCCAAAAGTGCTGAACCTCAGTGAGATGCCACAGCAAGTCTGACGCGGTCCAGGCCGGGCAACTGGGCACCAAGGCTGTGGGATCGCACTCTCGCAGCACTTCTAGGAAGCGCGCCGACTCGTCGCGGATATGGGCAAGATAGCTCTCGTTACTCAGGCGCGTGGATGACATATACCCAACCTAGGCTTGGCTTCTGACCATTTCTAGTGAACCCACTCTGCGCATAGACTTACAGTGAGTTGTATAGTCATGCAGATGAGTACCAAGATTCGGGTCGCCGTGGCGGGCGCCAGTGGTTATGCCGGAGGCGAGGCCCTTCGGCTGTTGCTGGCACACCCACACGTTAAGATTGGCGCGCTGACGGGCGCGAGCAATGCAGGTCAGAGTCTGGCTTCGTTGCAGCCACACCTCACGACGCTGGCCGACCGCGTGCTTGAACCAACAACTGTCGAGGTGCTCTCGGGCCACGACGCGGTGGTCTTGGCGCTTCCGCACGGTGAGTCGGGCGCGATCGCTTCGGCCTTGCCAGCCTCGGTGGTGGTCATCGACTGCGGTGCGGACTTTCGACTCACAGATTCAACCCAGTGGGAGCAGTTCTACGGCAGTGCTCACGCCGGGTCTTGGCCTTATGGGCTGCCTGAACTTCCAGGTCAACGTGACCGGTTACAAGGGGCGAGTCGGGTGGCAGTCCCGGGGTGCTATCCGACCGTCTCCTCATTAGCGCTCGCACCAGCCGTAGCTGCGGGGCTCATCGACGTCTCAGACATCGTGATTGTGGCTGCCAGCGGCACCTCAGGTGCTGGCAAAGCTGCCAAGACAAACCTCTTGGGTGCTGAGGTGATGGGCAACGTCTCGGCGTACTCCGTGGGCGGTGGTCACCGCCACATCCCCGAGATCACCCAAAACCTCAGCGCTTACACGCCTGAGGACGTCAAAGTCAGTTTCACGCCACTCCTGGTGCCGATGCCGCGAGGCATCCTGGCCACCTGCACGGCGCCCACGAAGGCGACCTACGCCGAGGTGCGCGCCGCCTATGAATCCGCCTATGCAGATGAACCGTTCGTGACCCTGCTGCCACAAGGGCAGTGGCCCCAAACCAAGGCCGTCATGGGCTCCAACTCGGTCCATCTGCAGGTAGCCGTCGATGCCAACGCAGGTCGGCTAGTGGTGATCGGCGCGATCGACAACCTCACCAAGGGCACCGCCGGCGCAGCCGTGCAATGCCTCAACCTCAGCCTCGGTCTCCCTGAGGCCACTGGACTCACCACCATTGGAGTAGCACCGTGAGCGTTACTGACCCCCAAGGCTTCCGTGCAGCAGGCGTCACCGCAGGGCTGAAGAGTTCGGGTGCCCCCGACATGGCCCTCGTGGTCAACGACGGGCCGTCCTTTGCCTCGGCGAGTGTTTTCACCAGCAACCGATGCAAGGCCAATCCGGTCTTGTGGAGTCAAGAAGTTGTCAAAGACGGAGTCGTGCGGGCCGTCGTACTCAACTCTGGCGGAGCCAACTGCTACACCGGCGCTGAAGGGTTTCAGACCACCCACGCCGTGGCAGAGCAAGTCGCCACACACCTTGGCATTGGCGCCATCGACGTCGTGGTGTGTTCGACGGGGATGATCGGGCTTCGCAATGACCGCAACGTGCTGCTCGCCGGAGTGGACGCGTTGGTCCCTGCTCTGAACCCCGAGGCCGGCCTCGATGCGGCTACCGCCATCATGACCACCGACACCGTGCCCAAACAGGTCGTTGTCACCGGCGGGGGCTGGAGCATCGGAGGCATGGCCAAGGGCGCGGGCATGTTGGCCCCGGCTTTAGCCACGATGCTGGTCGTCATCACAACTGATGCTCTCGTTGATGCCAACGTGTTAGACCGCGCATTGCGAACGGCCACCAAGGTCAGCTTCGACCGTCTTGACTCCGACGGATGCATGTCAACCAACGACACAGTGACAGTGATGGCCAGTGGCGCTTCGGGAATTGCGCCGAGCGAGGAGCAATTCACCCAAGCGCTCACCCAGGCCTGCACCAGTTTGGCCATGCAACTGCTGGCCGATGCCGAAGGAGCTGACCACGAGATCGCCATCGAGGTCCTCAACGCAGTCAGTCAAGACGAGGCAGTTGAAGTGGCTCGCAGCGTGGCTCGCAGCAACCTGTTCAAGGCGGCGATCTTTGGCAACGACCCCAACTGGGGGCGCGTGCTGGCCAGCATGGGCACGACCTCTGCCCAGTTCGATCCGGCTGATCTCGACGTCGCCATGAACGGTGTGTGGGTCTGCCGCAACTCCGAGCCAGCCGAAGATCCTGCCGGCATCGACCTCACCCCGCGTCAGGTCAGCGTGCAGATCGACTTGAAGGCGGGGGAACACAGCGCAACCGTCTGGACCAATGACCTCACCCACGCGTACGTGCACGAGAACAGCGCCTACAGCTCATGAACCATCTCTCCGAATCCCGCAAGAAGGCGGCAATTCTGGCCCAGGCCTTGCCCTGGCTGGAGCGCTACCACGGCAAAATCATCGTGATTAAGTACGGCGGCAACGCCATGATCCACGACAACCTGAAGAAGGCTTTTGCCGAGGACATCGTGTTCTTACGGATGGCCGGCTTTAAGCCCGTCGTCGTACACGGCGGAGGGCCACAGATTTCCTCCATGCTCGATCGCCTCGGCATCCGCTCGGAGTTCAAGGGCGGCCTGCGTGTCACCACCGATGAAGCGATGGACGTCGTTCGCATGGTCTTGGTCGGTCAGGTCCAACGCGAACTGGTTGGGCTGATCAACGCTCATGGCCCACTGGCAGTGGGGCTCTCGGGTGAAGACGCCGGGCTGTTCACTGCGCGGCGCACTGGCACCGTGGTCGATGGTGAAGAAGTCGACCTCGGCAACGTGGGTGAGGTGGCAACCGTGCGACCTGAGGCGGTGCTCGACCTGGTTGAGGCTGGCCGGATCCCGGTGATCTCATCGGTGGCGCCCGATCCTGCTGGGGTCATCCACAACGTCAATGCCGACACTGCCGCGGCCGCCTTGGCTGTGGCATTGGGGGCCGAGAAGCTGCTCGTGCTCACAGATGTGGTGGGGCTCTACCGCGACTTTGGCAAGTCCAATGACGTGATTCAGGAGATCAACCCAGAAGACCTCGCAGCCCTGTTGCCGACCCTTGACGCGGGCATGGTGCCCAAGATGACCGCCTGCCACGAGGCGGTCGTTGGGGGAGTGCCGCGCGCGACTGTGGTGGATGGCCGCGACGAGCATGCAGTGCTGCTGGAGATCTTCACCGACGAGGGCGTGGGCACACAGGTGCTGCCAGGGGTCCCGATGAAGGTGCGTAGCCATGAGTGAGATCACCGCTCGTTACCCAGGCGCGATCATGAACACCTTCGGCCCTCCCCGTTTGGCACTTGCCAAGGGCGCGGGGTCGATCGTGTGGGATGAGGACGGCAACGAATACCTCGATCTCTTCGCCGGGATCGCCGTCAACGCACTCGGTCATGCCCATCCGCGTCTGATCCAGGCGGTCGCTCAGCAGATGGCAACCCTGGGACACGTTTCCAACTTCTTCGCCACCGCACCCCAAGTCGAACTCGCTGAAAAGTTGCTCTCGCTGCTGGGCCGAGATGGCCGAGTATTCTTCACCAACTCCGGCACCGAAGCCAACGAGGCTGCGTTCAAAGCCACCCGACGCACTGGTCGCACTCGCATCATCGCCGCCCAGGGGTCCTTCCACGGACGCAGCATGGGTGCTCTCGCATTGACCTCAAAGCAGGCTTACCGAGAGCCGTTTGAGCCGCTGCCTGGCGACATCACCTTCGTTCCGTACGGCGACGCCGATGCGCTCGCCGCTGCGGTAGATGACACCGTTGCTGCGGTCATCTTGGAGCCGCTCCAGGGTGAAGCAGGCGTCGTCGTACCCCCAGATGGATATCTGTGTAGAGCCCGTGAACTCACCCGCGCCCACGGAGCCTTGTTGTGGCTCGATGAGGTGCAAACCGGCATCGGGCGCTGCGGCACCTGGTTTGCGGCCGCTGCCGACCCCGAGGTCAGCCCCGACCTTGTCACCCTTGCCAAGGGATTAGCCGGAGGCATCCCGATCGGGGCGTTTGTTGCTCTTGGAGAAGCGGCATCGCTGCTCGAGCCGGGAAACCATGGATCCACCTTCGGCGGAAATCCCGTCGCGACCGCGGCCGCGCTGGCAGTGATCGAGACGATTGAGGTGGAGGGTTTGTTGGCCAACGCGTTAGCTCGGGGTGAGCAGCTCATCACGGGCCTCGGCGCACAGGGCCGCGGACTCTTGGTGGGACTCAGTGTCAGTGATGCGCCCAGCATTGTGGCGAGCGCCCAGAGCGCTGGCTACCTGCTCAACAACACCGCCCCTGACCGCCTTCGACTGGCCCCGGCGCTCAACATCAGCCAATCCCACGTGCAGGCGTTTATCGACGCCTGGCCACACATCGTTTCGAAAGCAGGACCCTCATGACCCGGCACTTCCTTCGCGACGATGACCTGAGCCCGCAGGAGCAGGCCGAGGTCTTGGCTTTGGCGGCACGCATGAAGCAGGAACCCTTTGGTTTCAAGCCTCTCGATGGGCCGGTCTCGGTCGCGACGATCTACGACAAGCCGACCTTGCGCACCCAGGTGTCCTTCTCGGCGGGCATCGCCGAACTTGGTGGGCATCCGATGATGATCGATGCAGGTTTAGCCGCGGCCGGCAAGCGTGAGTCGATTGCCGATGTCGCCCGCGTCTTAGGCCGCCAGGTTGGCGTTCTCGTGTGGCGCACTTATGCCCAGGCCAATCTTGATGAGATGGCTGCCCATGCCGGCATCCCGATCATCAACGCACTGACCGATGAGTTCCACCCGTGCCAATTGTTGGCCGATCTGCTCACGGTGATCGAGACCAAGGGCAAGACCCAGGGCGTGAGCGCTGCATTTGTCGGGGACGGCGCGTGCAACCAGGGCAACTCTTGGGTGCTTGCTGGGGCGACGGCTGGAATGCACGTGCGGATCAGTTCCCCGGTTGGGCACTTTCCAGACGCAGCGGTGATCGCCAAGGGCCAACAGATCGCTCAGAACACCGGGGGATCGGTGAAGATCCTCACCGATCCGGTGGAGGCGGTCAGCGGAGCCGACGTAGTCATCACAGACACCTGGATTTCGATGGGCAAGGAAGAGGAGACCGACCGTCGCCTCGCGATTTTCGCCAACTACGCCGTCGATGAAGCCTTGCTGGCCCATGCAGCACCCGATGCCGTTGTGATGCACTGCTTGCCCGCCTATCGCGGCAAGGAGATCAGCGCAGCAGTGATCGATGGTGCCCAGAGTGTGGTCTGGCAAGAGGCTGAGAACCGCCGCCATGCGCAGAAGGCTGTGATGGCCTGGCTTTGGGAGCGGCGATGAGCGCCACCGAGTTCGGCCACGCACTGATTCCCGGCACCAAGAGTGCCCGTCAGCAGCGACTCCTGGAGTTGATCAACTCGGGCGCGGTTCGTTCCCAAACCGAACTGCTTGAAGGGTTGTTGGCCGAAGGGATCACAGTCACCCAAGCAACCTTGTCGCGAGACCTCGTGGAGATGCAGGCCGTGAAGGTGCGTACTGCCGATGGACACCTGATCTATGCGCTGCCCGGCGAAGGCGGAGATCGCACGGCCATGGCGGCACCGAATCAGGCTGCTGGAAGCAAACTCGAACGCTTGTTGGGCGAGTTGTTAGTGAGCGCAGATTCCTCGGCAAACCTGGTGGTGTTGCGCACTCCGCCAGGGGCGGCACAGTTCCTGGGGTCGGCCATCGACAAGGCAGATCTTGGTGAAGTGCTTGGCACGATCGCTGGAGACGACACCTTGCTGGTGATCAGTCGCGACCCCGATGGTGCTGGGCTGGCCCGCCGGTTAACCGAACTAGCCAACCATCACCGCTAGTCGGTGTCTTGATCGACCCAATCCAGGGTCTTCGTCACAGCCTTCTTCCAATTGCGGAACAACCGCTCTCGCTGCTCATCGGCCATGCAGGGTGTCCATCGAGCCCCTTCACCCCAGTTGGACGTGATCGCTTCGGTGGAGTCCCAGTAGCCAACGGCTAGACCCGCTGCATAGGCGGCTCCCAGAGCAGTGGTCTCGTTCACTTGGGGACGTACGACGTCGACGCCGAGGATGTCGGCTTGGAACTGCATCAGCGTGGCGTTCAGCGTCATTCCGCCATCGACCTTGAGTGCACTCAATGCCACCCCTGAGTCGGCCTCCATCGCCTCCAGCACCTCGCGTGTTTGATAAGCCGTCGACTCCAGCACCGCTCGAGCGATATGCCGCTTGTCGACGAATCTGGTGAGCCCCACCAATGCCCCGCGGGCATCGGGTCGCCAGTGCGGAGCAAAGAGTCCCGAGAAGGCCGGGACGAAGTACGCCCCTCCGTTGTCTGGCACCGAGATCGCTAGCTCTTCGATCTCAGCGGCCGAACTGATCAAGCCGAGGTTGTCTCTGACCCACTGCACCAGGGAGCCAGCAACAGCGATCGACCCCTCCAGGGCGTAGACCGCTGGTTGATCCCCGATTTGGTAGCACACAGTGGTGAGCAGACCGTTGTTTGAGGGCACCGGCGTCGTACCGGTGTTGAGCAGCATGAAGCAACCAGTCCCATAGGTGTTCTTGGCCATCCCCGGCTCGAGGCAGGCCTGACCAAAAGTGGCCGCCTGCTGATCGCCCAAAATCCCAGCAACCGGGACCCCTTTGAGCACATCGAGCGTGCATTCGGCAAAGCTCCCAGAGGACGGACCAATCGCAGGCAGCATGCTCATCGGGACACCCATCGCTTCGGCGATTGCGGGGTCCCATTGCAGTGCATTCAAGTCCATCAGCATGGTGCGACTGGCGTTGGTGACATCGGTGGCATGCATGCCGGTTAGATTCCACAGCACCCACGTGTCGGTGTTGCCGAAGAGCAAATCACCGGCTTCGGCCCGCTCGCGTGCACCCTCGACGTTGTCGAGCAGCCAGGAGATCTTCGGGCCGCTGAAGTACGTCGCCAAAGGCAATCCACACGTTGACTTGAACCGCTCGGTGCCGCCTTCTCGAGCCAAGTCGTCACAGATCGCTTGCGTGCGCGTGTCTTGCCAGACGATCGCGTTGGCGATCGGTTGGCCGGTGTGGCGGTCCCACACCACGGCGGTTTCGCGTTGGTTGGTGATGCCCACTGCTGCGATGTTTTCGCGGGTCAACGATGCCGCGGCCAACGCGCCTTGGACCACCTTGGCTGTGTTGGTCCAGATCTCGCTGGCATCGTGCTCGACCCAGCCGGCTCGCGGGAAGATCTGTTGGTGCTCCACCTGATCGAGTGCGATCACAGCGCCCGCGCGGTTGAAAATCATTGCTCGCGTGCTGGTGGTGCCCTGGTCAATTGCAAGCACGAACTTCTTGGCCATCAGTTGCTCCCATCTCGGCTGCTTAGACCGTAGTCCCGCCCAGGCGCTCAGGCTGGCATGCTTGACCAGTGAGCACCACGAACACCGGCAAATTGTGGGGCGGTCGATTTGCCTCTGGCCCCAGTCCTGAGCTCGAAGCGTTGTCGCTCTCAACGCACTTCGATTGGCGGCTGGTTCCCTATGACCTTGCTGGTTCGCGTGCCCACGCAAGAGCCCTGCACGCCGCAGGACATCTCTCCAGCGCTGACCTGACTTCGTTGACTGCAGGCCTTGATGTGCTGGCTGCCAAATTCGAGGCAGGCACGCTGCATCCAGACGCCAGCGATGAGGACGTTCACGGCGCCTTGGAACGACTGCTACTGGCCGAAGTTGGCGCCGAACTGGGCGGTCGGTTGCGAGCCGGGCGCTCACGCAACGACCAAATCGCCACGTTGCTCAAGATGTTTCTCAGCGATGAAGCAGGCGGTCTTCGTGACCACGTGCTCGCTCTGTGCGACGCGCTCGCGGATCAAGCCGAGGCCCACCCAGAGGCAGCAATGCCTGGGCGCACCCATTTCCAACATGCCCAGCCGGTCTTGCTGGCCCATCACTTACTGGCTCACGGTTGGGCACTCTTGCGTGACGTCGATCGACTCCGCGATTGGTCAAGGCGCACGATGGCGTCCTCGCCGTACGGCGGGGGAGCGCTGGCGGGCTCCAGCCTGGGCTTGGACCCCCAACAAGTGGCAGCCGATCTTGGCTTTGTTTCTGCTGGTGCCAACTCAATCGACGGCACTGCATCGCGCGACTTCGCTGCTGAGTTCGCCTTTGTCGCCGCCATGATCGGGATCAACGTGAGTCGGCTGGCCGAAGAGGTCATCGTGTGGACGACAGCAGAGTTCGGGTTCGCCAGGTTGCACGACTCCTGGTCGACCGGGTCAAGCATCATGCCCCAAAAGAAGAACCCCGACATCGCCGAACTTGCTCGAGGCAAGTCCGGGCGTTTGATCGGTAACTTGTCGGGGCTGCTGGCCACCCTCAAAGGCCTGCCCTTGGCCTACAACCGTGATCTCCAAGAGGACAAAGAGCCCGTGTTCGACTCCGTCGACACTCTTGCCGTAGTCCTTCCGGCATTCACCGGCATGATCGCGACGCTGACTTTCGACACTGAGCGGATGGCGGCGTTGGCCCCTGCCGGCTTTAGCCTCGCCACCGACATTGCTGAGTGGCTAGTTCGCGCAGGTGTGCCCTTCCGGGTGGCACACGAGGTGGCCGGAGAATGTGTACGTCGGTGCGAGTCCGAGGGGATCGACCTACATGAACTCAGCGATGAGGCGCTCACTGAGATTTCAGTCCATTTGACCCCTGCTGTTCGAGAAGTGCTGACGGTGTCTGGCTCGTTGGCCTCACGCACCGGACTCGGCGGCACCGCGCCCGTGCGCGTTGCCGAACAGTTGACGCAGTTGCGGACCGCGATTGCCGAACGTCGCCACGTCTGATGTTGATTCATCCCTGGGACCAAGCCTCCGATCATGAATGGGGCGAGGTGCTCTCGCGCCACGACTTCGGCACGTTCATTGCCACGGGGACTGGCAACTACCCGGTCGCCGTACCCACGCATTTTGTGTACGACGAAGGCACCGTGCACACCCACTTCGCCAAACCCAACCCTGTGTGGGCCGCGTTGGAGGCGAATCCGCACGCGATGCTCGTCATCAACGCCGACTGGGCCTACATCGAGGCGGCATGGAACTCCGAGGATGCTGAGCATGGGGTGCCCACGTCGTACTACACCTCGGTGCAACTGCTTGGGCGCGTCGAGTTGGTCAGCGATCCCGATGAGCTTGCGCAGTTGCTCACCTCGCAACTGACCCGCTTTGAGCCGGTGACATCTACCCGGGTGCCTGTCGCGACGAGTCATGAGCCAGACCGACGCCAACTCAAGGCGATTCGCGGCGTCCGTATGCACATCGTTGAGGTGCGTGCTAAGCAGAAATATGGCGGCAACCGAAGCCTTGAACACCGCGGGGCCGTGGCGGACCATCTTCTGACACGCGGCGCACCGGGGGATGCGGCTGCGCGTGAGCATGTTCTGCGGCGTAATCAGTCGCACTAAAACGCACCGATGAGGCAGGCTTGCCCTGCACCAGCAACCGAAGGGAACACCCGTGTCAAAGCCCAACGTGCTCGACGAGTTGGAGTGGCGTGGCCTCGTGGCCCACTCCACCGACCCAGACGCCCTGCGCGCCGCTTTCGATGAGGGCAGCGTGAAGTTTTACGTCGGCTTTGACCCCACTGCGCCAAGTTTGCACCTAGGCAACCTGGTGCAGATTGTCACCGCCATGCGACTCCAACGGGCAGGTCACACGCCATACCTGCTGGTGGGCGGGGCAACCGGCATGATCGGTGACCCGCGCGACTCGGGGGAGCGATCGCTTAATTCGCTCGACACTGTCAAAGAGTGGGTTGGCAACGTGCGCCGCCAAATCGAGCCCTTCTTGGACTTCACAGGCGCCAACGCGGCCACCATGGTCAACAACTACGACTGGACCGCCAGCCTGAGCACGATTGACTTCTTGCGTGACATCGGCAAGCACTTCCCGGTCAACCGGATGTTGGCGCGCGACGTCGTCAAGACCCGACTCGAAGATGGCATCTCCTACACCGAGTTCAGCTACATCTTGTTGCAGTCGATGGACTTCTTGAACCTCTACAACGACCACAGCGTCACCCTTCAGTTCGGGGGCTCAGACCAGTGGGGCAACCTCACTGGCGGCGTCGAACTCATTCGTCGCTCTGTGGGCGGAAAGGCACATGCTTTTGCGACACCGTTGATCACCAAGAGCGATGGCACCAAGTACGGCAAGACCGAGGGCGGTGCGCTCTGGCTAGATCCGTCGATGATGTCGCCGTACTCCTTCTACCAGTTCTGGCTCAACGTTGAAGACGAGAAGGTTGGCGAACTGCTGCGGATCTTTACGTTCCTCACGCAGCAGGAGATCAAGGAGATCGAAGAACTGACGGCTGAGAAGCCGTTCTTGCGCACTGGCCAAAAAGCTCTGGCGCAGCACGTGACCGCGTTGGTCCACGGTTCTATCGAGACAGCACGCATTCAGGCCGCCTCAGCTGCGCTCTTCGGTGGTGGGGACCTGACGAGCCTGAGCGCCGCCACTCTGGGTGCCGCGCTTACGGAGGCAGGCTCCATCGACATTTCTATGGATGCTTCGCACTCAGTGGTGGACCTGTTGGTCGAAGCCGGGCTCTCGAAGAGCAGGGGAGAGGCACGGCGAACGATCACCGAAGGTGGCGCCTACTTGAACAACGAGCGCGTCAGCGATCCGGATCAGGTGCTGACCGCAGCTGATCTGATTGACAACCGCTGGGCAGTTTTGCGGCGGGGCAAGAAGAATTTTGCCGGTGTTCGCGCGGTCTGAGCACTACCAGAAGTTCGCGCTGTGCATGGCAACAAACCCTCGAATCACCCCGTTGTAACTCCTGTGATTGTCGCCACGCAGCGTCGATTTGACTCTACGCAAACGGGTCCCTAATGTTCTCGAAGTCGCCCCGGTGCGGCGGGAACCAAGACCGAAAGGTCGGGGGTCCGGCCCGAGGCGAAACCCTTCAAATCACCCAGACCGGGTGCTGTGAGTGTGCGCTTTGTTCGGCCTCACGGAGCCTGGTTGCAGTGTGACGCGCAGGGAACCGGCAAGGCCGGGGCCGATTTGACTGGCTCCGAACAAGTCGGTAAAGTTAGTCAGGTTGCCCCCCAACGAGGCCGAGAGGCCGAGTGAAGGTGCGCGCTTGATCCTTGAGAACTCAACAGTGTGCCAAAAGTCGACGAATTAATTTACCCCGTCGAGCGCAACCGGTTCGCCGGTGACGCAAGACGGTTCCTTTGGTAAGAAATCGATAATTCTGACATCAGTCAGTATTTGTCTCTCTTGCCAGGAAACACTCCAAGAATTGGCAGCTCGCTTCGGCGGACTGTCGCTAGATTTCAACGGAGAGTTTGATCCTGGCTCAGGACGAACGCTGGCGGCGTGCTTAACACATGCAAGTCGAGCGGTAAGGCCCCTTCGGGGGTACACGAGCGGCGAACGGGTGAGTAACACGTGAGCAATCTGCCCTTCACTTTGGGATAACTCTGGGAAACGAGAGCTAATACCGAATACGACCACTTCAGGCATCTGATGGTGGTGGAAAGTTCCGGCGGTGAAGGATGAGCTCGCGGCCTATCAGCTAGTTGGTGGAGTAACGGCCCACCAAGGCTTCGACGGGTAGCCGGCCTGAGAGGGTGACCGGCCACACTGGGACTGAGACACGGCCCAGACTCCTACGGGAGGCAGCAGTGGGGAATATTGGACAATGGGCGAAAGCCTGATCCAGCAACGCCGCGTGAGGGATGACGGCCTTCGGGTTGTAAACCTCTTTCAGTAGGGACGAAGCGCAAGTGACGGTACCTACAGAAGAAGCACCGGCCAACTACGTGCCAGCAGCCGCGGTAATACGTAGGGTGCGAGCGTTGTCCGGAATTATTGGGCGTAAAGGGCTCGTAGGCGGTTTGTCACGTCGGGAGTGAAATCTCAGGGCTTAACCCTGAGCCTGCTTCCGATACGGGCAGACTAGAGGTATGCAGGGGAGAACGGAATTCCTGGTGTAGCGGTGAAATGCGCAGATATCAGGAGGAACACCGGTGGCGAAGGCGGTTCTCTGGGCATTACCTGACGCTGAGGAGCGAAAGTGTGGGGAGCGAACAGGATTAGATACCCTGGTAGTCCATGCCGTAAACGTTGGGCGCTAGGTGTGGGACTCATTCCACGAGTTCCGTGCCGCAGCTAACGCATTAAGCGCCCCGCCTGGGGAGTACGGCCGCAAGGCTAAAACTCAAAGGAATTGACGGGGGCCCGCACAAGCGGCGGAGCATGCGGATTAATTCGATGCAACGCGAAGAACCTTACCTAGGTTTGACATATACCGGAAAGCTCTAGAGATAGAGCCCCTTTTAGTCGGTATACAGGTGGTGCATGGCTGTCGTCAGCTCGTGTCGTGAGATGTTGGGTTAAGTCCCGCAACGAGCGCAACCCTCGTCTTATGTTGCCAGCACGTAATGGTGGGGACTCATAAGAGACTGCCGGGGTCAACTCGGAGGAAGGTGGGGATGACGTCAAGTCATCATGCCCCTTATGCCTAGGGCTTCACGCATGCTACAATGGCCGGTACAAAGGGCTGCGATATCGCAAGATGGAGCGAATCCCAAAAAGCCGGTCTCAGTTCGGATTGGGGTCTGCAACTCGACCCCATGAAGTCGGAGTCGCTAGTAATCGCAGATCAGCAACGCTGCGGTGAATACGTTCCCGGGCCTTGTACACACCGCCCGTCAAGTCACGAAAGTTGGCAACACCCGAAGCCGGTGGCCTAACCCTTGTGGAGGGAGCCGTCGAAGGTGGGGCGAGCGATTGGGACTAAGTCGTAACAAGGTAGCCGTACCGGAAGGTGCGGCTGGATCACCTCCTTTCTAAGGAGCATTAATGGCGGCCTTGAGCCGTCCAAGTCGTTTGTTTCGAAGGCAAATGTTCTTCGGCAAACACTGCTCACTAGTGGAACGTCGACTATTTGGTAGCTGATCAATCAAGAACACGTCAGTACAACCGAGCAATCGGAGTGGAACCTCACGTTCAGCGAGAAATCAGCAATCAGGCACACTGTTGGGTCCTGAGGGATCGAGTGATCGATCTCTTCGGGCCATCGAGCCGGCGAACTGCCTGGCCGTCATTCTTGACAGCCTCGCAAGCGCCACTAACTCGAGGGCACCGCCCGTAATTTGAGAACTACACAGTGGACGCGAGCATCTTTGTAGCAAGACAAGCTACTAAGGGCACATGGTGGATGCCTTGGCACCAAGAGCCGATGAAGGACGTAGAAGCCTGCGATAAGCCCCGGGAAGTTGGCAATCGAGCTGTGATCCGGGGATTTCCGAATGGGGAAACCCAGCTGGAGTCATGTCCAGTTACCTCTGCCTGAACACATAGGGCAGTTGGAGGGAACGTGGGGAAGTGAAACATCTCAGTACCCACAGGAAGAGAAAACAAAAGTGATTCCGAGAGTAGTGGCGAGCGAAATCGGAAGAGGCCAAACCCAATGCGTGTGATAGCCGGCAGGCGTTGCGCAATGGGGGTTGTGGGGCCGTCACGTTGGATCTGCCGATCCAACACAGAGTAAGAAACCATGAATGAAGTTGAAGCGGACTGGAAAGTCCCGGCATAGAGGGTGATACCCCCGTACACGTAAGTTCATGGCTCTGAGACGTCACCCCAAGTAACACGGAACCCCTGAAATTCCGTGTGAATCTGGCGGGACCACCCGTTAAGCCTAAATACTCCTTGGTGACCGATAGCGGACAAGTACCGTGAGGGAAAGGTGAAAAGTACCCCTGGCGGGGAGTGAAATAGTACCTGAAACCATGTGCCTACAATCCGTTGGAGCCTTCCTTGTGGGGGTGACAGCGTGCCTTTTGAAGAATGAGCCTGCGAGTTTGCGTTGTGTCGCGAGGTTAACCCGTGTGGGGAAGCCGTAGCGAAAGCGAGTCCGAATAGGGCGACTGAGTGGCACGATCAAGACCCGAAGCGAAGTGATCTATCCATGGGCAGGTTGAAGCGCGGGTAAGACCGCGTGGAGGACCGAACCCACTTAGGTTGAAAACTGAGGGGATGACCTGTGGATAGGGGTGAAAGGCCAATCAAACTTCGTGATAGCTGGTTCTCCCCGAAATGCATTTAGGTGCAGCGTTGCGTGTTTCTTGCCGGAGGTAGAGCACTGGATGGTCTAGGGGGCCCACAAGCTTACCGAAATCAGCCAAACTCCGAATGCCGGTAAGTGAGAGCGCAGCAGTGAGACTGCGGGGGATAAGCTCCGTAGTCGAGAGGGAAACAGCCCAGACCATCAGCTAAGGTCCCTAAGCGATAACTAAGTGGAAAAGGATGTGAAGTCGCAGAGACAACCAGGAGGTTGGCTTAGAAGCAGCCACCCTTGAAAGAGTGCGTAATAGCTCACTGGTCAAGTGATTTCGCGCCGACAATGTAGCGGGGCTCAAGTTATCCACCGAAGCTATGGCATTCATGCTTAAACCAGGCCTTCGTGGTCCAGGTGCATGGATGGGTAGGGGAGCGTCGTGTAGCGAGTGAAGCGCCGGAGTGATCCAGGTGTGGACGCTACACGAGTGAGAATGCAGGCATGAGTAGCGAATGAAGAGTGAGAAACTCTTCCGCCGAATGATCAAGGGTTCCAGGGTCAAGCTAATCTGCCCTGGGTAAGTCGGGACCTAAGGCGAGGCCGACAGGCGTAGTCGATGGACAACGGGTTGATATTCCCGTACCGGCAAAATAGCGCCCATGACGAACCTAGTGATGCTAAGTGCCCAAAACCTGGTGGAGCTCCTTCGGGAGACGATCCAGGCGGAGCGCACGACCCGAACTAGTACTAGTCAAGCGATGGGGTGACGCAGGAAGGTAGTCCAACCACGGCGATGGTTGACCGTGGCTAACCGCGTAGGGTTGAGGATAGGCAAATCCGTCCTCTATATGCCTGAGACGGGACAGCGAGTCCGTATGGACGAAGTGGATAATCCTATGCTGCCGAGAAAAACCTCTAGCGAGCTATGCGCCGCCCGTACCCCAAACCGACTCAGGTGATCAAGTAGAGAATACTAAGGCGATCGAGAGAACCATGGTTAAGGAACTCGGCAAAATGCCCCCGTAACTTCGGGAGAAGGGGGGCCTGATTTGTTATTGCACTTGCTGCAAAAAGCAATGATGGCCGCAGAGACCAGGCCCAAGCGACTGTTTACTAAAAACACAGGTCCGTGCGAAGTTGTAAGACGATGTATACGGACTGACTCCTGCCCGGTGCTGGAAGGTTAAGGGGACGGGTTAGCACGCAAGTGCGAAGCTCAGAACTTAAGCCCCAGTAAACGGCGGTGGTAACTATAACCATCCTAAGGTAGCGAAATTCCTTGTCGGGTAAGTTCCGACCTGCACGAATGGAGTAACGACTTGGGCGCTGTCTCAACCGTGGACTCGGCGAAATTGCAATACGAGTAAAGATGCTCGTTACGCGCGGCAGGACGGAAAGACCCCGGGACCTTTACTACAATTTGGTATTGGTGTTTGGTTCGGCTTGTGTAGGATAGGTGGGAGACTTTGAAGCAGGGACGCCAGTTCTTGTGGAGTCAACGTTGAAATACCACTCTGGTCGTACTAGATGTCTAACCTAGGTCCGTTATCCGGATCAGGGACAGTGCCTGATGGGTAGTTTAACTGGGGCGGTTGCCTCCTAAAATGTAACGGAGGCGCTCAAAGGTTCCCTCAGCCTGGTTGGCAATCAGGTTTCGAGTGTAAGTGCACAAGGGAGCTTGACTGTGAGAGTGACAACTCGAGCAGGGACGAAAGTCGGAACTAGTGATCCGGCGCTGGCATGTGGAAGCGGCGTCGCTCAACGGATAAAAGGTACCCCGGGGATAACAGGCTGATCTTCCCCAAGAGTCCATATCGACGGGATGGTTTGGCACCTCGATGTCGGCTCGTCGCATCCTGGGGCCGGAGTAGGTCCCAAGGGTTGGGCTGTTCGCCCATTAAAGCGGCACGCGAGCTGGGTTTAGAACGTCGTGAGACAGTTCGGTCCCTATCCGCCGCGCGCGCAGGAAACTTGAGAAAAGCTGTCCCTAGTACGAGAGGACCGGGATGGACGAACCTCTGGTGTGCCAGTTGTTCTGCCAAGAGCACGGCTGGTTAGCTACGTTCGGAAGTGATAACCGCTGAAAGCATCTAAGCGGGAAGTACGTTTCAAGATGAGGTTTCCCACCGGGTTAACCGGGTAAGGCCCCCAGCAGAACACTGGGTTGATAGGCCGGAGGTGTACAGCAGTAATGCCCAGCCGACCGGTACTAATAGGCCGAGGGCTTGTCCCTCAAAGATGTTGCGCGTCCACTGTGTGGTTCCCGAGTTACGGTCGGGGACCAAGGGTAGAAATACCCGAAGTCGATCTAACTCAATAGAGTTTCGGCGGCCATAGCGAGAGGGAAACACCCGGCTCCATTCCGAACCCGGAAGTTAAGGCTCTCAGCGCCGATGGTACTGCAACCGCGAGGTTGTGGGAGAGTAGGACGTCGCCGGACATTCTTTTACCGATAGGGGGCCACCCAGTGGCCCCCTATCGTTGTTTTTGCACCCTCTCTGGTCATCATGAGAGGGCCTATGGAGGAGTACGAGATGGCTGATCAGCACTCAGGGCGCGAAGGCCGCCCATCTGGAGGGTCGCGAAACGCTCGCCCAAGCGGCGGTGGACGTAACGATCGACCTGGTGGCGGATCTCGTGATGATCGCCGAAGGGGCGGTTCTCGTGATGGTGGGCGTCCTGAACGCCGCACCTCTGATGGTGGTCTCGATGGCGCTAAGCGCTGGGACCGTGATGACCGCAAGACTGGCGACGCCCG
>WBZQ01000917.1_pt1 | contig 21512 bp, 21 predicted proteins | sample 5204251 | NCBI WGS metagenome assembly WBZQ01 (sample SAMN12412402, study PRJNA552823) | activated sludge metagenome | isolation source: activated sludge from nitrification reactor of wastewater treatment plant... | place: USA: Virginia | collected 2017-09
ATCTTTGTTGCAAATATTGGTATCATGACCACCTTGAACAGCGCCCAATTAGAGATACTTAAACTATTTGCCGCCGACCTGTCCGAAGAAGAACTGCAGGACCTGCGCCGGCTGTTGATCGATTTCCGGTATAACCGGTTGCAGCAGGCCATCGAGCGGCTGAATCCTACCAAAAAGCAGATCGAGGATTGGGGAAAGGGGCATGACCGTACGCCGTATCGTTCACAAGATGGTAAAAATGAGTCTGCTTCGTGAGGGTTGTACTTGATACCAATGTATTGTTGGCTTCTCTTCCCCGTACTTCAGATACTCACCTTATCTTTTCGGAACTTGTTCGGGGGGCCTACGAACTTTGTCTGACTACTGATATTTTGAACGAGTATGAGGAAGTTTTTCAGCGACGAGCCAATCCGCAAGTGGCTATTTTAGCCCTTGATGTGCTCGATATATTGCCTAACCTTTTGCATATCAATAAGTATTATTTCTGGCGTCTTATTACGATTGATCCGGACGACAACAAATTTGTGGACTGCGCCATTGCGGGCAATGCAGATTTTATCGTTACGGATGATAAACATTTTAATATTTTAAAGAATGTCTCGTTCCCAAAGGTAAAGGTCATCGGCAAACAGGAATTTTTGGAGTTGCTGAAAGGTATATAGAATATAGATCGAATTGCACCGGGTCGAAAGACACTGGCGAGGCGGGGCAGGCCAAGCGAGGCTCAAACCATCACTTCAAGGTGAGACTATCACTTGGCTAACAGGTCTTTAGCCAAAAAAAACACTACATCGCACTTATCACTTCACCACCACCAACCGCTCCACTTTCCCCTCCCATTCCACCACCGCCACATAAGTCCCGGCTACCCAGCCGCCCGTCGACACCCGCACCGCTTCCGCACCGGCATCGGGATGCAGGGCCGCTACCAGGCGCCCCGCCGCGTCGTACACCCGCACCCGCGTGGCCGAAACACCGGGAAAGGCAGGGGATAAAACCACATAGTCCCCAACCGGATTGGGCGAAGCCGTCCAGTGGGCCGCGAATGGGGCCGGCTCCGGCGCCGCCGTCAACACGTCCAGGCGGTATTGGCTAAAGAAGCGCCAGATCTCGCGGCTGGCCTGAATATCCTGGTTGGTCACGCCGATGGAGAAAAACGAGCCCGGCCAGGTATGGCCGCCGCCGATGATCTTGTAATGCTCGACCGTGCTTCCGTTCAGGCCGCCGGAGTAGAGATAACGCTCGGCGGTGCAGGCATCGGTCGTGCTGATGTTGGGTACCTGGGTGACGAGCGGCGTGGGATTGCAATGGTTGAAGTCCACCCAGGCCTCCACCACTGCAGGAATGGCGACGAAGGTGGCGGAGGGCAAACCGGTATAGGGTACCACGTCGTCGGCAGTGCCGTGGATTTCCATAACCGGGACGGGGCGTACGGGGGTGCAGGCATTGAGGTTGACCTGGATCATGGAGCCCGTGACGGAGGCAATGGCGGCGATGCGGTCATTCAGTTCGCAGGCGAGGGCATAACTCATAAAGCCGCCGTTGCTCATGCCGGTGCTGTAAACGCGGTTGGGATCTATGTTGTAGGAGGTAGCCAGCGTATCGAGCAGGTCGCGGATAAACCCCACGTCATCTACCGCCGCGCCGGCAACGATGGGCGCCCAGAAGCGGTTCCCCGAATTGTCGAAAGTGCCGTTGGGTACCGCCAGCAGGAAGTTGGCGGTGTCGGCAATGGCGCGGAAATCGGCATAGTAAAATTGCTCCAGGTTGTTGGACCCATAACCGTGCAGGTTGAAGACCAGCGGTACGGGCGTGGCGCCGGTATAAGCTGCCGGTACGTAGAGCAGGTATTCGCGGGTGAGGCCGCCGCTCTGGATGGTAGCGGTAATGGTGTTTTGGGCAAACAAGGCGCCCGGGCCGAGCAGGGCGATCAAAAGCGTCAGCGTACGCATCGTTTTGTTTTTTTGGTGATAAATATAAGACGACTGTTGCTTTCGGTCTTTTAAAATCCGTTTTGATCCGTTCCATCCGCGTCATCCGTGTATCTATCCTCCTACGAGGGCATTTGAAATAGGGACCGGAAGCGGAGTGGTGGCACGACTGGAGTCTAATGTCGTCAAGGTAGTGGAGAGGTGTCATCAGCCGAAGTATGAGGCTGGTGACATCTCTCCACGGCAGCAGAAAACGGCCGGCTTCCGCTTAGAGTTGTCACTTCTACACGGCGGCAGAAACGGTCGGCTTATGCGTCGAGATGACACCTCTCCTGCGTCGAGTTGACACCTCTCCGCTCCACCCTCCACTTACCCCGGGCGCCGGGCGTTTTCCGCCCAATACCGAAACTCCGTCCGGTGCACGATCTGCCCGACCTGCTCGGTGGGCATGAAAGGGTGGGCGGACCGGTCGAAAAACGCCTCCGGGCTGTCGAAGCCGTCGTTTACCCGGAACTGCTGCTCATTTTTTTGGGCTTTTGGACTGCGTTGGGTAAAAAATTTGTGCATCCCCCTTGCAACATACCAACAAGTATGTATCTTTGCGTCATGCAAGTCCCCGACACACGCGAACGGATCCTGCAGCAGATGTTCCTGAACATCCGCCGGTACGGGTTTCAGGGCCTGCGGGCCGACAAGGTGCTCGAAGATATGGACATCACCAAGGGCGCGCTGTATCACTATTTTCCGAACAAACAGGCCATCGGCACGGCGGTGATCGACGAGATCCTGCAGCCGGAATACCTGCGCTTTTATCGCGAACTGGAGCGTTGGGAGGGGCACCCGGTGGACAAACTACAGGAACACCTGCAATTCCTTTCGGCTCGGGCTACGGACGAGGATGTGGCCCTGGGCTGCCCTTTGAACAACCTGATCCAGGAAATGAGCCCGATCGAAGAGGCCTTCCGCCTGCGCATGCAGGCCATTGTGGACCGCATTCACACCGCCGTGGCCGGCGCATTGCGGCGCGGGCAGGGAGCCGGGCAAGTGCGCAACGACGTGAACCCCGAACAAGTGGCGCAGTTCTTCTTCGCCGGCATCGAAGGCGCGTATTCCATCGCCAAGGTGAAGCGGAATGCGGCGGCGTTTTGCAGTAACATGGCCCTGCTGGGCCGTTTTCTGGATACGCTCCGGGCTTGAAAATTTTTTACCCAATTACATACCAACTGGTATGTATGTAATATGCAACAAAATTCACTCACACAACACACAACACCATGTACGTCATTACAGGAGCCACCGGCAACACCGGTAAACTGATCGCTCAAAATCTGCTCGCTGCCGGCAAGCCGGTCAAAGTCGTCGGCCGCAGCGCCGAAAAACTGGCCGGACTGGTTGCCCAGGGCGCCGTGCCCGCTATCGGCGATCTCGCCGACGCCGCCTTTCTCACCACCGCTTTCCAGGGGGCCACAGCCGTCTACCTGCTCGTGCCGCCGAAATGGGACCTGACCGACTGGCGGGCCTATCAGCGCACGGTATCCCAGGCCTTCATACAGGCCCTGGGCAGCGCCGGCGTCAAAAAAGCCGTTTTGCTGAGTTCGGTGGGCGCCCACCTGCCCGAAGGCGCCGGACCGGTGAGCGGTCTGGCCGAACTGGAACTGGCGCTGGGTCAGGTACCGGGCCTGGACGTGGTATCGCTGCGCGCCGGGTTCTTCATGGAGAATTTTTACGCCAACATCGGGCTGATGAAACAGGCCGGATTTTTCGGCTATTCGCTCAGCGAGGCCGTGAGCATGCCCGTCGTGCATACCCGCGACATTGCGGAGGTAGCCACCCGGCGGCTGCTCGACCTCGATTTCACCGGACATACCCATGAATTCGTGGCCGGTCCGGCCGATCTGACCATGCCGCAGGTAGCCCGTACCCTGGGCCGTGTTGTCGGCCGTCCCGACTTGGGTTATGTGCGATTCCCCGTTGCCGATGCCAAAGCCGGCATGATGCAGGCCGGACTCCCGGAAACCATCGCCGACGGCTACAACGAACTGTTCGACGCCCTGAACCGGGGCGTTTACCTGGAGGGCTATACCCGTACTGCGGCGGTCAGCACCCCCACTACGCTGGAGTGGTTTGCGGAAAATGAGTTTAAAGGTGCTTTTGGGGAGAACTAAAGGCGCCCGGCCGGTGTAGGTCATGTGCTTGGCGTCGTGGCGTTGAGGAGGGCGTAGCGGTCAGACGACTGGGAGTCGTCAGACCGCTGCTCCCTGGTCTGACGGCTCTAAGGCGTCTGCCCGGTTTAAGTTGCACAGATCCAAAAAGGCATCAATCCGCGAATCCGTCTGCCTTCAGGAGAATTTCATCGAAAATTTAGTTTATATTGTAAACTACTTTATTTATTTGCATCGATTTGTTTTTCAAACCAAACTCGAAGCAATGGAATACGAAGAAAAAACACTCTCGCCGCAGGAAAGCCTGCGCGTTATCCGCGAAACCATCGACCTGGCCAAACAATCGTTCCGCGAAAACGGCTTTCACTTTTTGCTGTGGGGCTGGCTGGTGGCCATCGCCAGCCTGGCCAACTACTATTTCCTGGCGATCCAGCCCAGGCAGTACGCGGATATGGCCTGGCTGATCATGGTGGTGGTCGGCGTCCCGGCTGCTTTTATTTATGAATGGCGGCGGGGCCGGCGCGAAAAAACCGAAAACGTACTGCACAACTGGTACGGCCTGATCTGGCTGGGATTCGGCATTTCGATGCTCATCAGCATCCCCATGGCCGTGCGCGGCGGCATCTCGCCGGTACCTTTTATCCTGGTTTTGGTGGGCTTTGCCACTTTCATGTCGGGCGTCTTGCTGCGTTTCCCCCCGCTGTATATCGGAGCGGCGGTGATGTGGGCCGGCGCGTTGTGGTGCATGTTCCTGGCGCCCGTCCAGCATCTGCTGGTGCAGGCCGGTACGGCCGTGCTGGGCTACCTCATACCTGGCTATTTACTGAACGCTCAATCAGGTCGCCGCCATGTACCAGGAACTTGATCCGTTGCTGCTGTCCCAACTGCGGCTGTCCATCATGTCCTACCTGATGGTGGCGCGGGAAGCCGAGTTCGCGGTGCTGAAAGAAAAAACCGGGGCCACCGCCGGCAACCTGAGTGTGCAGATCGGCAAACTCCAGGAGGCCGGCTACATCGCCGTAGAAAAAACCTACCGGAACAACTACCCGCTTACCCTCTGCCGCATTACACCGGAAGGGGTGGCGGCGTTCGAGGCGTTTTACCAGAATTTAAAGAGGTATTTTGATGAGGGCAAATAGCGGTAACAGTGGCAGTTGGCAGTGGCAGCAGGCAGTATGTTTGTTCATACGAAACCGGACGCGACGCCCGGTGTTTACTGTAAAACACAAACAGCATATGAAACCGAACATCGGAATTTCGGAAAAGAACCTCCAGGCCGTCGCCAACATTCTGAATACGCTGCTGGCCGACGAATTCACCCTCTACGTAAAAACCCGCAACGCCCACTGGAACGTGACGGGCGACAACTTCAGCGAACTGCACAAGTTCTTCGAAGCGCAGTACGAACAACTGGACGGGATCATGGACGAGGTGGCCGAGCGCGTCCGGATGCTCGGCCACTTTTCCATCGGCTCGCTGAACGACATCGTAAAAAATACCCGGCTGACCGAGCAGAAAGCGGACTACGGCACGCAGAACAACCTGATCAAGGGCCTGCTCGACGACCACGAAGCCGTCATCCGGGCCATCCGCAACGAGATCGACCCGGTCAACAACGAGTACCGCGACGCCGGCACCGGCGACTTCCTCACCGGCGTCATGGAAACCCACGAAAAGATGGCCTGGATGCTGCGCGCGTACCTGAAAGGTTAGCGGGTTAACGGGTTCAAAATGCCCGGGGCTTCTCTAACCCGTTAACCCGAAACCCGCTAATCTTTCAACCCGTTACGAAGTGATAGCCCACTCCTTTGATGGTGATGATCCTGATGGCCGGGTCGTCGCGCAGGTAGTCGCGCAGTTTGGTGATGTAGACGTCGAGGTTACGGGAATTGAAGAAGTTGTCGTCGCCCCAGACTTTAAGCAGGATGTCCTTGCGGGCCACGGTGAAGTTGCGGTTCTCCAGCAGGATCTTGAGCAGATCGGCCTCGCGGGCGCTGAGTTTGCGTACCTGGTCGCCGCGGCGCAGTTCGTATTGGAGGGGCAAAAACTCGTATTGCCCGAGGGGAACGGTGCCGCCGGGGTGGGCGGCGGCCCGGCCACGGGTGAGGGCGAGCAGGTTGTGCAGGCGCGCGATGAGTTCCTCCATGCTGAACGGCTTGCGTAGATAATCGTTGCCGCCGGTGGCGAAGCCCTGGAGCACGTCCTCGGTCTGGGCTTTGGCGGTCACGAACACAATGGGCAGGCCCGGATGCAGGCGCCGGATCTCGGCGGCCAGCGAAAAGCCGTCGCGGTTGGGCAGCATCACGTCGAGCACGCAGATGTCGGGGGGGAAATGCTTCAGGGCGTCCAGAACCCGGGCGCCGTCGGTGACCATGTGTACCTCGAAGTCGCGGCTTTCGAGACTTTCGCGGACGATTTTGCCCAGGAAAGGCTCGTCCTCCACGTACAGCAGTTTTACTTTTTGCATAGCGGCACAAAATTACTCCAGCAGCCGGCATTCCACCCGCCGGTTTTGCTGGCGGCCGGCTTCGGTGCCGTTGGAAGCCACCGGCTCGGATTCGCCGTAGCCTTTCCAGGTGAGGCGGGCAGCGTCGACCCCGCGGGACAGCAGGGCGTTGAAGACTGCCTTCGCCCGGTTTTCGGACAAGGTTCGGTTGCCCGTTTCGTTGCCCGTGTGGTCGGTGTGGCCGCCGATCTCGATCCGCAGGCCGGTATTTTTTTGCAGTACCCCGGCCAGTTGACCGATAAAATCCTCAGATCCGGGCTTCAGGTCCGATTTGCCGGTGTCGAACAGCAGGGCTTCGGGGAAGGCGTATTTTTTATCCCGCAGCAGGGACTGTTCGATGGGTGAACCGTCGTCCTCCAGCACCGCAAAATCGTCGAACAGGTAGTAGGCGATGCGTTTGGTTTTTTCCCAGAACGACAACTGCTGGTTGCGGATGTCCAGCGCCTCGCGTTCCTCCACGCCCATATCGATCTTCGTGCCGGTGTCGGAGTAAAAATTGCCGAAAAGAAAATACCGGTACGGCCGGTCGGCGCGGAACAGGAAGGCGATCTGGCGCCATTCCCCGCGGGTATCCACGATTTCGGCGTGGTTGATCTGGGGATACACCGGAAAGTCCACCTGGCTCAGCATGAAATTTTCCGCCTGCTGGATCTTACTTTCGGAAAAATAAAATCCGAAGTTGCCGCAGTGCACCGGGCGGTAGCCGGGGTAACGGGCCTGGTTGTCTTTCCCGGGGGGCTCGGGTTTGCGGCCGAACACCTTAATGAGGTGCAGGGGGCCCAAAGAATCGTTCGTGCAGGTCCAGAAACTGACCCGGTAGGTTTTGCCCGCTTCCAATGGCCTGGCCAGGCTGCCCTGGACCATTTCGTGGTAGTCGAAGGCGTACTGCCCGTCCTGGAAAGGGTGGTACATGATGAGCCCCATCATCCGTTGGCCTTTGTGGGGTGCGGGGAAGTCGGGGCAACCAGCCACGGAATCCCGGATCAGCAGATCGGGCGTTTGCAGATCGTAGGTTCTCCAGCCCAGGGCATTGGTATTGACCCCCTGGGCATTTCTGGAAAACCGGCAGGGATGGACTTCCGCCTGTAGTTTGCCGGCTTCGGCCGGGATCTGCCGTTCAAAGCCGCCATTGACGACGTAGTTCTGGGAAAGCAGCAGAGCGGGCAGAAAGTACAGGAGAATAAAGGGAAAAGCCGGAAGCGGAATGAAAAAGCGCAGCATAACGGGTCGTTCTTAAGATGGATACCCGTTAGGTGCACGGTTGGGGTGTTTTGCTGCAAAAATTTTTTATTGACAATTGAAAATTACATGATTACATGATTGATGATGGGAGGCGCTGCGCCGGGCCCATCAACAATCATGTAATCATCAATTTTCAATCAAATTTTGCCCGTCGTAGAGCGGGGAATTGACGATTTAAAATTACATGATTACATGATTGCTGATCTGGCGCGCCGCCGTCACTCATACCGGGCGTTCCGGATCCTGGCGCCGCCCTCCACTTTTACCTGGCTGGTGGCGTCGCTGATCACAAGGGCGTCCTGCTCGGCGTGAAGGCGGGCTTTGGAGCCGTCCGAGGCCGTGATCTCGGCGTCGCGGGCGCGCCAGTTCAGGGCTTCGAGCACGGCGCCGTCGTTCATGCTGACGTCCATCTGGCCGCCGGACCCGGCCAGTTCGAGCGAACACTTGCCGGACAGGGAGAGGTTGAATTGGCTGCTCACGTCGATGTAGGCCTTCACTTTGGAGGTGCCTTTAACGGTGAGGGAGGCATCGCCTTCCTCGAAGCCGCGGATGGTGATGTCGCCGGTGTTGTCGGCGATCAGGGAGGTGAATACCGGCGATTCGATATAGACTTTTACCCCGGTAGCATCGCCCCGTTTGGCCAGGGTCAGTTTCCGGCCCGTGCGGATCTTCTCAATGGCGCCGGCAGGGCCTTCGATGCGGATCTTGAACTCGTCGCCCTTGCGCATTTCCGTTTCGAAATTGCCTTCGAAAATGAAATGCTCGTAGTACTCTTCGCTGGTATATTCCTGGTCGCCGAATTGTGGGCAACCCGTACACAGCAGGCCGCCGTTGGTCATGCGGAATACCTTTTCCGGCCGCCGGGAAATGTAGTTGCCTTCGTTGTCTTCGTTGTATTCCTCCATATCGGCGGCCGCCCGGCGATAGATCTTGTCGTCGAACACGATGCTTTTACCCGCCGGGACTTCGATGTAGATGCGGACGCGCTGACCGCGCCACTTCTGTCCTTTCGGAATACCGTAGGCAGTGGGGATGCGCAGGGTATTGCCGGAAAAGGTTACCGGGAATTCGGTTTGTTCGGCGTTGGCCACGGCGTCGGTGCTGTTGTGGCCGCGGGCCGAAACATTCTGGATGTATTTAAAGTTGCCGGAGTCGCTGCGCCGCACCCGGATCTCGACCAGGTCCCGGATCTCGACCCGGTCGTCGTTCACCCGCAATCCGTCGTTTTCGTCGAACAGCCAGAAGTCCTCACCGCCGACGCCGACCACGTCGGCCGCCTCTACCCGCAGCGTATCGGAGCTGATACCGGAGAGGTCGATATTTTTGGTAAACGTGCCGCCGGAGCGGTAGTTTTTGGAACCGATGCTGAGCAGGATAACGCCCGACACCAGGTTGAGCGTCCAGAATATCCACAGGCCGGCATGCAGCCAGGTAGGGGTGCGGGCTTTGAACAGCGCGCGTACGAAGGTCAGGATCAATGCCAGTACCGGAATGCCCAGCAGGAAGAAAAGGTTGGCAAATCCCAGCCAGGTGAAGGCCCCGGAAAAAGGGCTGAAGTAGTCGACGAACGGCGCCGTGGCGAACAGGGCCCAAATTCCTGCCGCCCAGGAGACGGCCAGCGCTATAAACAGGCCGATGGCCAGAATGGCGGCGATGATGAGGCCGAATTTGGCCAGGAAGCGCAGGACGAAAGCGAAGACCTGCCCGATGACGGATACGCCGCTCGATATGGCGTTGCTAAAACTTCGGTCGCCACCTCTTGCGCCGCTTTTTTTTTCCGAACCGTATTGATTCACCTTGGTACTCAGGCGCTCGAAACTGTCCTCGATCTCGCGGGCGATGTTGTCCACATTGATCGGTTCGCCGCGCATGGCCAGCCGGTCGGCCGCCGTTTGCGCCGGCGGCACCAGGATCCACAGCAGCAGGTAGGCCGGTATCCAGAAACCGGCGGAGAGGAAGGTGACCAGTACGAAGATAAGGCGCATCCATACCGGGTCGGTCATGCCGAAATAGGCCGCCAGACCGGAGCACACGCCGCCCACCACGGCATCCTCTTCGTCGCGGAACAGGCGTTTGCCGGTGCGGGTACTGCTGACACGGGCCTTCGTCTTGGTGCCACTGCTACTGCCACTGCTACTGCCACTGCCACTGCCGCCGGATATCGGATCGGCGCCGAACTCTTCGGGTTTGCCCATGATCTCCACGGCTGCTTCCACGTCGGGCAGCATGACGATGGTGCGGTTGCCCATGCTTTGGCTGATGATCTCGCCGAGCCGCGATTCGATATCGTGTACGATCTCATCGCGGCCTTCGCTTTCACTGAAACGCTTCCGGATGCTCTCGATATAAGCAGTCAAATATTCGTAGGCGTCGTCGTCGATGGTCAGCGCGTAGCCTCCGAGATTGATATTGAGAATCTTATTCATTGTTTAAGTCGGTTGAGAAAGTTGGATGGGTCTGAGGTGGTTGAGGGTGATCGGTTGGATCGGTGAAGCAGGGTCACAAGTCGGTGAATTGTTTATCCGTTGATTTGCTTATCTGCTGATTTGCTTATCTGTTGATTTGTTTATCTGTTGATAACGCTGAAGTCAAAGGCGCTACCTATAAGCAAATCCGCAATTAAACGATTAAACAGACTTATGAGACAGCCTCGTCAATCACCAGCTCATGCTTCCGGGGGCAGGGGTTCGAGGTTCAGGGGTTTGGGCGGCGGCGTTTTGCTTTTGCCCTTGCGTTTGCCGTCGTCGTCGCCGCTGTCGGATACGGTTTCGCCGCGCAGGGTCTGGTTGACGGAGTGAACCAATTGGTCCCAACTGTCGGTGAGTTCGGTCAGGAACTGCCGGCCCTGGTTGGACACGGTGAAGTATTTGCGCGGCGGGCCTTTTTCGCCTTCGCGCCAGATGTAGTCTACCAGGCCGTCGTTTTTCAGGCGGATAAGCAGGGGATACAGGGTGCCTTCCTTCACGATCAGGTTGGTCCATTCCAACTTTTTCATGATCTCAGGCGGATAGGTTTCGCCCTCGGAAATGACGGCCAGCACACACATTTCGAGTATGCCTTTCCGCATTTGGGCTTTTGCATTTTCCAAATCCATGACGTATTATTGATTGCTGGTTGTTAGTATTAATGGCCGGTTATTCTACCGGCGTTGCTTGTTCCGAAGGGCCGGAAGCAGTGCCGGCCGGTTCGGAGGCGGAGTGGCTGGCCGCCGGTTTCGGTACGGCCTGGGGTTCCGGCAAAGGGTGCATGCTGAGCAGGCCCGGCAGCGCCGATACGTCCAGACCGCTGGTGGGCCGGGCTATTCCGCCGGTGCAGGCTGCTGCGGAGAGGCAGATCCATCCGCAGAAAAAGGCGAGTCTAAGTTTTGTTTTCATACTGTGATCGTTGTTGCCCCCGGAAAGGGTTTTTCATTCACGGCACAAACATACGGCAAAGGAGAATACCTTGCAATACAAAGAACTGCCTTTAGCAAAAATCTTTTTTAAGGAAATAGCCTTGCTTAATGTTATAGTGTTGATTGTCAATGTTTTTTCAAAAATATTTTTTTGAAAAAATTTTTTCTCCTCGATCTGCTCCTGCATTTTTGGTCTGTTAAACCCTGCACTTTTCTGCGACAAACCCGGCACGCTGCCGTTTCTTTGCCCGGGTTCAAACCTTTTTCATGCGCGCTCTTTTTATTTTTCTGCCGTTTCTCCTGGGGTTTTCGCTGCTTTCGGCGCAGGGCATCCCGGTCGATTTTATTTCCAATCCCGACCGCCCGCTGGTGATCGAAAACCGGGAAAGCGGGAAGGCGGTGTGCCTGTTTTTGCCCGAAAATTTCCGGCAAAACCGGAATTACGCCTGCAAAGCCTACGAGTGCGATGCGCGAACCCTGCAAGTCCTGCGCAACGGGCCCGAACTCCGGCTGCCGGTGCGGGGAGCCGAAGATTCGGACCTGCGCCTGTTGTGCCGGACCTATCGGGGCGGCGATTACTATTTTGCGCTGGAAAACGCCGGGGCCTGTATGCTCTACCGCATCGCCGGAAGCGACCTGAGCCTGTCCAAAGCCGATTCGTTCCAGGTCGAAGCCGGAACCCACCTGATCGGCGGGGTATCGGACGGCCCCTACGCCTACGTGCTGTGTTCCCGCCGGATAAAAAAGCAGCGCAACGAACTGCTGGTCTACACGATCGCCCCGGACGGGCGGCTGCAGGAACACGTCGTCCCGGAACCGGAAAAGCAGGACGAGGTGCTCAAAGACCTTTTCAAAAAATTCTTTCGCGCGTCAGCCGTCGAGCCGGACCTGGAGTACGACCCCGAATCGGCAGCCGCGCCGGTAAAGATCTTTGCCGGGCCGGACAAGATCCGGATCACGTTCGACGACGCGAAACTGGGGTCGGACAACACCGGCACGGTGGCGGCCATCCTGAAAGTGGTCACGGTCGATCTGACGGCGGATTCCATGTACGTGGTCCGGCACCGCTACACCGACCGGCTCATCTTCAACCCTGCGTGGGAAGGCCGCAGCAGTTATATTCTGGGCGATCGGTTGTTCCAGTTGTATTTCAACGAAGAGCAGTTCACCCTCCGGGCGCGTGATCTGGACAGCGGGGAGTCGCTGTTTGCCCGCACCCTGCTGTGGCCCGACACCATCAGCAACCTGCTTAATTCTCCGCTGCTAATCCCCGGGCAGGGCTGGTTCGGGATTGAAAAGGAGTACAAAAACATGCGCGATTTTCTGCAGCGATTCGCCCGGTTCCGGCCGTTCCTGCAGGTGCGGCGCGCTGGCGATGTTTACCTGATGAGCCTGGGCGGATATAATGAAAAGGAAGTGTCCGTACCCATTGCCGGGGTAGGCATTGTGTCGGGGCTGGCGGTGGGCCTGGCGGTGAATATTTCCTACGAGCGCACTTTCGCGTTCTATTCCGCCGTGGATGCCGGGACGATGCGCCGCTCTTCGGTTTATTTTGAAAAGCCGCTCTTCCAGGTGTACGAAGAAACCCTGAAGACAGTGGACAACCCGAAAGACAGTGCGTTGTACCGCATCGGCGGGGTGTTTTACCTGGGATATTTTGATAAAAAGGGAAAGCAGTACAGGTTTAAAAAAATAGAGGGGTATTGAGGGGTGCTTTCATTATGGAGCACGCGGTCTGACGACTCCAAGTCGTCTGACCGCTCCTCCTATTCGTCCGACGACGAATTCGTACTCGTCCGACGACGAATTCGTCGGACGAGGGCCGGCTTCATCCGACGAATTCGTCGTCGGATGAATACGAATTTGCCGGAGGGATGTATGTGAAGTGAATACCCGGCCTCCCGGCCGCATACTTAAAATCGTAACCGTCATGAATAATTACCGGATTCTCTTTTTGCCCGTTTGCTTGTCCGTATCGCTCGCCGCCCAGGATATTGCCGTCGAGTTCACTAAAAACCCGGATATTCCCATTGTTGTCGCCAACCCCTCGGTCGGCCGCACACTGTTCTTTTTTTATCCGGAGAAACTCCGGTCGGACGATTTTGAAAAAGATGGCAACTCCTGCCGGGCCTACGAACTGAATTCGGCTACCCTCGAAGTGATGCGCAGCAGCCCCGAACTGGCCCTGCATATTCCGGGAGGTAACGAACTGGACATCCGGGTCTTGGGACGGTTCTGCCGCGGCGCCGACTATTACCTGGTACTGGAAAACAACAATGAGATCCAGGTGCTGCGGATTGCCGGCCAGGATCTGACCATGCAGCGGACCGACACGTACCAGGTGGACGATACGGACCGCGTGATCCAGGGCACGGCCGACAGCAGCAATGCCTACGTGTTGTGTTCGCAAAAGGTAAAAAAGGGAGACGACCTGCTGCTGGTTTTCCGGGTGGATGAAAACGGCAAACTGGAAAAGCACGTTTTTCCGGTGGGGGAGCAAAGTGAAAAGATGGTCGGTGGTATGTTGAAAGGCAGTTTCCGGCCCCTGTCGGTGGAGTATGGCCTGGAAAAAGATCCGGAACTCGCCTCGAAAAAAGCCAAACTTTTTGCTGTCGGCGGCCAATTGCTGGTCACCTTCGACTATGCCCGGGAGAAACTGAATGCCGGGGGGCCGGACGTGCCGGTGCTGGGTGTAGCGGCTTTTGACCTTGCCGCGGAAAAGATTTCCTACCGGACCTTTCCGTATGCGGACAATCTGATCGCCGATCCGGCCCGCGAAGCCCGGAACAGTTTTATTTTCGAGGAGAAAATATTTCAACTGTACATGGACAGCGAGCAGTTCCTGCTGCGGGTGCGCGACCTGCAAAGCGGGGAGTCGCTGTTCAGCAAGATACTGATGCGGGAAGACACCATCGCAGGCATCGCCAATTCACCTATTCTGGTGCCGGGCGGCGGTATTTTCGGGGTAGAAAAGGAATACCGCAGCGTCGGCCGGTTCGCGCGAAGGTTTGCCCGCTTTGATCCCTTTATGCAGGTACGGCGGGTTGGCAACGATTATCTGATGTGTATCGGAGGGCACGAGGAGGTCAACCAGCAGTCCTTTGGAACCCTTAACCCGGCCACGGGCATGATGAACCCCGGAGGCTGGTATGGATCCTACGAGCGGTCTTTTTCGTTCTATTCGGCCATCGATGCCCGCACGATGACCCGCTCGGACGTGTTTTTCAAAAAAACCGTTTCCGGCGCGTATTTCAATCTGGTCAACGTGATTGTGCCGCCCCGCGACCACGGACTTTTCCGGGTAGGCGAACGTTTTTTTCTGGGTTATCACGACAAAGGGGCAAGAACATACCGGCTCAAAGAACTGAAGGTAGAGATGCGTTGAAAAATCCCGCGCCTTTATTTTTCAAGTTCCTTGGCCGTTTCACCGGATCGTTTTACTTTTGCCGCCCGATTTGCAAAATTGAAGTGGAAATGAACGCATTTTTCGCTTATTCCATCCCGATACAAGGGTTGAAGGTTGGAGTTCACCAATTTACGTTTACGATTGACCCTGCGTTTTTCCGCCACTTCGAGGATTCGCCGGTGCAGGAAGGAGAGATCCGTTTCGACGTTCAACTCGACCGGCGTTCCGACATGCTGATCTTCGATTTTGCACTGAAAGGATACGTAAAAGCCGAATGCGACCGCTGCACCGCCCTGATCGACCTGCCGCTCGAAGACGAAAGGCAGTTGATCGTCAAATTCGGTGAAGCGGAAGGGGAAGATGAGGACGAAGTGGTGTTTATTTCCCGGGATGCCTCGGAGTTCAACGTCGCGCAGTACCTGTACGAATTCACGGTCCTGGCCCTGCCCATCACCAATACGTACGACTGCCAGAACGAACCCGAGCCGCCCTGCAACTTTGAAATTCTGAAGTATCTGAACAACGAATCCGGCGAGCAAAAACCCAACCCCGCTTGGGATGCGCTCAAAGGACTGAACGGTAATTAAACGGGTAGAGGCTGTAAGCGAAAAAGTAAGGGAACATGAACCTTCAACTTTTAACTTTCAACTTTCAACCACAATAAACAGGTCATGCCAAATCCTAAATGGCGGCATTCGAAGCGCCGGAAGCGCGCCCGCCGCACGCACTACAAGACAGAAGCTCCGAACGTCGCTACCTGCAAGACGACCGGCGAACAACACCTGATGCACCACGCCTACACGGTAGACGGCGACCTCTACTACCGCGGCCACGTGCTGATTCCCGGCAAGCAGCGCTCAGACGCAGCAGAGGCGTAAGATCGGGTCCCGCACCCGGTTTTCAGGAGGCTCCAGTCCCGCATGCCGGGCAATGGGGCTTTTTCTGTTTATTGTTGAATCGTTGATTTGGTAATTTGGGGATTTGGTAATTTGAGGATTTGGTGATTTGAGGATTTGGTGATTTGAGGGGCGTTCGTCCGGGTGTACTGATGGGACAGAGAAATGTGTTTGACTCCCAAATCCCCAAATCAACACATCAACAAATCCCCAACTCATCAAATCAACAAATCAACAAACCAACACATCAACACATCAACAAATCCCCAACTCATCAAATCAACACATCAACACATCAACGAATCCCCAACTCATCAAATCAACATCTATGAAACAACTCATCAACACTCCCTCCGCTCCCCTGCCCATCGGGCCTTACAACCAGGCCGTCGCCTACAACGGCCTGCTCTACGTATCCGGCCAGATCGCCATCGACCCCGCTACCGGTGATCTCGTGCTCGACAGCCTGGAAGCCGAAACCCACCGGGTGCTGCAAAACCTGAAGGCCATTCTGGAACACGCCGGCTCCAGCTTCGAACAGGTGCTGAAAGCCACGGTGTTCATTAAAGATATGAACCAGTTCGGTCGTATCAACGCCGTCTATGGAGAATATTTCAAACCCGAATTCGCCCCGGCCCGCGAAACCGTCCAGGTGTCCGAATTGCCCAAATTTGTGAACGTAGAAATCTCGGTGATTGCAGCATTGAATCATTGAATCATTGTTCTATTGTTTCATTGCTGGGGCGATGGCTTGGGTGCCGGAGGGAACTTTTGGGGGATTGCTTTTATTATCCCATTATCCCATTATCCCATTATCCCATTATCCCATTATCCCATTATCCCATTATCCCATTATCCCATTATCCCATTATCCCATTATCCCATTATCCCATTCCCCCATTATCCCATTATCAAATTATCCCATTATATGAAAAACGTCCTTTCCGGCATCCAGCCTACCGGCGACCTCCACCTCGGCAACTACTTCGGCGCGGTGCAGAACTGGGTGCGCCTGCAAGACGAGTACAACTGCATCTACAGCGTGGTGGACTACCACTCCATGACCATGCCCTACGACCCGGCCAAACTGCGCGACAACACCTGGAAAATGGTGTACTACCTGCTCGCCTGCGGCATCAAGCCGGAAAACCTGTTCATCCAGAGCCTGGTGCCGGAGCACGTGGAACTGTGCTGGATACTCAGTTGCGTCACCTCCCACGGCGAACTGAGCCGCATGACGCAGTTCAAGGACAAAGTCGACCAGTTGCACGACAAGGACAAGGAAGCCTTCGTAAGCGCCGGCCTGTTCCTGTACCCCGTGCTGCAGGCAGCGGACATCCTCATTTACCACGCCCAGTACGTGCCCATCGGCAAGGACCAGGAGCAGCACCTCGAACTGTCGCGCAACATCGCCCAGCGCTTCAACCACCAGTTCGGCAAGGAGTATTTCATACACCCGGAACCGTTGTACACCGAGACGCCGAAGATTCTGTCGCCGGCCGACCCGAATAAAAAGATGAGCAAAAGCCTCGGCGAAAAGCACTACATCAACCTGTTCGGCGAGGAAGACCGCATCCGCAAGCAGATCCGCTCGGCCGTGACCGACACCGGCGAGACCGAAGCCGGCCAGATGAGCCCGGGCGTGAAAAACCTGTTCGAACTGCTCCGCGCCTGCGGCAACAACGCCGCCCATACCGCGCTGATGGACGACTACCGCGCCGGCGCCCTCAAATACAGCGCCCTGAAGGAGGAAGTCGCCGAAGCCGTGGTGGCCCTGGTCAACCCGCTCCGCGAACGCTACGAGGCGCTTTACGCCGACCGGAAGAACGTGAAGGCGCAAATCCAGGAAAGCAGCGCGCAGATCCGCCAGCGGGCGCAGCAGACGGTGCGGGAGGTAAGGGAGTTGACTGGGCTGGTGGCGATGAAATAATGATTCCCGCCGGATCAACAAAATACTCCAGGCCTATAATTGCGGACATTTAAGACTTGGTGGCCAAATATTAAACCGTTTGTCGCTTTTGAATAGGCTGTCTGCATTGGTCAGACGCGCCTTTGGTTGGGCTGTTTGCATTGGTCAGACGACTTGGAGTCGTCAGACCAATTGAGGGGCGGTCTGACGGCTCCAAGTCGCCTGACCAATTGGAGGGCGGTCTGACGACTCCAAGTCGTCTGACCGCTTTAACGGTTAAAAGAGGCTGTCTCACAAGTCGGTGATTTGTTTATCTGTTGATTTGTTTATCTGTAAATAACTCTGAAGTCAAGGGTGTTACCTATAGCCAAATCTGCAATTAAACGATTAAACTGACTTATGAGACAGCCTCTGGTTTTTTATAAATATGCGGCCTCGCAAAATCCGGGCGAAATTTCCCTACCCTTACTACATTTACCCCACTGCCCGAACGGCAGTGCTACGCATCGCTTATCACCCATCGTTCTTCACCATGAAAAAACGTTCTACCCGCCGTGACTTCCTGAAAAACAGCGGAAAAGCCGCCCTCGCCTTCACCATCGTGCCGCGCTTCGTGCTCGGCGGCCCGGGCCACATCCCGCCCAGCGACCGGCTCAACATTGCCTTCGTCGGGGTGGGCGGCAAGGCCGAAGCCCACCTCGGCGCCCTGAAAGGCACCGAGCGCTTCGTCGCCTTCTGCGACGTGGACGACCGCCGCGCCGCCAACGGCTACAAGGAATTCCCCGACGTGCCGCGCTACAAGGATTTCCGGAAAATGCTCGACGCCGCCGGCCGCGACATCGACGCCGTGGTAGTGACCACGCCCGACCATACCCACGCCGTCGCCGCCCTGGCCGCCATGCAACTCGGCAAACACGTCTACGTCGAAAAACCACTGACCCACAATATCCGCGAAGCCCGGCAACTGCTGGCCGCCGCGCAGAAATACAAGGTCGTCACCCAGATGGGCAACCAGGGCGCTTCGATGGACTGCAACGCCGAACTGGCCGAGTGGATCGAGGCCGGCGTGATCGGCAAGGTGAAGCGCGTACATGTCTGGACCAACCGGCCCGTGTGGCCCCAGGGCGTGCCCACCCCGCAACCCGGCGAATCGATCCCGGCCGAACTCGACTGGGACCTCTGGCTCGGCCCGGCCAAAGACCGGCCCTTCAGCCCGCGCTACCTGCCCTTCGGCTGGCGCGGCTGGTGGGACTTCGGCACCGGCGCCTTGGGCGACATGGGCTGCCACCTCATCGACCCCGTCTACCGCGCCCTGAAACTGACCGCTCCGGTCGCTGTGGAGGCCAACACCTCCACGGTCTGGTCCAACGACTTCCAGGAGGCCAACTATGCCGACAGTTGCCCGCCCGCCTCGGTGGTGAAAATGGAATTCGAGGCCCGCAGCAAAAAACTGCCCGCCTGCGAACTGTGGTGGTACGACGGCGGCATCCGGCCCATGCGCCCGGCCGAACTCGGGCCCAACGAACCCTTCGGCACCTGGGACGGCGGCATCCTGATGGAAGGCACCAAGGGCAAGATACTGGCCAACATCTTCGGCGACAAGGCCACCCTGCTGCCCACCTCTAAAATGCTGGATTTCAAAAAGCCCAAACCCACGCTGCCCCGCTACACCGCCGCCAACCACCAGATGGTGTGGGCCGACGCCTGCAAGGGCAAGGGCAAAACTTCCTCGCCCTTCGAGTACGCCGTGCCGCTCACCGAAACGCTGCTGATCGGCAACCTGGCCGTGCGCTGCTACGACATGAAAAAACTGAAGCCGGGTAAAAAGCCGGCCGACTGGGCGCCGTGGGACTACCCCGGCCGCCTGCGCCTGGAGTGGGATTCGGCCAATATGCGCATTAAAAACTTAGAGGAAGCCAATCTGTTTGTAGGGCGGGAGTACCGCGACGGGTGGGGGCTGCATATTTAACGGAGCCCGGTAGTTTAGTTAGGATAATTTTAAACCCGGCCGCACTTTGTGATGGCCCAATATTTTTGTCGTTTAAAACGGCAAAACCAATTTTCTCCGACAACAAAACAAACTGACAATATCATGTGGAAAAAACTCTCGTTCAGCCTTTTCGCGCTGCTTTTTGTTTTTGCCTGCCAGAAAAACACTTTCACCGGGCGCAGTTCGCTGAACCTCATTCCGACCAGCACCATCAACCAGTTGAGCAGCGACGAATACCGCACTTTTTTGCAGCAGAACAAGCCGATGACCTCGGGGCCGCAGGTCGACCTGGTACGCCGCGTCGGCAACGACCTGAAAGCCGCCACCGAAGTATATTACAAATCCAAAGGCATGGCGGCCGAACTCAAGCAGTTCAACTGGGAATTCAACGTGGTGGATGACAAGACCATCAATGCTTTCTGTATGCCGGGCGGCAAGGTGGTGGTGTTCACCGGCATCCTGGGCGTCACCAAAAACGAGGACGCCCTCGCGGTGGTGATGGGTCACGAGATCGCCCACGCCTTGGCCAACCACGGCAACGAGCGCATGAGCCAGGGCCTGATCGCCCAACTCGGTCTCTCTTCGCTCGAAATAGCCTTGTCGCAAAAGCCCGCTGCCACGCGTCAACTGCTGATGACCGCAGCCGGCGCCGGTACCCAGGTCGGCGTGCTGCTGCCGTTCAGCCGCAAGCACGAGTCGGAAGCCGATGAGATCGGCCTCTACCTGATGGCCATGGCCGGCTACAACCCGAACGAGGCGGCGCCGTTCTGGCAGCGCATGGCCAGCGTAGGGGGAGGCAGCCGCCCGCCGGAGTTCCTGAGCACCCACCCCGACCCGGTGAAGCGTAGCGCGGAACTGAAAAAGATGATACCGCGGGCCAAGGCGTATGCCAAGCGTTACCCGGTGCCGGCCAGTTCCAAAAACCGGAATTCGAAGTAGCGCCCCTTCTGCTGCCCGTTCAGAGAACAGGATAGGATCGGGCGGGCCTGCCGGTTGCCCGGCCGGCGCCACTGTGCAAAGGGCAATACCGGACCTAAGGTCGAAGAGGCTGTCTCAAAAGTCTGTTTATTCGTTTGATTGCTGATTTGGTTATAGGTAACGCCCTTTTTTTCAGGGTTATTTACCAATAAACAAATCAACATATAAACGATTCGCCGACTTGTGAGACAGCCTCTTCGATTTTATTTTGATGGCTTAAAATAAATTCGCCGGGCGGCCCTGCCAATTTTTATTCTGAAAAGCCAATTCGGGATAGTTGCTCGCAAAATTATTACCGGAACGTTTGCTTTTTGTTTAAAAATTTCCCGGAAAAACTTTTGGGTGTTTAAACATTTATTTTTCTATCTTTGGCGTCTTTTTGAAAAAGGCCTCCTGCAACCACCCGGTCTGAACTGATCGGCCGGCGGTCAGCAGGAGCCGCGCAAGCGACGTTGGAAGAATCCGGAGATTTTTTCGTCCAAAAAATTCCTTTCCGCTTGTCAATTTATACCGACTGTACTTAATTTCAACGGCTGAAACATTCGCTTGGTCGTAAGACCGTGCGGGGTGGAGGTGCGGGCGACAAGACGCCTGCGCAGCATTATTCACATCATCCATAACAACATTGCTTAGGACACGGGAAATACCGCCTGACAACAAAACTTAATCGCACAGAAGATGACAGCGTCTGCCACTGAACATGAAGTTCTACTTGAAAACCTCCAGAAATACTTTGGCTTTGATGCGTTTAAAGCGGATCAAGGCTCCATAATCCAAAGCCTGCTCGACGGAAAAGATACTTTTGTAATCATGCCCACCGGCGGCGGCAAAAGCCTCTGCTATCAGTTGCCCGCCCTGATGCTGCCCGGGACCGCCATTGTCATCAGTCCGCTCATCGCCCTGATGAAAAACCAGGTCGACAGCATCCGCGGGTACTCCGAAGAAGACGAAGTCGCCCACTTCCTCAATTCGTCGCTCACCAAGGCGCAGATGAAGAAGGTGAAACAAGACATTACCGACGGCAGGACCAAACTCCTGTACGTGGCGCCCGAAACACTCACCAAGGAGGAAAACATAGAATTTTTCCAGAACAGCGAC
>WBZQ01000918.1_pt1 | contig 21504 bp, 21 predicted proteins | sample 5204251 | NCBI WGS metagenome assembly WBZQ01 (sample SAMN12412402, study PRJNA552823) | activated sludge metagenome | isolation source: activated sludge from nitrification reactor of wastewater treatment plant... | place: USA: Virginia | collected 2017-09
GAGAAGGGCTCCTCACGCTATGACAGCGCCACGAAGACCCTCCATTTCACGCTCGTCGACAAGGAGACGAAAGCCCTTTTGAACGTGGAATATCAGGATGTCAAACCCGCCAACTTCGAGGAGGCGGTCTCAATCGTGGCGATCGGTCGCTATCAGGCCAACGCCTTCAAGGCGGAGAAGCTCCTCGTGAAGTGCCCTTCGAAATACCAGGGAGAGGAAGTCGAGAAGAAATACGGCGCGAAGAAGGCCTGACGGCTGACGGCTATGGAGAACCTCACGCGGTCCATCGGTTTCGCGCCCGGTACCGTCGCCCTCTGGTTTGCGCTTCTGGCTGGGATCGCCTCGATCCTGGTCTACCGGCGCGCCATGGCGCTCGCGCCTTCCGGCCCCTCTTACCTCGCGACGATCGGCCTCGCCCGCCGCCTGTATTGGGCGTTCGCAGGCTCGGTCGTTCTGGCGTCGCTCCTCTTGATGCGGCTCCTTCTGGCGCACGATTTCCGCGCGTCCTATGTCGCGTCGTACTCCGGCCGGGACCTTCCCTTTCATTTCCTTTTCTCGACCTTTTGGGCGGGCCAGGAGGGTTCGTTTCTGTTGTGGCTCTTCTGGGGAGCCCTGATCGGCCTCGCCGTCCTGAAGTCGGCTCGCGAGCAGGAGCCTCCGGTCATGATCGTCTACATCCTGAGCTTCCTCGGGATCGTGGCGATCCTCGTTAAGCAGTCTCCGTTTCGCTTTCTCGCCGAGACCCCGCCGGACGGACAGGGGCTCAACCCGTTGCTTCAGGACTACTGGATGGTCATCCACCCACCGGTCATGTTCTCGGGCTTCGCATCTCTGTCGGTCCCGTTCGCGTTCGCGATGGCGGCGCTCTGGGCCAAGCGCTGGGACGGCTGGGTCGTCCGCGCGCTGCCATGGGCGCTCTTCACGCTCGTGACGCTCGGGACCGCGATTCTCATGGGCGGCTACTGGGCCTACAAGACGCTGGGCTGGGGCGGCTACTGGGGCTGGGATCCGGTCGAGAACACGTCCCTTGTTCCTTGGCTCGCGACCGTCGCCTTGGTCCATGGGATGGTGCTCCAGAAGACGCGTGAAAAGCACCGCAAGATCAACATCCTCCTCGCGCTCCTGGCGTTTTGCTGCATCCTCTACGGCACGTTCCTCACCCGTTCCGGCGTTCTCGCCGATTTCTCCGTCCATTCATTCGTCGACCTCGGCATCACGGGCTGGCTCGTGGGCATCATCGCGGTCTTCCTCGTAGGAGGGCTTTCGCTTCTCGCCTATCGCTGGCGCGAGATCCCCAAGGAGCCCAACATCGACCCGAAGACCGGCGAGGAGAAAGACGAGCCCTTTCTTTCGCGGTCGGTGCTTTTCATCCTGTCGGTGACGCTCTTTTGCGCGTCGGCTCTCGTGATTCTCCTGGGTACATCCGCGCCGATCCTCACGCGCTTCGTCGGCAAACCCTCTCAGGTCGCGATCCGCTTCTACAACGTCACCCACGCGCCGATCGCGCTCCTCATCGGGCTCCTCATCGCCCTCGTGCCCTTCGTCTCCTGGCGCGGGGAGACCATTCGCTCGATCCTGAACAAGGGCCTGGTGTCCATGGCTTGCGGTTTGGGAGGCGGTGCGATCGCGTTCGCGGCCGGCGTTCGCAACCCCAGAGACCTTGCCATCCTGGCCTTCGCGGCGTTCGGCGTGGCTTCGAGCGCGGCCACGGTGTGGCTCTTCATCAGACGCAACGCCCTTAAGACGGTCGGCGGGTATCTCTCGCACCTTGGCGTGGCCGCGATGCTCGTCGGAATCCTGATCTCGGGCGTCTACGAGGAAAAGCAGACGGAGACGCTCCTGCGAGGCGAACCGCGCGAGGTTCTCGGAAAGACCCTGACCTTCACGCGCCCGATCTTCGTGACCGAGGACGGGCTCGTGAAGCAGGGTACTGAACTCGACCTCACTCGGCTCGCCGACCGGCGCGCGAAGAAAGCCATGGAGATCGAAGTGGCCTCGCCGAACGGCAAAGTGTGGAGGGCCTACCCGAAGATGTACGTCAACGAGCGCACGAACCAGATGATGGCGAACCCGGATATCCGCTCATCGGCGCTGATGGACATCTATCTCTCGCCGCAGTCCTACGATCCGGGCTCCCCCGCGCGCGTCGAAGGAGCCGTTCTGTCTCTCCAGAAAGGCAATGCGAAGACCCTTCACGGCGTGAACTTCAAGTTTCTCGACTTCGAGGCCGACCGCTCCGCGGTCCGCTCGGAACAGCCCAGAGTGACCGTGATCAGCCGCTTCCTCGTCACATCAAAGACAGAATCCTCGGAGCGCCTCGCGCGCCTCGTCATGTTCATGGGAGAGGCCAACCGGACCGAAGCCGAGGAGACGCCGATTCCTGGCACCAGCGCCAGGTTCCGCGTACGTCGCGTCTCGGCGACGGAAGGAACCGCGGAAATCGAAGTCCTCGGCCTCGACCCCAAAGGAGACCTCAAACCCGCAACCCCAGAGAGCTTCTCGGTCGACATCACCAGAAAGCCTCTGATCTCGCTGGTCTGGGGCGGGTTCTACATCATGATGGCCGGCGCGATCGTCGCGATGGCGCGCCGGGCCGGCGACGCCCGGCGCGCGGCGCTGGCGTAGGGGGGAGGGGGGACTTCGACGGGAGAGTCCCCCTTTCGCGAGGTTCAGAGACCCTTGACGGTGGCAGCCTTCTTGTAGAGCCAATACACGCAAAGCCAGCCGACGAGGACGAAGACCGGCAACGCGAAGTCAAAGCTCGACGCCCAGAAGGCGTGCTGATTCATCATCGTGAAGAGCAGCGGCACCGACATGTACGTGTTGTGCTTGGACCGCAGACCCGCCAGCGCCACGACGTCGGCGTCCGGCTTCTCACCGTTCTTGATCGCGGTGATGATCCTCCGCTGCGAGGGCCAGATCCTCATCCAGACGTTTGCGGCCATGATGGTCCCGAACATGGTTCCGAGGTGGATTGCGGTTCCACGGAAACCGAAGCCGGCGCCGTAAAGGAGGCCGTACACGACGGCCGTCGCGAGGACCAGGCCCACGACGAACTGCTGCTCACCCTTCTTCAGGATCTTGAAGAGAACGTCGTAGATCACGAACGCGAAGAGCACGATCACGATCATCAGGATCGCGATCGCCGTCCAGCCCGCATTCTCTCGTCCGCCCTGGAACGCGATCTTCCCGTGGTAGTAGATGAGCGCCAGGAGGACGATGCCCGTGATCCACGTCCACGCGGCCCCCCAGCGGAAGAAGTAGAGAGCGCGCGGCATGAGCTCCGGCACGACCTTCTTCTTGGTATCGCCGTCCATCGTGGGAGCGAAGTTGGCGTTCACGAAGTTGAAGAAGTAGAGGTGGCCGATCCAGATCACGCCGGCGGCGATGTGGACCCAGCGAAACAGGGATTCCGTGACATTCAGCCAATCAATCTGCATTGCATCTCCTTTGAAGCGCCACGCGGGCGCGTTCGAATACGCACACTCAAGACACCCGCCGCAACGTCTCCCCAATCAGGCGTGGACGGCCTTCGCGACCGATTCCGCAAGCGACAGAAACGCCCTGGTCACGACCGAGTCGGGATCCGACACGACGATGGGCTTTCCCGAATCGCCCTGAAGCGCCACGCGCGGATCGATCGGAATCTCGCCGAGGAACGGGACCTTCAATAGCTCGGCGGTTCGCCGTCCACCGCCGTGCTTGAAGATCTCGTCGCGGTTTCCGCAGCGCGGACACTCGTAATAGCTCATGTTCTCGATGATCCCGAGAACAGGCACATTCACCTTCTGGAACATCGCGAGGCCTTTGCGCGCGTCGATCAGCGCGACGTCCTGAGGGGTCGTCACGATCACGGCACCCGAGAGGTGGACCTTCTGGGTCAGGGTGAGCTGCGCATCCCCCGTTCCGGGAGGAAGGTCGACCACCAGGAAGTCCTGGACCCCCCAGGCCACGTCGCCCAGAAACTGCTCAACGGCCTTGAAGATCATCGGGCCCCGCCAGATCACGGGCGTGTCGACATCCATCAGGAACCCGATGGACATGACCTTCACACCGTACTTCTCGATCGGGACGATCTTCTCCCTCTCGTCGATGAACGGCTTCTCCGTAATGCCCATCATCATCTGCTGGGACGGCCCGTAAATGTCCGAATCCATCAAACCGACCGAGTAGCCGACGCGCGTTAAGGCCAATGCGAGGTTCGCCGCGACCGTCGACTTGCCGACGCCGCCCTTCCCCGAGGCGACCGCGATCGTGAACCGCGTGTCCTTCAGAAGGTCCGGGCGCGAGATCGGGGTCCCGATGACGGGTGCCGGGGCCGGCGCGCGATCGATCGCGATCGTGACCGCATGGACACCCGGAATCTCCCGCAAGACCGCGTCGCACCGGGTTCGGATCTCCTCGGCCGCCGACGGGGAATCGGTCTTGAGGGCCAGCCGGAAGGAGACGTTTCCGCCCCCGACATGGACGTCTTTGACGAACCCGAACGAGACGATGTCCCGCGACAGGCCCGGGTACTTCACCTGTTTCAAGACCGCAAGGACGCTCTCCTCGCTGAGAACCGCTGTGGTCAAGGAAACCTCCGGGCCGCGATTCTAGTCGGCGAGGGAGGCTCCCCGAGGCGCGGGGAGCTCCTCGTCGCGCCCGCGCAGCCTGCGGATCTCGGCCTCGACCTCCTCCATCAGAACGGCCCGATTCGAGACCCCAAGCCCGGCCGTGGGAATGGGACTGCCGATGCGCACGACGAGCTCACCGGGCACCACGGTGAGACCCGAGGCTCCCAGCACCTCGCGGGTTCCGAAGAGACCGATCGGCACGATCGGCGCCCCGCTCTTGATCGCCGCCAGAAAGCCCGCCTTCTTGAAACCGCCCAGCCGGCCGTCCCGCGAGCGGGTTCCCTCTGGAAAGACCAGCACCGAGAGTCCCTTGCGGAGGCGCTCCCCGAGATCGCCAAACACGTCGCGAGCCTTGTCCGCGCGCTGCCGATCGACCGGGATGAACCCGGCGAGCCACATCGACCAGCCGAGGAGCGGAACGAAAAACAGAGATCTCTTGGCCAGAAACCGGACCTCGGTGCGAATCGCAAGAAGAAGGACCGGGATGTCGATCGCGGATTCGTGGTTGGCCATGAACACCGCCTGGCCGACCTCATCGGCCCCCGCGGTCTTCTCCACGCGCATGCGGATGCCGCAGAGAAAGAGGATCGATCTCGACCAGCCCCGCGCCCAAAGAAGGTAGATCGAGCCGCGCGGGGGAATCCAAGCCGTGAAAATCGCAAGCGTCCCGAAGACCAGGGTCAGGACGACCACAACGGCCCAGCACCAAGCGGTCACGAGAAGAGACTTCACGGCAAGCTCCGACAAAAAAGTCTAGCGAGAGCGCCGTTTCTAAGATCGCCGGCCAGAACCACCATGACCTTGTCCGAGAGCTCCCCCCGCACGTTTCTGATTGCCGGCGGCGCGGGGCTCCTCGGATCGGCGATCGCGACCGCGCTTCTCTCTGAAGGGCACCTCGTGGTGATCGCCGATGTCTTCGACGAGGCCGGCGACGGCCGCGTTGTCAAGGAGGAGCGCGCGGCTCGTCTCTCCGAGAATCCGATGGCGCGCGTCGTCCGCGTCGATCTGACGGACATGCGGGCTGCGATGCGCCTCGTCGAGGATTTCCATCCCGATGCCCTGGTGAACGCCGCGGTCTTCGCCAAAGAGGGTCCCGGAGCCGAGCCGCTCCTCTCCTCATGGGCCTCCCACGGTCTTCTCGTGCACCTTTCGGATGCGGCCCTCTACGGCCCGCGGGCCTTGGACGACCCTCTCGATGTCCACGCGAGGGAAGACGCTCCACTCCCAGACCATGAGGATCCCGCGCTTTCACGGAGGGCCGCCGAAGCGCACCTCGTGAGCATCCTGTTCCCCGATGCCCGGATCCTGAGGGTCTTCGACACGCTTGGCCCTGCCCTTCCGATCGGTCGCTTTCCGGTTCCGGCTCTGGAGGCGCTCCTCGCGGGCGAACAGGACGGCTTGTTCCTGCCGTTCGACCCGGACGCGCCGCGCGACTTTCTCCATGTCGAGGACGCGGCTCGTGGCGTCTGCCTGGCTCTCTTTCGCGAGGATGCGGCCGGAAAGACGGTCAACCTCGGGAGCGGAATCGCGACCACGCCCCGGGAGCTCCTGGACGCGATCGCGCGCTACGTGGGCGCTCCTTTCCGCGCGCCCTTGAGCGGTCGCGAAGGCGCGCCGCGCATCGCCGACATGCAGCGGGCCTGGGAGCTTCTGGGCTTCGCCCCGACCCGCGGGCCGGACGCGATCGCGCGGGAGATCGTCGAGGCGCGGCTCGCCGGGTTGGGCGCGCCGCCTGGGGCGAGCTCTCATGGGCCGTTCGCTCCGCGACACGAGGAACCACCTGTCCGGAGGGTCACTTCGCCGCCCGTCTCCGTTTCGCGGCGGGATCTTTTCGGGCGGCTCCTGCCCGGAAGGCGCGGAGCCAATCAGTAAACTCCGCGCCCTCTACGACGGAGGTTTCGCGGCATGAACATCTGCATGGTGGGAACGGGCTACGTCGGTCTTGTGACGGGCTCCTGTCTCGCCGACTTCGGCATGGACGTCACGTGCGTGGACAAGGACGAGACCAAGATCGCGCTCCTCAAGCGCGGAATCTCGCCCATCTACGAACCGGGACTGGAAGAGCTCATCCACAAGAACGAGAAGGCCCGGCGGCTGCGGTTTACGACCGAGCTTAGGGAGGCGATCCAGCGCTCGCTCGTGATCTTCATCGCGGTCGGGACGCCCCCGAAAGAAGACGGCTCTCCCGATCTCTCGTTCATCTTCGACGTGGCGTCCTCGATCGCCGAGCACATGAACGGGTACAAGGTCGTGGTCACGAAGTCGACCGTTCCGACCGGAACCGGGGCCCAGATCGAGGAGATCCTGCGCAAGGGAAACGGCCACAAGTTCTCGGTGGTCTCGAATCCCGAGTTCCTTCGCGAGGGCTCCGCCATCGAGGACTTCATGCATCCGGACCGGGTCGTGATCGGCTCGCGCGACGAGGAAGCGGTCGCGATCGTCAAGGACGTCTACTCGCCCCTGGCGATCGCGGGCGTCCCCTTCGTCACCACCGACGTGGAATCGGCCGAGCTCATCAAGTACGCCTCGAACGGCTTTCTCGCGCTGAAGATCTCGTTCATCAACGAGATGGCCGCGATGTGCGAGCGCATGGGCGCGGACGTGAAGGACGTGGCCCGCGGCATGGGCCTCGACAAGCGCATCTCCCCTCATTTCCTGCTTCCCGGACCCGGCTATGGAGGCTCCTGCTTCCCGAAGGACTCCTCCGCGGTCGTCGATCTCGCGAGAAAGCACGGCTATCGGTTCGAGCTGATGGAGGCCACGCTCTCGGTCAACGCCGCCGTGAAGGCCCGCATGATCGAAAAGGTCGCGAGCGTCTGCGGCGATCTCGCCGGCAAGAGGGTCGCGGTCCTGGGCCTCGCGTTCAAGCCCGAGACGGACGACATCCGCGAGAGCGCGAGTCTCCAGCTGATTGAGGACCTCAGGAAACGAGGGGCGAGAGTCGCCGCCTATGACCCGGCGGCGATCGAGAACGCCCGCGCCCTGCTGGCCGATGTCGAGTTCTCCGAGGACGTCTACTCGGCCGCTCAGGCCGCCGACGTCCTCGTCCTCGCGACCGACTGGAACCAGTTCCGGAAGCTGGACCTCGAAAGGCTCGCCGGCTCAATGAGCGCGCGGAACTTCGTCGACCTTAGGAACCTCTACGAGCCAAAAGAGATGAAGCGCCTCGGCTGGAACTACGTCGGCATCGGAAGGGCGTGACGGAGAGCCAGCCCTATCACCTTCGCGTGTAGACGAGCACGCGTTCGCTCGAGACGCCGGCCTGGAGCGTCGTCTGCGTGCGGGTCATGCGCTTTCCGTCCGAGGAGACCGTAATCAGGGTCTTCTGAACGACGGGAATCACGGTTCCCGCGAGCGTTGACCGGATCACCTGCTCCAGGGCCTTTCCGCCGTCCTTCCAGTTCGCCTCGATTGTCCCTTTCATCGTCGAGCTGAACTTGCGCTCCGACGGCGGCTCACCGATCGTCACCACGACGGGGTCGCCGATCTGGAGAGCGTCCACGACCCGAGCCGTCGTCAGGACCTTTCCCTTGAGCGTGATCTTGAGATCCACGTTCTTCATCTGATCGGGGACGTCTTTGCTCTCCTTCAGGTCGAGCCTCCAAGTCCCCTCGATTGGCATCTGGGCCGAGACGCCGCCTGCGATCGCGAGAAACCCAACACCGAGCGCCGCGCACACGGCAACCCGAAGACTCCTCTTCATTTCATCTCCTCTCTCAATCTCCCAAGGCGAAAAGCGCGGGTGATGGCAATCACGTTTCGCCTGAGATTTTGCGCCTTTTCCAGCCCCGCGAACATGGTTTCGTAAGATCAGACGCTATGCGCATCGTGGTCACGGGAGCCGCCGGCTTCCTCGGAAGCCATCTGACGGACCGTCTTCTCAAAGAAGGGCATGAGGTCATCGGGATGGACAACCTCGTGACCGGAGATGTCCGCAACATCGCCCACCTCGCCGGCCATCCCGGGTTTCGGTTCCTCAAGCACGACGTCACCGAGTACATCTTCCTGGACGGGCCGATCGACGGCATCCTGCACTTCGCCTCGCCGGCCTCCCCCATCGACTATCTCCAGATCCCGATTCAGACCCTCAAGGTGGGAGCCATGGGCACGCACAAGGCGCTCGGGCTCGCAAGGGCCAAGAAGGCGCGTTTCCTCCTGGCCTCGACCTCCGAGGTGTATGGAGACCCGCTCGTCCATCCCCAGCCCGAGAGCTATTGGGGAAACGTGAACCCGGTCGGTCCGCGCGGCTGCTACGACGAGGCCAAGCGCTTCGCGGAGGCCATGACGATCGCCTACCGCAACTTCCACGGCGTCGACACTCGCATCGTGCGGATCTTCAACACCTACGGCCCTCGCATGCGTCCCAACGACGGCCGCATCGTCCCGTCCCTCATGGGGCAGGCGCTGCGAAACGAGCCGCTGACGGTCTTCGGCGACGGCTCCCAGACCCGCTCGTTCTGCTACGTTTCGGACCTCATCGACGGTATCTACCGGCTCTTCCAGAGCGAGATCCAGGATCCCGTGAACATCGGGAACCCCGCCGAGATGAGCGTGATGGATTTCGCCAAGGCGATCCAGGCGCTGTCCTCCGGGACCTCCCCCATCGTCCACAAGCCCCTTCCAATCGACGATCCCCGCCAAAGGCGTCCGGACATCACGCTGGCAAAGGCCCGCCTCGGCTGGGAGCCGAAGGTCGATCTCGCCGAAGGCCTCCGCAAGACCTTCGACTATTTCCGAGAGACGCTCGCCAGCTCCTCGTGATCGACGTCGGGCGTGAGGATGGCGGCGAGATTAGCTAAACTCCCTAGCTAACGAGGAGGCGCCATGCCGAAACCCGTCACGATCCATGCTGCGAAGACCAACCTTTCCCGTCTGATTGCCCGAGCCTGTGCCGGCGAGGAGGTCATCATCGCGCGGGGGGACACACCGGTTGCGCGTCTCGTCCCCATCAAAGCCTCGTCCCCTCAGCGCAAGCTCGGAGTTCTTAAGGGCAAGATCCAGCTGACCGCAGCTTTCTTCGAGCCCATGACAGCGGAGGAGCTGAAGGAATGGGGCTACTGACCTTGTGAGGGTCCTTCTCGACACGCACGCTCTCCTTTGGTGGTTGGCGGATGATCCGCGGCTTTCACGCAGGGCGAAGGCAGTGATGACTGAAACGACGAACGAGCTTCTTGTCAGTGCTGTGAGTCCTCTCGAAATAGGAATCAAAGCTAAGTCTGGAAGGTTGCAGGTCGCGCTGGACTCGGATCAGGACCTTCTGAGCGTCATCGCCGACCAAGGATTTCTCCCACTCGCCGTGACCCTGGAGCACGCTCACCGCGCGGGAAAGCTAGGGGGTTCCCATCGCGATCCCTTTGATCTGCTCCTCATTGCCCAGGCGCTCCTGGAGGAAATCCCCGTGCTCAGCGTGGACCAGGCCTTTGACGAATACGGCGTGACTCGACTTTGGTGATCCTCGCGGGGACGCCGTTCTTCGGTTACAGCCTTGGCTCGTTCCGGGAGAAGCCCGCTTGCTCCTCCTGATCACAACGACGGGGCGACCTGCCACGGACCTCGGATACCTCCTGCACAAGAATCCGGCCCGGTTTCAGAGCTTTGCCCTGACCTTCGGCCGCGCTCACGTGTTCTACCCCGAGGCTGGAGAGGATCGCTGCACAGCTGCCCTTCTTCTCGAGATCGACCCGATCGGCCTTGTGCGCGGGCGAGGCGCGGGCGGCCAGACCGAAGGGCTCCTCGATCAATATGTGAATGACCGCCCGTACGTCGCCTCCTCCTTCCTCAGCGTCGCGATGGCACAGGTCTTCGGAACCGCGCTCTCGGGGCGCAGCCGCGAGCGCCCGGAACTGGCCTCGCGCCCATTGCCCTTGACCGCCACCCTGCCATCGCTTCCCTGCCGCGGGGGAGAGGCCGTTCTCACGCGCCTCTTCGGGCCGCTCGGCTATGAGATCTCGACCAGGAGAAGGCCGCTCGACCCGAACTTTCCGGAGTGGGGAGAGAGCTCCTACTTGGAGGTCGAGCTTCGCACCACGGCCACGATCTCGGACTTCCTGAGCCATCTCTACGTCCTGGTCCCGGTCCTCGACGACGACAAGCACTACTTCGTCGGCGACGCCGAGGTCGAGAAGCTGCTCCGGCACGGCGAGGGATGGCTCCTCAGCCACCCGGACAAGGAGCTGATCGCGACCCGCTACCTCAAGCACCGGAGGCGCCTGACGCGCGAGGCGCTGGCGAGGCTCGTGGCCGACGACGGGGCCGATCCCGACGACACAGAAGAGACCCACGCGCAGGAGGAAGCGGCCATTGAGAAGCCGCACAGCCTCAACGAGCAGCGGCTTGGAGCCGTGGTGGCCGCGCTCAAGTCCGTAGGTGCCGGCAGCGTTCTGGATCTCGGCTGTGGCGAGGGGAAGCTCCTGCAAGCGCTCCTTTCCGACAAGGCGTTCACGAAGATCGTCGGCCTCGACGTGTCGCATCGGGCGCTTGAGATCGCCAAAGAACGCCTCCATCTCGACCGCATGCCCGAGGCGAAAAGGAAAAGGCCGACGCTCCTGCACGGCAGCCTCACGTACCGGGACACGCGGCTCCAGGGCTTCGACGCGGCCGCCGCGGTCGAGGTGATCGAGCACCTCGACCCGCCCCGCCTGGACGCCTTTGCACGCGTGGTCTTCGAGGTCGCATGCCCTTCCGCTGTCGTCTTGACCACTCCGAACGCCGAGCACAACGCGCTGTCTCCCGGCCTTCCCGCGGGCGCGTTCCGGCATCGCGACCACCGCTTCGAGTGGACCCGCTCACAGTTCGAGGACTTCTCGCGTGCCGCCGCGGCCCGCTTCGGCTATGAAGTCCGTTTCGCGTCGATAGGCCCCGACCATCCCACGCTCGGGGCGCCGACGCAGATGGCCGTGTTTACGCGACGTGACGAAACCGCACCCAAGACACCACCGCCGGTAGACGCGTGAAGATCAAGATCCCCGAGCTCTCCCTGGTCGTCCTGATGGGCCCGTCGGGCTCCGGCAAGTCGACCTTCGCGCGGCGCCATTTCAAGCCGACAGAGGTTCTTTCGTCCGACTTCTGTCGGGGCCTCGTCGCCGACGATGAGAACGACCAGACCGCGTCGGACGACGCCTTCGCCGTCCTTCACTTCATAGCGAGAACGCGGCTTTCGGCCGGCCGGCTGACGGTCATCGACGCCACCAACGTTCGGGCGGAATCGCGCACGCCCCTTGTGGCCCTCGCCAGGGAGTTCCATTGCCTGCCGGTCGCCGTCGTGCTCAACCTTCCGGAGCGCCTTTGCCATGAACGCAACGCGCTCCGGGCCGATCGCGCGTTCGGACCTCATGTCGTGCGGAATCAGGTTCGCGAACTGCGCCGTTCGCTCTCGTCTCTCCCCAAGGAGGGATTCCGGCACGTCTTCGTGATGTCGACACCCGAGGACGTCGAGGCCGCGACCGTGGAACGCGAGCCGCTTTGGAATGACCGCCGCTTTGACCACGGCCCCTTCGACATCATTGGGGACATTCACGGCTGCCACGACGAGCTGCTGGCTCTGTTGACAACCCTCGGCTATCGGTCCGTGCCCGACGCCGTGGCCCTTGCACATCCGGAGGGCCGTAAGGCCGTGTTTCTGGGCGACCTCGTGGACCGCGGCCCCAAGACTCCTCAGGTTCTCAGGCTCGCCATGGATATGGTTCGCGCGGGATCGGCCCTCTGCGTTCCGGGCAACCACGACATGAAGCTCCTCAAGAAGCTGCGCGGAAAAGACGTGCGCATCACGCATGGCTTGAAGGAGTCCATCGAGCAGCTGGAGAGGGAGCCGCCCGAGTTCCTCACTCAGGTCGCCGCGTTTCTCGACGAGCTCGTCAGCCACTACGTTCTCGACGACGGCCGCCTGGTGGTGGCGCACGCGGGGCTCAAGGAGACGCTTCAAGGACGCGGCTCGGGGAAGGTGCGCGAGTTCGCGCTCTATGGCGAGACCACCGGCGAGACGGACCAGTACGGCCTTCCGGTGCGCTACGACTGGGCCTCCGAGTACCGCGGCCGGGCCACGGTGGTCTATGGCCACACGCCCGTTCCCGAGCCCGAATGGCTCAACCGGACCATCAACATCGACACCGGTTGCGTCTTCGGGGGCCGGCTGACGGCGCTGCGCTACCCCGAAAAGGAGCTGGTCTCGGTCCCGGCGATTCGCGTTCATTACGAGCCGGCCAAGCCCTTCCTTCCCGAGATTGCCAACAAGCCCCCGGCGCTCTCGGCGCAGCGAAGGCAGGATGAGCTTCTCGACATCCAGGATGTCCTTGGCAAGCGCCTCGTCACCACCCGCCTGAGGCGCCAGATCGCGATCCGGGAAGAGAACGCCGCCGCCGCGCTCGAGGCGATGAGCCGCTTTGCGATCGACCCGCGCTTCCTTGTCTATCTGCCCCCGACCATGTCGCCAACCGAGACCAGCCGCCGCCCCGACCTCCTCGAGCATCCGGAGGACGCCCTTGCCTACTACCGCGACGAGGGCATTGCCAAGGTTGTCATTGAGGAGAAGCACATGGGCTCCCGCGCGGTCGTGGTCGTGTTCCGCGACGCCTCCGAGGCGCGCAGAAGGTTCGGCGTTCCGGAAGAGACGTTGGGAATCGTGTATACAAGGACGGGCCGCCGGTTCTTCGACGACCCCGCGCTGGAGTCCGCGCTTCTGGAACGCCTGTCGACGGCGCTTTCCCGCTCTGGAATCTTCGACACCTTGAAGACCAATTGGGTGGTCCTTGATGCCGAGCTCATGCCCTGGTCTCAGAAGGCCCGGCAGCTCCTCAGGACCCAATATGCCGCCGTCCACGCGGCCGCGCGCGCCGTGCTGCCGAAGGCGCGCGAGCTTCTGGAAACGTCGTCCGCCAAGGACGGCGAATTCGAAACGGTGAAAACCAGAATCGCCCAACGCGACGACATGGCGAGCCGCTTGGGCGACGTCTATCGACCCTATTGCTGGCCGGTCGCCGGGATCGACGATCTCCGCCTTGCGCCCTTTCACCTTCTCGCGTCTCAAGGAGCCGTCCATGTTGACAAGGACCATGTTTGGCACATGGAGACCCTTGCGCGACTCGCCGAGGCCGGCGGGCCGCTCGTTATCGCGACGCCGTTCCGGGTTGTCGACACGACAAGGCCGGAGGAGGTCATGGACGCGATCTCGTGGTGGGAGAGCCGAACGGCTGAGGGCGGCGAAGGAGTCGTCGTCAAGCCTTCCGACTTCGTCGCGAGCGGCCGGCATGGGCTCTTGCAACCCGCGGTCAAGTGCCGGGGACGCGAATACTTGCGTTTGATCTACGGCCCCGAGTACACCGCGGAGGAGAACCTCTCTCGCCTGAGACGGCGCGGACTCGCGTCCAAGCGCTCCCTCGCGCTCCGCGAATTTGCCTTGGGCATCGAGGCGTTGGAGCGCTTAGTAGCCTTTGAGCCACTTCGAAGGGTCCACGAGTGTGTCTTTGGCATCCTCGCTCTGGAGAGTGAGCCGGTGGATCCACGCTTCTAAGAGAAGTCGCGCGAACCCTCCAACGTCGGGGAAACCCATTGATCCACCTTGATCATGGACCCAAGTCCTTGGGCGCTGGATATTGCGCAGGTGATCTTTCCGGAGCCGCCGGGCACATCCTTGGTCTCCCTGGGTGTCGATTCGCGCGTTTTGGACACTCCGGCCTCGGGATCCGAAGCGCTGACCGACGGCCCATTCGCCGGGCAGATTCTCGAGGCCTTGGACACCGCGGTTCTGGTGACCGATTCGGCCGGGCGCGTGGTCTTTGCAAACCCGCGAGCCGCGCATGTGCTTGGCCGGGGGCCTGGCCTCTTGGGAATGAGGCTCGCCGAGTTGCTTCCCGACGTCGCGAGGCAGATCGGTGCGGAGGCGTCGTCCGATGCGCCGCCCCGCTCGCGATGCCGCGGTCTCCTGCCCGATGGTCGCGAAATCACCATTGGCTTCTCGGTCTCTGAAATTGGGCGACGGCGGCTGGATCGCAACCGCGAACACTTGGCGATCCTGTTCCAGGACATCACCGGCTTCGAGAAGGTCCGCGAGGAGCGCGATCGGCTTCTCCAGCTCGCCGCGGTGGGCGAAGTTCTTCCATCGGTCCTCCACGAGCTGAAGAACCCTCTGGCCGCGATCACAACCGCGGTCGAGGTGTTGCTGGAAGACATCGCTCCGGGACATCTCCAGGACGACCTTCACGCGGTGCTCTCCGAGGTCCGGCGCATCAAGCTGACCCTGGAGGGAATCGGGCTCGTGAGCCATGGGCTCTCGGGAACGCGCGACAACGCCGTGGATTTTGCCCTCATGGAGGCCTTTCGCGTGCTGGAGGCTCAGATGAAGAGGAAGGGGATCGTCGCAACCTGTGACGTCCCGTCTCTTCCGCTCCTTCCGTTCGACGCCGCCGCCATCCGGGCGATCCTCTTCAACCTCGTCACCAACGCGATTCACGCGTGCCGGCCCGGGGACGCGATCACGCTCCAGGCGGGGCTCTCACCCGGCAAGGGCGACTTCTTTCTGAGCGTCGCCGACACGGGCTGCGGCATGCCCTCGGACGTGATGGAGAGGTGCCGCGAGCTCTTCTTCACAACCAAGCCAAACGGGAGCGGGATCGGGTTGCCTCTTTGCGTCTCAGTGGTGGAGCGCGCGGGCGGCCAGCTCTCCATTGAGTCCACGGTCGGTCGCGGGACCAGAGTCACGGTCCGCCTGCCCATCGCGCCCAAGACCCGCCGCTCTCCCGATACGGGCGCCATTCGAGTCGCCCGGAGACAGAACATCCGAACGGAGGAGGCTGCCGATGTCACGAATCGATGAAATGAACCGGATCCTTCGAACCTTGCAATCCGGGACGCCCGAGATCGAGGCCGCGGCCGTGATCTCCGAGGACGGCCTCGTGATCGCAAGCGCGCTCCCTCAGCACATTGAGGAAGTGCGCGTCGCGGGCATGAGCGCGACGCTCTTGAGCCTCGGCACGCGCGCCGCGACCGAGCTCGGCCGCGGGGCCTTGGAGCAGGTCCTCATCCGCGGCGCCCGTGGGTATGTCGTGATGATGACGGCCGCTCCCGGGACGCTCCTCCTCGTGTTGAGCACTCAGGATGCCAAATTGGGCTTGATCTTCCTCGACATGAAGCGGGCCGCGGCCGAACTTGGCAAGGTCCTCTGAGCGCGGCGGAAGGAGAGGACAACATGCCAACCCTCGCTCTCTTTGAGAATAAGAGCCACGCGAACTACCTCCTGGAGGACTTCGGACACGGCGAGATGGTGCAAGCCAACCAGCATCTCGTGGTGGACGACGGGGCCGGAATGATCCTCGACCCGGGCGGTCACAAGGTCTACAGCCAGGTGCTGTCGGAGACCATGGGACGGCTCAAAGGCAAGGTTCTCCAGTACATCTTCCTGTCGCACCAGGACCCCGACATCGTCGCCGCGATCAACGGCTGGCTGATGACAACCGACGCCACGGCCTACGCCTCCAAGCTGTGGCTGCGCTTCATCCCGCATTTCGGGCTCGACCGGTTGGTCATCGACCGCCTCAAGCCCATTCCCGATGAGGGCATGTGGCTGTCTTTGGGCGCCTGCCGGCTGGCGCTCGTGCCGGCTCACTTCCTGCACTCGCCGGGCAACTTCCATGTCTACGACCCTGTCTCGAAGATTCTCTACAGCGGCGACCTGGGCGCCTCGATTGGGGCGTCTTACCAGGAGGTGACCGACTTTGCGGCGCACATTCCGTACATGGAAGGCTTCCACAAGCGCTACATGGCGTCCGGAAAGGCGCTGAAGGCGTGGGCCGCGATGGCGCGCTCCCTGGACGTCGACCTCATCGCGCCCCAGCACGGCGCGTTCTTCAAGGGCAAGGAGATGGTCGGCAAGTTCATCGAGTGGTGCGAAACGCTGTCCTGCGGCGTCGATCTCATGCCCGCGGTCTCGCGGCTCCCGGCCTGAGCGGGCCGGACGGCTCGTTTCGCCATGCCACGCGTCCTCGTCATCGAAGACGAGGTGGTCCTGCGGGCCTCCATGGCCCGTGGCCTAAGGAAGCTGCCGGACGTCGAGGTCGCCGAGGCGGGAACGCTTGCCGAGGCGCTCCTCGAGCTCGACCAGCACCCCCCACAACTGGTGGTCTCGGACATCGACCTCCCGGACAGATCCGGCCTGGAGCTCTTGGGCGAAATCGGCAAGCGGGGGCGGCGAGTGCCCGTCCTCTTTGTGTCGGCCTATCTGAAGGCCTACGGTCCCCAAATCCCGCGCTACGCCGATGTCGAGGTCCGCGAAAAGCCGATCAGCCTGGACGAGCTCCGGCAGATCGTGGTCCGCAAGCTCGGCTGCGCGGACGTGAGGCCGGGGGCGTTCCCGTTCTCGGTTGCCGACTTTGTACAAATCGCCTGCATGGGACGCCACTCGGTGACGATCGAGCTCGAGCGCGGAGGCTCCGCGGCGGGCCGCGTGCGGATCCTGGACGGGAACGTCTGGTCCGCGGAATACGGCGATGAGATCGGCGAGGGCGCGTTCCGGCAGGTTCTGTTCGCGGACGGCGAGGAGATCTTCTGCCGCGCGATCACAAGCGCCGAAGCGGGACCGCGAAACCTCCAAGGCGATTGGCGGGAGCTCCTGATGGAGGCGGCCCGGCTGGAGGACGAGGCCAGCCGCGTTCCCGAGCGGGCTCCGGAACCGCAACGACCGGTCGAGGCGCCGTTTCCCGTTGTCCATCGGGAAGAAGCGGCTCTGGCCTCTCTGCCAACCTCGACACCGCCGGTTGAGTCGCCCGAGGCCGAGTTCGACCGCGTTTGGGAACAGGGCGCAAGCGCGCTCCTCGCCAAGGACCTCGAGGCGGCTTACCGCTCCTTCCTCCGGGCGGACGAGCTGAAGCCTGGGGATTGGCGCGTTCGGGCCAACCTGACGCGTCTTCGCAACCTGGGCGTTCCCAACCTCCCAACTCCGGAAAGGAAGGCTCCATGAAGCGTCGTCTTGTAATCGCCAGCCAGAAGGGAGGAGTCGGCAAGACCACGGTCGCGCTCAACCTCGCGGTCGCGATGGCCGAGCGTGGCCGCGAAACCCTGCTCGTCGATCTCGATCCCCAAGGCGGCATTGGACATTCGCTCGGAAAGGGCGACGCCGCGCTCCCCGGTCTCGCCGACCTGTTGATGGGCGGGGTCTCCCCCGACCAGGCCCTGCTCACGACGCGCCTTCCGGGCCTCACGCTGCTCCCGCGAGGGCGGCTCGACCCCGTGGACGCGTGCGAGTTCGAGCAGGCGCTTTTCGGCCCCGGGGTTCTCGAAGGGGCGCTCGCAAAGGTCGAGCGCGGAGCCGACCTCGTCATTCTCGACGCGCCCTCCGGGCTTGGGCTCATCACCCGAGCCGCGCTGCAAATCTCGGACTTCGTGCTGCTGCCCTTCCAGACCGAGAACCTCGCGCTGCGCTCGCTCCGGCAGGCGCTCCGGGTCCTCGAGCACGTCCGCGAGAAGGAGAACCCAAACCTACAGCTCCTGGGGATCCTGCCCACGATGGTCGAAAAGACCCAAGCCGGCTCGCTGTCCGTCCTGGGCGACATCTGGAGCGGCTTTTCGGGCGTTCTCGAAACCGTCGTTCCCCGCGTCGAGGTCTTCTCCCAGGCCAGCCGCAAGGGCCTTCCGGTGGCGTTCCTGGGCGGCCCGGTCTCGCCCGAGGCCCGTCGCTTCGAGCTCCTCGCGGCCGAGCTCTCCCAGCTGATGGAGAAGCTGGGCGCCAAGCAGCCTGCATCGGAAGAGAGGCCGGACCGTGACCTCCTCTGACCGTCTCGACATTTCGGACCTCGAATCCGCTCGCGAACTAAGCCGGCGGCTGACCACCGCCGCTCTCGCTCCAAGCCCCCAGTCCGCAACGCCCTTCGTGCGCTTTCGGGCTTCGACCGCACTGGGCAAACCGCCTCAGCCAGAGCCCGAGCCGGGGCCAAACGCCCTTCCGCCGGGTCTCGATCCCACGCTGACCGGCGGAGCGCTATGGAACCAGCTCCTCGACTGGTGCCGCGCGACCGCCCAAGCCGAGACCGCGTTCGTGATGGACGCCTATGGGCTCGTCGTCGGTTCGCGCGGCCCGCTTCAAGGTGAGCAATTCGAGGAGGTCGGCGCGCGTCTCATCCTCATCCTGGATCAGGCCCGCCAGATGCAGCCGATTCCGGAGCTGGAGCCCGCCATCGGCGTGGAGCTCGGAACGCGCTGGCTGACCGGCTTCCAAGCGCCCCTCGAAGACGGTACGCCGCTGACCATCGGGCTGATCGGTCGTGAGGCGATTCCGGAGAAGGTGCGCGCGACCCTGAAGAGGGTGGTGAGGGCGCGACTGGGCTTGGCGTGATGGGAGATCGGGTGGCGGAAGCGAATGGGAGTCGAACCCATCCGCCGCCCCTCTCGGGACGAGCACACTGGTTTTGAAGACCAGGAGGGCCACCGGGCCCCTTGCGCTTCCGCCGCGGATTCTATCGGCGTTCCCTCACCCTCCTGCCCATAATCCCCGGGCTTGAAGGTCCGAATCGCGCTTGCCTTCGCGGTGACTCTCATCGTCGCGGTCTTGGCTCATATCACCGGGCCGCGCCGAAGCGTCAAGGCCGGGATCTCCTTTCAGGGCGGAACCGTGGTTCATGTGGGGCCGGGATTTCGAATCGCTGGGAACGGAGATTCGCGTCTCACCGTGGGCTTCTTCGGGCCCGAGCCGCTCGTAAGCAGCTTGGTTCTGCGACTGGAATCGCCCGACTTGCCGTCAACGGCGACCCTCGTGCCGATGGAGCGTGAGGGTCGGGCCTTTCATGCGGTCCTCCCGGAATCGGGTTTGGGAGCCGTCCATCGCTACGCCTTTCGGGTCACCACCGGGCCCAACTCCGCACGGCTGCCATCGCGCGGTTGGTTTTCGCTTCGGACGATGGCCAAGGGCGACGACTCCCTCTTCCTGACACACATCGCCCTAGGCCTGGGCGGGGTCTTTCTCTCCATCGTCGCCGCGGGCGAGGCGGAGCGACTGCTGCGATCCGACCTCCCCGGCCGGGTTCTGGTTCTCGCGTTCCTCGCGGCCGCCGCCGGCATTGTCCTCGGAACCGCCGCGGTACTCAACCGCGCGCTCCTCCAGCATGACGGCTTCGCAGGCTCCGCCACGACGGTCTCGGTTCAGAGTGTTCTCGCGTTCTTCTCATCGGGGACTTGGCTGCTCGCGGCCGTGCTCGCCTTTGGAGCCTTCCGGGCGCCCGCCCCCCTCTCTCGTGCCGCCTCAATCTGCGGGCTCCTCGCGGCTGCAGCCACGCTCGCGTCCGCCCTTCTCCCCCACACGTTCTCCTGAGCCCCGTGATCTCCTATCGCGAAGTCCGCCCCACGCCGTTCCTTCTGCCCTACGTCGAGTGCTTCTGGTTTCTCGCCGAGGGTTCCGAGGCAGGCGTTCCGAGTGGTCCGCCGCCCATCGAGAAGGTCTTGCCGGACGGGTGTATCGAGCTCGTCTTTCACCTTCAGGATCGCTTCTCGCGTTGGAGAGAGGACGGCACGTCCGAGCTCCAGCCAACGGCGTTCGTGGTCGGGCAGCTGACGCGATTCCTGCTGCTTCAGGCTCCCGGCCGCGTGAGCACGATGGGGGTGCGATTTCGCCCCGGCCGCGCCCATCCCTTCCTGGGCCTTCCGGTCTCCGAGGTCACGGGGTTGGCGGTTCCGCTCGGCGATATCTGGACAGGAACCGGGATAAGCGAGCGAATGCAGAGTGCGCCGGAGGACAACACCCGCGTCCGAATCGCCGAGAGTTGGCTACTCAGCCGGCTGGCGAGCTCGAAGTTGAGCGACCGCTCTATGGAAGCGCTGGTCGACGCGATGGTCGCGGATCGCGGCCGCGAAAGCGTCGCACAGCTGGCGTCTCGGGCGGGCCTCAGCCCCCGCCAGCTGGAGCGCCGGTTCGCGGTCTCCGTCGGCCTTCCGCCCAAGGCGTTCTCTCGCATCGTTCGCTTGCAGGGCGCGCTCCAGGCCGTTCGCGAGAGCCCATCTCCGGATTGGGCCGCGATCGCGCTCGAGGCGGGCTACTACGACCAACCCCACCTTCTTCTGGACTTCCGCGAGCTCGCCGGTGAGAGCCCCGAGAGCATCCGCAGGGCGGGGGGTCTCACGTCCCACTTCACCTCGAAGGAGAGGCTCGTCTCGTTCTTCGGCTCGGCGGGCGCGTCCCGCGTCTAAGGACGATGTCGCGTTCTTCCAAGACGCGGAAGCGGGAAGAGCGCACATTGCGGCAGCGGATCGGAATCGCCGCCCCGCCGAGCCTTTTCGCAGGAGGATTTCGTGAAACAGACCGTACTCACCGCAGCCATCCTTGGACTCGCTGGCCTTGGACTCTCGGGCCTGACCGGCGCCATAGGCCTCGCGGCCTCTCCCGGGAGCGCGCCCAAGCCACCCACGCAACTGGCCGACCTCGCGTGGCTTTCCGGCCTTTGGGAAGGCGACGACGGAAAGCTGGCCATGGAAGAACTTTGGCTCCCACCAAAGGGCGGCATGATGGCCGCCATCCACCGGGATTACTCAATTGCCAAAGGCAAGACGGTCTCCTTCGAGTTCTTGAGGATCGAGGAGACCCGCGACGGCCTCGTGTACCTCGCGATGCCCCAGGGCCGTCCCGCCACGCCGTTCAAGCTGGTTGAGGGCGGACCCGAGCGCCTGGTCTTCGAAAACAAAGCGCACGACTTCCCAACCCGAATCCTCTATTGGCGAACGCCAGACGGCCTCTTGCACGCCAGGATCGAAGGAACCATGAAAGGCCAACCCGCCTCCGAGGAATGGACCTGGAAGCGCTCAAAGTAGCAAAACGCCTCCGAAGCCCCCTCTTTTGTAAAGAGTCCGCCAACGGCCTTCGGCCGTCCCATGATGGATGAAACCGGAGGCCGCGCTAGACTGGGCTCGTGAGACTGGC
>WBZQ01000920.1_pt1 | contig 21481 bp, 16 predicted proteins | sample 5204251 | NCBI WGS metagenome assembly WBZQ01 (sample SAMN12412402, study PRJNA552823) | activated sludge metagenome | isolation source: activated sludge from nitrification reactor of wastewater treatment plant... | place: USA: Virginia | collected 2017-09
GCGAACGGATGGTAGGCGTGCAGCACGAAGCCCGCATGCGTGATGCGCGGCGGGTGCGGCTTGAACACGTGCTCGCGCAGGATCACGTCGACCGGCGTGTCGAGCGGATAGGGCAGGATCGGGTTGTCGGGATTGAAGACTTCCGTCTGGCAGAACACCGCCGGGTGCGACTCGAGCGCCGTGCGCAGCATGTGAGTGCCCGAGCGCAGGTACGAAACGAGCACGAACGGCGTCACCATCGCGCCGCGACCTGGTCGACCTTGGCGCGCAACAGGGCCAGGAGCTGGGCGCGGTCCAGCGCTCGACCGCGCACGGCACGCGCCAGCGCGTCCATCTCCGGGATCAGGACGTTCGGCTGCCAGGCGCGCCATGGGAAGCGGCGACGCGGGTCGGGCCGCGCGAAGCGCGCGTCGTCGGGGCGCAGCGCGCGGCCGAAGCGCAACACGCGCTTGTAGGCCAGGCTGGCGAGTGGGTCCGCGAAGCGTCGTCGCACCTGAAAGTGGCCGAAGTCGACGAGCTGGGCGCGCGCGTCGCGTGTGGCGATCTCGCGCGTGAGCTGCACGTTGAGCCCTTCCAGACGCAGGTCCCGTCCGTCGAAGGCCGTGCGTCTCAGCAGCAGGCGCAGCGCGCGCGGCCGCAGCCCGCGCACCGGCTGAAGGCCGTACGCGACGCGCACGCCGGCGCGCGTCGGGGTCAGGTCGAGACGCGTGGCCGGGTTGGCCGAGGTCAGCCCGTAACGGCGCAGCAGCAGCTCGATCTCGAGCTTGACGCGCTCCAGCCGCGTGCCCAGGCGCGGCAGCTCGATACCGCCGCGCGGCCTGCGGTGCGCACGGCGCACCTGGATCGCGGCCGGCTCGAACGTCCGCAGACGCGGCTGCCAGCAGTCGAAGCCCGGATCGATCAGCGCGTACATCGGCACGGTGAACAGGTCGGGCGCCTGACGCGCGAAGAGCGCGTCGAGCGCCCATTGGACCACGACGCCGTAGAGCAATTCGCTCAGCGTGCACAGGCCGGTCAGGTGCGCGCCGCGCTGCGGGCGCTTGGTGGGCGCCACGCCCACGCCCTTCAGGTCGAGCAGGCCACCACCAGGCAGGCTCACGACGAGCGCGCGCCCGTAACGGGGCGGACGCCACGCCCGCACCAGACCCGGCCGCAGGCGCAGCCCACGCTGTACGTGATGTTGCGCTGCCTGAGCGCCCGAGACGACGGCGGCACGCGCGAGCAGCAGGCGTTCGCGTTCGCGCGCCAACAGTGCCGCGCGCTCGGCGGCCGGCCGTCGCCGCCAAGGCGGGTGCGCGCGGAGCAGGCGCTCGTCGCGCAGCGCGGGCAGGTCGCGCTGCACCAGATCGTGATCGATGAAGATCAGGCGCGCGCCAGCCAGGCGGCGCGCATATTCGCCGCGCACGCGTTCGTCGCGCAGCTCCGCGGCGCGCTGCAACAGCGGGCCGCGCGTCGCGCGCGTCTCAGCCGGCATGCCCGACGGCACGCAGAAAGGCGTCGAGGATCTGCTCCGGGTCGAAGTCGGACCGCTCGGCGTTGCGGCGTGCCGCGCGCGACAGTTCCGTGTAGCGGCGTGGGTCGCCCGTGGCAGCCTGGATGGCCGCGACCCAGGCCTCGGGCTCGTCGCTGTCCACCACCAGCCCGCCCTCGCCGAGCATCTCGGGCAGGCCGCCGCGGCGGCTGACGATGACGGGGATGCCGCTCCACTGCGCTTCGACCACGACGCGCCCGGCCGACTCCTGGCAGCGCGACGGCACGAGCAACAGGCGCGTGCGCCGGTAGACGTCGCGTACGTCGGCCACGCGCGGCTGAAACGTCACCTGCGGCAGCTCGGCCAGGCACGCGCGCACCCCCGGCAGGCGCGCGTCGAGCGGCCAGCTCTCGACCGCCAGGAAGCGCTCCCCCGGCAGCCGCCGCGCGATCTCGACGAACGTGTCGAAGCCCTTCTCGGGGAACAGATTGATCACGCTGATGAAGCCGTCGTCCACGCGTTCGACCTGATAGTCCTCGCGCAGCAGCAACGGATAGACGACCTGCGCCGCGACGCCGGCCTCGACGCGCAGCCACTCGGCCAGAAAGCGCGACAGGGCCAGGATGCGCACGCCGGCCTCGGCCGCCGCGCGCACGCGTTCCGGCGCGTAGCGCACGTCCATGACGTCGAAGACCGCCTGCACGCCGTGCGCGCGCGCGCGTTCGAAGAAGGGTTCCGGCTCCAGCGCCAGCGTGACGAGCAGGTCGGGCCGGAAGTCGCGCAGAGCGGCGTCGAGCGCACCCCACAGGTCGTCGACGACGTCGACGGGATAGCCGCAGTCGAAGCGCCAGCGTCCGGGCTGCTGAGTGAAGCCGCGGATGCCGAGCGCCGCGAAGTCGGGCAACTGTGGGTAGTAGTGCGGGGCCGGCGGCGCGCCCAGCGCCTGACGCGGGACGATCACGCGGCACTCGGCGCCACGGCGCTCGCAGAGCAACCGCCGCATCAGGTGTGAGCAGCGGTGTCCCCCGGCGACGTTCATCGGGTAGGCCGTGAGCGTGTCGGCGTGAAGGATGCGCATCGGCCCTCGCGGCCCTCGCGGCCCCCGCGGCCCTGGCCTGTGCCTGGCCGGGGCCAGGGGCGAATTATAGACACGGCCAACGAGCCAGCGCCCGCGCCAGACCTCGCGGCACGCGCGGGTCTCGCGTACACTGAACTCGCGTTTCTCGTGACCGAGCGTCGAGTCGACTGGGAGGCCGCGGTGCCCGCGCCGTCGAGAGCGAGGTCCCGAGCGACGCAGCACAACGTCCAAGGTGTCCGCGTTCGGGGTGTCCGGCGAGGGGCGCGAGCCCCCCGCTCGAGGCGGCGTCCGAATTCACTTCGGACGCGAGCGTGGTGTCCGGGGGCTCGGCGGGCAGGAGCCCCCCGAGCGAGGCGGCGTCCGAATTCACGTGCGGACGCAAGCGTGGTGTCCGGGGGCTCGGGGGGGCGGGAGCCCCCCGCTCGAGGCGGCGTCCGAATTCACGTTCGGACGCAAGCGTGGTGTCCGGGGGCTCGGCGGGCGGGAGCCCCCCGAGCGAGGCGGCGTCCGAATTCACGTGCGGACGCAAGCGTGGTGTCCGGGGGCTCGGCGGGCGGGAGCCCCCCGAGCGAGGCGGCGTCCGAATTCACTTCGGACGCAAGCGTGGTGTCCGGGGCTCGGGGGGCGGGAGCCCCCCGAGCGAGGCGGCGTCCGAATTCACGTGCGGACGCAAGCGTGGTGTCCGGGGGCTCGGGGGGCGGGAGCCCCCGAGCGAGGCGGCGTCCGAATTCACTTCGGACGCGAGCGTGGTGTCCGGGGGCTCGGGGGGCGGGAGCCCCCCGCTCAAGGCGGCGTCCGAATTCACTTCGGACGCCGCAGGATGGTGCCCATGTCCGTCGCGGCGCGCCCCTTCGTGCATCTGAACCTGGCGCTGACCCACGACGGCCTGCTCAACGCCGCCGACGGCAGCCGGCTGCCGATCTCGTGCGACGTCGACTGGCGCCGCGTCCACGCCCTGCGCGAGGAATACGATGCCGTGGCGGTGGGCGCCGTCACGTGGCGGCTCGATACGCCGCGCCTGACCGCGCGCGCCGAGCGCCTGGGACGCGAACCGCGCCGCCAACCCGAGCGCGTGATCTTCGCCGGACGCGGCCCGTGCGGCCTGACCCACGACGGCCGGCGCACGTTCGTGGTGGGGACCGCCGCGCCGCAGGAGAGCGGCGAAGCGCGTGCCATCTTCATTCCCGAAGCCAGCCACCTGCTGCGCGCCCCGCTTCTGGCGCTTCGCAGCCATCGCGTGCGCTCCATGCTCGTCGAGGGCGGCCGCCGGCTGCTGTCGTCGTTCTTGCACCAACGCTGTTTCGACGTGGTGACGGCCTACGTCGCGACCGAGTGCGCGCAGCAGGCGCTGCGGACAGCGCTTGCGGCCCTGCCCGGCCTGCCGTCGTTGCGCGCGACGCGTTTCGGTGCCGGCGTGCTCTTGACCTTCGGCGCGGAGGTGCGTTCGCAGCCGGCCGCGGCGTGTCCGCCGAATGGGCTCGCGCGATGAGCACGTCCACGCCGACGTTCACGCGTCACCGCGGCCCCGTGACGAGCGTGGCGGGCGTCCCGGGCCGCGCCGCGGCCCTGTCCGTGGGCTACGACTCGGCCGTGGCCTGGGTCGATCTCGAGGCCGGCACCTTCGAGCTGCTCGGTTATCACGAGCATCTCGCCAACCACGTCGTGGTCGAAGCCGACGGCGCGCGCGCGGCCACGTCGTCGTCCGACTACGGCGTGACGCTCTGGGACCTGCGCACGCGCCGGCCGCTGCGCGTGCTGCGCGGACATTTCGACGACGTCAACGGCTTCGCCTTCGTCGACGCGCGCACCGGCGCGTCGGTCTCGCACGACTGCCGCGTGTACGTGTGGGACCTCGACAGCGGCGCCGTGCTGCGCGTGCTCGAGGGCCACGAGAAGTACGCCATGTCGATCGACGCCGGCGGCGGCTGCATCTACTCCTCGGGCGACGACATGACGCTGCGCCAGTGGGACGCGCGCGACGGTCGCCTGCTGCGCACCTGGGGGCCGTTCGCGGTCGAGACCGACTCGTGCGCCGTGGACGCGCGCCGCGCGCGGGTGGCGCTGGGCGGAGACGACGGGCGCATCCGCGTGTTCGACGCGCGCGACGGTCGGGCGCTGGGCGAGATCGAAGCGCACGCCTCGGGCATCAAGCGCCTGACGGTCGCGCCAGGCAACGGCGACCTGCTCTCGGCCGGCTACGACCAACGCGTGTGCCTGTGGGACGCGCACGACGGCCGGCTGAAGGTCGAACTGGCGCGCCACGCCGCCACCTGGGAACGCTCGCTCGCCTTCACGCCCGACGGCAGGCACGTCCTGGGCGGCAGCTTCGACGGCACGCTGCTCGTGTGGGACGCGAGCGACGGCCGACTGCTGCGCGAGATCGGCGCCGAACAGGGCGCCGGCGCGGGCAACGCCTGTTTCAACGACGTCGGCGCCGACGGGCGCGGCAGACTGGCCCTCGTGAGCGATGACGGGCGCGTGCGCCTGGCGACGCTCACGGAAGACCAGGCCGAAGTGACGGCCGTCGCGCAACCGCGCTCCGGACGCGTGTTGATGAACGCCGTCACGTTCGACGCCGCGCGTGGGCGCGTGCTGGCCGGCGCGCACGACCAGAAGCTGCACGTCTTCGCGTCGAACGACCGCGGTCTGCACGCGGAGCGGGAAGTGGCGCTGGGCGAAGGCCCGGTCAACTGCGTACGCGTCGCGGAGCAGCCTGGGTTCGAAGGGCAGGCCTTCGTGGCCTGCTACAGCGGCCGCATCCTGCGCGTCACGCCCGACGGGCACGTGGCGGCGCGCCTCGAACTGCACGAGGGCGCGGTCAAGGCGCTGCGCCTGCACCCGCGTGAGGCGCTCGGCGTCAGCGGCAGCGCCGACGGCGCGGTCGCGGCGTGGACGCTCGACGGGCGGATCGTGGAGCGCTTCCACGGCCACACCGCGATCGCCGACGACGTCGATCTCGACCCGTCCGGACGGCTGTTGTGCAGCGTCTCGCGCGACTTCAGCCTGCGCGTGTACGAGCTGGCCAGCGGGCGACTGCTGCAGTCGATCCCGTTGGGCCAGCGCTCGCCCAAGTCGGTCTGCTTCTGGGACGAGGACACGGTGTGCGTGGGCAACTACTGGGGACGTCTGTCGACCTTCACGCTGGGACAGCGCCGCGCGCGTCACCTGCAACTGGCGGCCAACGGGCTGTCCTCGCTGCAACGCAGCGGCGCGCACCTGGCGGCGACGTCCTACGACGGCGCGGTCTACCTGGTCGAACCGCACACCCCACGCCTCGTGAACGTGCTGCGCGTGCTGCAGCAACGCGTCGTGCCCGCGTGAGCCTGCCCGGCCTGACGCTGGGCCTGCTCGATCGCCGCGCGCAGGCCGACGAACGCGCGTTGGCGGAGCGCGTGCGCGACCTGACGCTGGCCTTCTCGCGCTTCAAGTACGACGGCGTGATCGTCGAGGAGACTTCGCTCGACGCGCTGCTGCGACGCGCCGCCGCGCACGGCGCGCGCTATCTGTTGGCACAGGCCCACGGGTACCTGCTGGCCGAACTGTGGCGCTCCGGCGCGACGCCTTTTCCCGACCTGCTGCAAGGCCTCGCGCGCTGGGCGCCCGAACGCGAGTTCCTGGCGGCGGGCCTGTTGCTGGCGCGGCCTGACGAGTGGTTCGGCCTGAGCGCGGGCTGCCTGCTGATCGACGTCGAGCGCTGGCAGGGGTTGGGCGAACCGGCCTGCGAGCCTGCGACGCAGGCGGCCTGCGAGCTGCCCGCGGCGCGTCTGCTGGCCGGTCCCGAAGGGCCGTCGCGGATCGAACGAGCGGACGGCTCTGCGCTCGCGCGCCCGCGCCTGCCGTACTGGGGGCTGGTGCGCGCGAGTCTCGAGGCAGGCCTCGCGGTCTGGGACTTCGGGCCCGAGTTGCGCTCACTGATGGTGTCGCTCGAGGCCGAGACGGCGGCCGGGGCCGCGCGTCTGGGCCGGCTGCTGGGCGCCGACGAAGGCGCGGCGGTCCAGGCGAACGACGGGTCGCCCGCGGCGCGCTTCCTGCTCGGCCTGCGCGCTCAGGCGCAGCGCCTGCCACGCGGGGTCTTTCCCTGGAACCTGGAGAGCTACGACGACGTGCGCGCGCGGCCGCCGGCACAGCAGGGCGCCTTGCGCACGCTCTACTCGGTGGCCGCCGGGCTCAAGCCCAACTTCATGTTGCACGCCCTGGGCGCGGATGAGCGCACGCGCGTGGTGTACGTCGACTACAGCGCGCCGGGCCTGGCCTTCCGGCGCCTGCTGCACGAGCACTGGGACGGCGACGACTACCCACGTTTCCTGCGCTTCCTGTTCCGACGGCTGCCGCCCGGCGAGGCGTCGTACTGCCTGTGGGACGACGCGACGCCCGAGACCCTCGACTGGGCGGAAGTGGAGCGGCGCTGGCAGGCCGAGCTGCACGAGTGGGGCGGCACCGCGGCCCTGGCGGAACACTGGCGTCTGTACCGCGGGCTGGCGCACGAGTACGTGCTCTGCGACCTGCTGAGAGACCCGTCGCCGCTGCTCCAGGCGCTGCACGACGAAGACGAGGCCGCGCTCTGGTGGAGCAACGCCTTCTTCAGCGTGCCGAGTCTCTGGGCCTTGTCGTCCCTGGAGCGCGAACGGCGTTACCGGAGGTTCGTCGACGGGCTGGCCGCGCGCGCCCCATGTCTGTGGCTCTACGGCTCGTCGTCACACAACCTGGCGGTGAACGGCGTGCGCGCGGCCGAGTACGCGTCGTGGTACGCGCGCGCAAGCGCCGACGAGCTCGCTCCGGGGCGTCATCCAGCCTCCCGCCGGCTGCGCTTCTGAGCTCGGCTCGGCCACTCCAAACCCAAGATCGAAAGGGACTTGTGGCGCGACGCGCTTGACAGCCCTGAGCCTCACGGACACAATGTCATGCTTTCAATGCCACGGTCCGCACCCGGCCTGAGCGTGATTTGAGAACGGGGTAGGACTGGTGGCGAGTGCGCGCTCGCCCGGGCCGAACCACGCGTTTCGCGCCGCGGGGCGGCGCCGGTTCAGCACGGAGGTCGGGCGGTTCCGGCGCGTTTGCTCCGGAGCCGAGCGCCAACGGCGATGCTCACGGGCAATCTGCGCACGATGGGACTGCCGGAGATCCTGCAGTGGATCTCGATCGGCCGCAAGACCGGCACGCTCGTCCTGCAACACGCCTCGGTGCAGAAGCGCATCACGTTCGAGGACGGCGACGTGCATTCGTCGTGGTCGAACGACCCGCGCGAGTCCTTGGGCCAGTACCTGGTGCGCAGCCGGCGCGTGAGCGAGGAACAGCTCTTCAATGCCCTGCTGCGGCAGGAGGAGTCGAAGCGCCCGCTGGGCACGATCCTGGTGAGCGACGGAGTGCTCGACGAGGCCGAGCTGCGCGACAGCCTGCGCGCCAAGGCCGAGGAGTCGATCTTCGACCTGTTCCTGTGGCGCGAGGGGCAGTTCGAGTTCAAGGACGGCGACCCGCCCGCCGACGTGCCCGTGCATTTGGACCTGCGCGTGCAGTCGGTGCTGCTCGAGGGCATCCGGCGGGTGGACGAGTGGGAGCGCATCCGCACGGTGTTCCCGTCGCGCCACACCAGCTTCCGCGTCGACCTGAGCGCCGATCCCGGGCCGGACGCGAACGAGGGGCGCGCGCTCGAACTGGCCGCGGCCGGCAAGACGCTGGCGGAGATCGCGCTCGAGATGCACGGCTCGGAGTTCGAGACCGCGGCGCGGCTCTTCGACCTCTATCAGCGCGGCCTCCTGTCGGTCGACCGCGTCGAGGCCGAGGCGCCGGCCGACGATCCCATCGAGGCCACGCGCGCCCTGCTCGGCAGCGCCTACCTGCACATGCAGGAGCGCCGCTACGACGCGGCCCAGCGCGACTACGAGGCCGTGCTGGAGCTCGATCGCCTCAACCAGAACGCCAAGAAGGGCCTGATCGCGGTGCTCGACGCGCGCCGCCGCGACCGCGCTCAGCGCTCGGTCCGTCAGGACATGGTGCCGCACCTGACCGTCGACATGGTCACGTTGACGCGTCAGAACTTCGACGCGTCGGAGGGTTTCGTGCTCTCGCGCGTCAACGGCGAGTGGGACGTGCAGTCGATCCTGAAGCTGTGCCCCATGGCCGAGGAGGAGGCGCTGCAGATCTTCGCGCGCCTGCTCGACCGGCGCGTGATCGAGCTGCGCGAACGCTGAGCGCGGCGCGAGCACGACGCAGGCGCGCCTGCGGGACGCGGCCGACTCAGAGCGTGCGGCCCACCACTGGAGCGATCTGGCGCAGGTCGGCGAACAGCTCCGCGAAGAGCGCCGGGGTCAAGGACTGCGGACCGTCCGAGAGCGCCCGCTCGGGGTTGTCGTGGACCTCGATCATCAGGCCGTCGGCGCCCACCGCGGCAGCCGCGCGCGACAGCGGCGCGACCTTGTCGCGCCGGCCCGTGCCGTGTGACGGATCGACCAGGATGGGCAGGTGCGAGAGGCTCTTGACCGCCGGCACCACGCACAGGTCGAGCGTGTTGCGCGAGAAGTCCGAGAACGTGCGCACGCCGCGCTCGCACAGGATCACCTGGTAGTTGCCCTCGGCCAGGATGTACTCGGCCGACATCAGGAACTCCTCGAGGGTGGCCGAGAGGCCGCGCTTCAACACCACGGGCTTGCGCGCGCGACCTGCGCGCTTGAGCAGCGAGAAGTTCTGCATGTTGCGCGCGCCGATCTGGATCGCGTCGGCGTGCTCGGCGACCAGGTCGAGGCTCTCGTCGTCGACGGCTTCGGTGACCACGGGCAGCCCGGTCTCGGCGCGCGCCTCGGCCAGGATGCGCAGGCCCTGCTTGCCGAGGCCCTGGAACGAGTAGGGGCTCGTGCGCGGCTTGAAGGCCCCACCGCGCAGGAGGCTCGCGCCGGCGGCCTTCACGCGACGGGCGATCTCGAGCGTCTGCTCGGGGGTTTCGACGGCGCAGGGGCCGGCCACCACGACGAGCCGCGAGCCGCCCACCTCGACCCCGCCCACGTCGACGACGGTGTCCTCGGGTTTGACCTCGCGCGAGACCAACTTGTAGGCGTGCGAGACGCGGATCACCTCGAGCACGCCCGGCAGACCCTCGAAGGCATCGGTCTCGAGCGCGCCCTTGTTGCCCGTGATGCCGATGGCCAGGCGTTGCGCGCCCGGGATGGGGTGCGCCTTGAGGCCGCGCGCCTCGACCGCCTGCACGACCTCCGCGACTTGCTCCGCACGAGCCCCCTGACGCATCACGATCAGCACGCCGTTCCTCCTCCGCGAGAAAGCCCTGCCGCGAGGACAGCATTCTATGGCCTGCGGGCCGGCACCGATAGGGCCGGGCTGCCCGGAAGCGGCCGCGCGACGGCGCGCCAAAGGGAACGTTCGCGGGCGCGGGCGCGTCCATGTTCTCGCTGCTCCGGCCGCGCGTCCGCCGTTGACATCCCCGGCGCGCGTTGCTACAAGTCACGAGGACTCTTCCGGAAAATGGAGATGTCCGGCCGTTCGCGGACGTTCCGCGCGCAAGGAAGCGAGGAGTGAACTCATGGCGGCGAAACTGACCCCGCTCGGGCGCGGCCTGATCGTCCTGGCCGGGCTGTCCCTGGTGGGCTACGGTCTGCATCGCTACGGCGTGCTCGACAAGCTGACCGGCATCGTGGCGCCGGGCAAGAAGCCCGAGGGCACGGTCTCCAAGGACGACTTCGGCGCGCAAAGCGGCAGCACGGGCGCCACCAGCACCGGCGCCAGCAGCTCCTCGCAGGCGCCGCTCACGGGCGGCTCGCGCCTGCAACGTCCGATCCGCGTGGCGATCGTCACCTGGGGCGGCTATGCCGGCGGCATCGTCGCCAACAACGGTTTCGCCCCCAACAAAGACTCGCTCTTCTTCCAAGACCAGGGCATCCAGGTCGAGCTGCTGGTGATCGACGACTTCGAGAAGTCGCGGGATGCCTTCCGCGCCGGCGGCGACAAGGGCGGCGTCGACGTCATGTGGTCGACCGTCGACGCCTTCGCGCTCGAGTACGGCGGCCTGCGTCGTCTCAACCCCAAGGCCATCCTGCAGTACGACTGGAGCCGCGGCGGGGACGCCATCGCCGTGGACGGCTCGATCAAGAGCGTGGCCGACCTGCGCGGCAAGAAGATCGCGGTGGCCGAGGCCACGCCCTCGCACTACTTCGCGCTCTACGCCCTCACGCAGGGCGGGCTCTCCAACCGCGACGTCAACTGGATCTTCACGACCTCGGCGGTGGAGGCGGCCAACGTCTTCAAGGCGGGCAAGGTCGACGCGGCGGTGTCGTGGTCGCCCGACGTCTACATCGCGGCACGCGAGCGGCCCGGCGCCCACATCCTGGCCTCCACCAAGGAGGCCTCGAACCTGATCGCCGACATCTTCGTCGCGCGTGGCGACTTCATCGAGCAGCACCCGGAGGACGTGCGGCGCTTCGTGGCGGGCTGGCTCAAGGGCGTCGACCTGGCCAACCAGAACCCCGACCGCACGGCCGCCCTGCTGGCCAAGAGCTTCTCGGGCATCGGGCTCGAAGACGCCAAGGGCATGCTGCAGGACGTGAAGCTGCCGAACTACGCCGAGACCAAGGCCTTCTTCGACACGCAAGGGCTCGTCACCTACCAGTCGATCTACAAGACCGCCCAGGGCATCTGGCGCAAGATCGGCAAGCTCAGCGAGGTCTACGAGCCGTACCAGACGGTCGACACGCGCTTTCTGGACGGCGCGGCCGAGTTCTTCCCGCAGGCCGGTCCGGCCAAGGCCGAGTTCGAGTTCGCGCCGCGCCCGCGCAGCAGCGCCGCCCCGATCCTGACCAAGACCGTCTCGGTCTACTACCCGAGCGGCTCGTCGGCGCTGGACGAGAACGCCAAGGCGGTGCTCGAGACGCAGGTGGTCGAGTTGGCCGCCACCTTCGGCAGCGCCTACATGCGCATCGCCGGCAACACCGACGACGTCGGCAACCACGACGCCAACGTGCGCCTGTCGCGCGCGCGGGCCGAAGCGGTGGCCACGTTCCTGGTGTCGAAGGGTTTCGACCGCGACAAGTTCGAGGTCGTGGGCAACGGGCCCGACAAGCCGGTGGCCTCGAACGCCAGCGACGAGGGCCGCGCCAAGAACCGCCGCACCGACTTCGAAGTCATTCCGCGCTGATGCAGGTCCGCGGGGCGCTCGAGGCCCGCGCCGGAAGGTCGCTCGCCGCGTTCGGCGTGGCGACCTTCCTGGCGCTCTGGTGTCTGCTCTCGTACGGCGGGCTCATCCCCAGGGTGATCCTGCCCGCGCCCGACGAGGTGTTGCGCGCCTTCCCCGTGCTGCACTTCGAGGAGGCGCTCGTACGCAGCGCGCTGGCCAGCCTGTACCGCGTCTTCATGGGCTTCCTGCTGGCGGCCGCGGTGGCCATCCCGCTGGGCGTGCTGATGGGCACGTTCCCGGCGCTGAAGCGCTTCTGTGCGCCCGTGCTCGACCCCTTGCGCTTCCTGCCCATCTCGGCGCTCGTGCCGCTCTTCATCGTCTGGTTCGGCATCGAGGACCTGCAGAAGATCGTCTTCCTGTTCGTGGGCATCGTGGTCTACCTGCTGCCGCTGGTGGTGGAAGCCGTCGAGAAGGTCGACGACGTGTACGTGCAGACGGCCACCACGCTGGGCGCCACGACGGGCCAGATCGTGCGGCACGTGCTGGTGCCAGGCAGCCTGCCCGCCATCGGCGAGGCGGTGCGCGTGATGAACGGCATCGGCTGGACGTACGTGATCCTGGCCGAAGTCATCAACGCGCCCAGCGGCCTGGGCCACCTGATCACGGTCTCGCAGCGCTACGGGCACGTCGACCGCATGTTCGCCCTCGTGATCGTCATCCTGCTGATCGGCGTCGTCACGGACCAGCTCATCAGCGCGCTCAACCGCCGTCTCTTCAGTTGGGCCGAACGATGAGCGCCGACACGCCGCCCCAGGCCGCGCCGCACGTGCTCGAACTGCGCGGCGTCGCGAAGACGTTCGAGACGCCCGACGGCAAGACCTTCCAGGCCATCCGCGACGTCGACCTGGTGGTGCCCGACCTGCCGGGACGCGGCGAGTTTCGCGTGTTCCTTGGCCCCTCGGGCTGCGGCAAGAGCACGGTGCTCAACATCGTCGCGGGCCTGATCAAGCCCACCACCGGCACGGCGTTGCTACGCGGCCGGCCCATTCCCGGCCCGGGCCCCGATCGCGGCATGGTCTTCCAGAGCTACAGCTCGTACCCCTGGCTGAGCGTGCTCGACAACGTCGCCCTCGGCCTCGAGTTGCGCGGCGTCGCGCGCGCCGAGCGCGAGGAGGTGGCGCGCGCCTGGATCAAGCGCGTGGGCCTCGCGGGCAGCGAGAGGAAATACCCGCGTCAGCTCTCGGGCGGCATGCGCCAGCGCGTTGCGATCGCACGCACGCTGGCGGTCAAGCCTCAGATCATCCTGATGGACGAGCCGTTCGGCGCGCTCGACGTGCAGACGCGCCTGGGCATGCAGAACCTGATCAACGAGCTGTGGGAGGAGATCGAGGGCACGATCCTGTTCGTGACCCACGATATCGCCGAAGCCGTCTACCTGGCCGACAAGATCCACGTCCTGTCGGCCGGGCCAGGGACGTTCGTCGACGAGGTGGACGTCGACCTGCCCCTGCATCGCACGGAGGATCTGAAGCAGAGCGCGCGCTTCCGCGAGCTGGAGACGCTGGTGCTCGACAAGATCCGAGCCGAGGCGCGCGGCGGCAACGTGCGCATCACCACCTGAGGCGCTCTGCCCTTGTCCCAGGACGAGCCGAACTACTTCGCCGAGGCTTTCAAGAGTCAGTACAACCTGATCGGCCTGGGGACTGCGCTGGGTTTCGCGGTGCTCTCGGGTTCGGCCCTGCCCCTGATCCTGGCGGCGGGGCTCGAGTTGGCGCTGCTGCCTCTGGTCGCAGGCAGCGGGCCGTTCCAGCGTCTCGTGCGTAGGCAGCAGGCGCGCGAGAGCGACGCGCGGGCCGCGGCCAGACGCCAGGCCGAGACCACCGAGCTGCTGCGCGGCCTACCGCCCGCCGAGCTGCAGCGCTTCCGCGCGCTCGAAGCGCAGGCCGTGGAGATTCGCCGCAACTACGCGGGCCTCGACGAGTCCTCGCGCTTCCTGGTCGAGGAGCTCGAGAACAAGCTCGACTTCCTGCTGGGCTTCTATCTGCGCATGCGCCATGCCCTAGCGCGCTACGAACGCTACTTCCAGACTACCGACCCCGAGCGCATCCAGGAACGCCTGGCGATGATGGAGCACGAGATGCGCACGGGTCCGGAGCGGCTGCGCGAGATCAAGGCGCGCACCGGCGAGGTCCTGAAGAAGCGCCTGGAGCGCTGGCAGAAGGCGCAGGAGAACAGGCAGCTCATGGACGCCCAGACCGAGACCGTCCACGAGGTGCTGCAGTTGCTGCGCGACCAGAGCTTCACGATGCGCGACCCGAGCGGCATCACGGCCCAACTCGACGGCCTGGTCAGCGCGGCCGAGGAGACCGAGCGCGGCGTGCGCGAGATGGAAGCGCTGTTCGGTTCGGACGAGGACGTGGCCATCGCGGGCAGCTTCGCGGCCGACGTCGACGCCGAACTGCACGCCGTGTCGAGCGGGCTCGGTCCCGGTCTACGCGAGAGCCCGCCCGCGCGCCAGGCCATCTCCGCACCGCCCGCGCCAGCGCCTCCCCCGCCGCCACGCCAGCGCGGACGCCGCTGAGGCCCGCCGCGCGCGTCAGCGCGTGGCGAAGGCGTGCGACCAGGCGCTCACGAAGCGGGCGTGCAGGCGGTCGTCGCCCGTGAGCTCCGAGTGGAACGTGGCGGCCGTGACGCGCCCCTGGCGCACCAGCACGGGCTCCCCGTTCAGGCGCGCGAGCACTTCGACGGCGGGACCCAGCTCCACGAACCGCGGCGCGCGGATGAAGGCCACGCGCAGGGGTCCACCCTCGAGCTCGGCCACGTCGAGCGCGGTCTCGAACGAGTCGATCTGGCGGCCGTAGGCGTTGCGGGCGATCACCACGTCGAGCAGGCCCAGGCTCGGCTGGCCTGGCGCGCGCACTTCGCGCGCCAGCAGGATCGCGCCGGCGCACGTGCCGAAGATGAAGCCGCCGCGCGCGTGGAAGTCGCGCAGCGCCTCGAACCAGGGCTCGTCGCGCATCAGGTGGAGCAGCGTCGTGCTCTCGCCCCCGGGTACGACCAACGCGTCGAGCGCGCGCAGCTCGGCCACGCGGCGCACCTCCACGGGCGGCACGCCGACACGTCCCAGGGCGCGCGCGTGGGCGCTGAAGTCGCCCTGCAGCGCCAGCACGCCGACGCGCAGCCGGGCGCCGTCGGTTGGCTCGCTCACCAGCCGCGGGCCTGCAGACGTTCGGCCTCGGGCAGCGTCGCGGCAGCCACGCCGTGCATCGGCTGACCCAGCCCGCGCGAGACCTCGGCCACGATGCGCGCGTCCTGATAGTGCGTCGTGGCGCGCACGATGGCCTGCGCGCGCCGCGCCGGATCGTCCGACTTGAAGATGCCCGAGCCGACGAACACGGCTTCGGCCCCGAGGCTCATCATGAGCGCCGCGTCGGCCGGCGTGGCGATGCCGCCTGCCGCGAAGTTGGGCACGGGCAGCTTGCCTTCGCGCGCGACCAGGCGCACCAGCTCGTAGGGCGCGCCAAGCTCCTTGGCGGCGCCCATCAGCTCCTCCGCGCCGAGCGTGGTCAGCCGGCGGATGCCGCTCACCACGGCGCGCATGTGGCGCACGGCCTCGACCACGTCGCCCGTGCCAGCCTCGCCCTTCGTGCGCAGCATGGCCGCACCTTCGCCGATGCGCCGCAGGGCCTCGCCCAGTTCGCGGCAGCCACACACGAAGGGCACGCTGAAGGCCCACTTGTCCACGTGGTACTGCTCGTCGGCTGGGGTCAGGACCTCGCTCTCGTCGATGAAGTCGACGCCCAGGGCCTCGAGCACGCGCGCCTCGGCGAAGTGGCCGATGCGACACTTGGCCATCACGGGGATCGAGACGGCCCCCTGGATGGCCTCGATCATGGCCGGGTCGGACATGCGCGCCACGCCGCCGTCACGGCGGATGTCGGCCGGGACGCGCTCGAGCGCCATGACCGCGGCCGCTCCGGCGTCTTCGGCGATGCGTGCCTGGGAGGCGTCGACGACGTCCATGATCACGCCGCCCTTGAGCATCTCCGCCAGTCCCGTCTTGACTCGAATGGTGCCCGTGTCGTTCATGGCTCGCCTCTCTTCAATCCCCGGACGGCGCGCCGCGGCCGCGCCGCGTCGCCCGTGCTCGCGCGTCAACCGCGAGACGCGAGCAGTTCACGCCCCAGCCGCACGACCTCGCGCGCCAGCAGCTCGAAGTCCGCACGACGACTGCGGTGGTTGGTGATCGCCACGCGCAGCAGGTAGCGCCCGCGCAGGCGCGTGTACGTGGGCACCGCGATGCCGTCCTCGTGCAGGCGCACCAGGAGCTCGGCGTTGAGCGCATCGAGCGCGGCCTCGTCGAGCGCGCGCGCGGCGTCGCGGTAGCGGAAGCAGACCACGTTCAGCGGCACCGGCGCGCCCAGTTCGAGCTCGGGTTCGGCGCGCACCAACTCCGCCAGGTACGCGGCCTGCGCGACGTTCTGCTGGATGAGTCGGCCGAGCTTGTCGAAACCGGCCTCCTGCAGCGCCATCCAGACCTTGAGCGCGCGGAAGCCACGCGACAACTGCGGGCCAAGGTGGGAGAGCTTCGGGCCCTCGGGCGCCAGGCCGCCGCGCGCCGGCGCGAGGTAGGCGGCCGCGACGTCGAATGACATGCGCTGGCGCGCGGCGTCGCGCACCAGCACGCAGCCGGCCTCGTAGGGCACGTAGCCCCACTTGTGCAGGTCGAAGGCCAACGAGTCGGCCCGTTCGAGGCCGGCCACGCGCGCGCGCAGCGCGGGACTCCACGACGCCAGCGCGCCGAAAGCGCCGTCGACGTGCAACCACAGTCGCTCGTCGCGCGCCAGGTCCGCGAGCGCGTGCAGGTCGTCGCTCGCGCCGGTGTTGACCGTGCCGGCGTTGCCGACGATGCAGAACGGCCGATGCCCGGCGACCCGATCGGCGGCCAGCGCCGCACGCAGCGCGTTCAGGTCGATGCGGTACTCGGCGTCGACCGGGACCAGGCGTAGGGCCTCGCATCCCAGGCCGAGCGTCTCGACCGCCTTGCGCACCGAGTTGTGCGTCTCGACGGAGGCATAGAGCGTGAGCGGACGCGGGGCCGCCTGCACGCCCTTCGCGCGCACGTCGAAGCCGGCGTTGGAGTTGCGTGCGACGGCCAGACCGACGAGGTTGGCCATCGAACCGCCGCTGACCAGCAGGCCGCTCGACGCGCTGGGAAAGAACAGGCTCTCGCGCAGCCAGGCGACGACTTGGGCCTCGACCAACGTGGCCGCGTCGTCGAAGCCCGAGACGTTGGAGTTGAGCCCCGCGGCCAGCATCTCGGCCAACGCCGCGAGCGGCGTGCCCGTGCCCATCACGAAGCCCCAGAACCGCGGGTGGATGTTGCCGCTGGGATAGGGCAGCACGTGTGCGCGGAACTCGTTGAAGATCTCGGCTGGGTCGCGAGGCGACGTGGGCAGCGGTTGCTCGAAGCGCGCGCGCGTGGCGGGCGGTACCGAGGTCCAAGGCCGGCGCTCGCGCACTGTGCTCAGGTAGTCGCACAGCTCGTCGACCATGCGATGGCCCAGGGCTCTCATCGCGGACCAGTCCTGCGGGTCCAGAGTTTCTTCGACCGGCGCAGCCTGCTGACCCACGCAACCCTCCTCGACGCAGTTCGCAATCTCAAACTAAGACTGGAACAATCTCGGTGCAAGCACTATATTGTCACCATGACAACTTGGTCGCCGGAGCTCGAAGACACGAAGCCGCGCTACCGGGCGATCGCCGACGCGCTCGCGCGGGATGCGGCCAGTGGTCGCCTGAAGCCGGGCACGCGCCTGCCGACACATCGTGATCTGGCTGAACATCTTGGAGTTACTGTTGGAACCGTGACGCGCGCCTATGGCGAAGCCACCCGTCGAGGTCTCATCTCGGGCGAGGTGGGGCGTGGCACCTTCATTCGCGGCACGTCGCAGGCACAGGTGGCGGTGTCGGATGAGGGAGACATTGTCGATCTTTCTGTCAATCACCCACCGTCTGGTGGGCTCGAGACAACGGCGCTGCTCTCCGAGACATTGGCGACTCTGTCGGGCCGCTCCGATCTGGATCGACTGCTGCACTACCCCCCGGACGGCGGTCTTCCGGAGCATCGAGCCGCCGGAGCGGCCTGGATCGCCGCCACGGGCCTGGTAGCCGGCGCCGAGACGGTCGTGGTCTCGAGCGGCATTCAGCACGGCCTGACCGCGGTACTGGCGGCTCTGTTGGAACCCGGCGACCTGCTGGTCAGTGAGGCCCTCACCTACCCGGGGATGAAGGCCCTCGCCGGACTCCTGCACGTGCGCCTGCAGGGCCTGGCGATGGATGAGCAGGGACTGCGTCCCGACGCGTTCGATGCGGCCTGCCGCGCGAGCCGCGTCAAGGCGCTCTACTGCGTCCCGACGCTGCACAACCCGACCACGATCGTCATGCCCGAGGCCCGCCGCCGCGAGATCGCGGCCCTGGCGCGCGCGCACGGCGTGACGATCATCGAGGACGACGTGCATGGACCCTTGCACGCCGCGCCGCCGCCGCCCTTGTCCTCGTTCGCGCCCGAGCTGAGCTACTTCCTGCGTGGCACGGGCAAGTGCCTGTTGCCCGGCCTGCGCATCGGCTTCATCCTGGCGCCCGCGGCGCGCGTGGCGCGGCTGTGTGCGGCCGTGCGCACGACGACCTGGATGGCGGCGCCGCTGATGGCCGAGGTGGTGTCGGGTTGGCTGCGCGACGGCACGGCCCAGCGCCTGTTGGAGCGCCAACGCCTCGAGGCGGCGGCGCGACAGGCGCTGGCCACGCGCGCGTTTCCCGGCCGGCGCGTCGAGACGCACGCGCACAGCCACCATCTCTGGTTGCACCTGCCGGAGCCCTGGCGCAGCGACGGCTTTGCGGAGCAGGCGGCCCGGCGCGGCGTGCGTGTCACGCCCTCGCAGACTTTCGTGTTGGGCCGCGGCCAGGCGCCGCACGCGGTGCGCGTGTGCCTGGGCGCGGCCTCGGATCGCGCGCGACTCGAGCGCGGGCTGGCGGTGCTGACCGAGCTGCTCGACGGCCCGCCCGACCTCGGCCCGGTGATGTGACTCAGACCGGGGCGGCCTCCGGCAGAGCCGCGGGCTCGCGCTGCCAGGCCGGATCGAGCGCCGGGTAACGCGGCTCCCAGATGGCCCGCTGCACGGCCGCCGGGATCTCGTCGTCGAGAAGCGCGCGGCCCACGCCGTCTTCACGCGCCTGCCGCACGACCGCTTCCGCCACGCTCGCCGTCACGCGTCGCAGGTCGCGGATGGGCGGGAACAGGCTGCCCTCGGCCAAGTCGTCGGCACGCACCTCGTCGGCCAGGCGATCGGCGGCGGCGGCGAACATGTCGTCGGTGACCTCGCGCGCCTCGGCGACCAACGCGCCCAGGCCCACGCCCGGGAAGACGAAGGCGTTGTTGCCCTGCCCGAAGCGCACCGTGTGCCCGTCACGGCGCACGGGATCGAACGGGCTGCCCGTGGCCACCAGCGCGCGGCCGCCGCTCCAGTCGAGCACGTCGCCCGGGCGCGCCTCCGACTTGCTCGTGGGGTTCGACATGGGAAAGACCACGGGCCGCTCGACGTGCGCCGCCATCTCGCGCACGACGGTCTCGGTGAACGTGCCGGGCTCGCCCGAAGTGCCGATCAGCACCGTCGGTTTCAGCGCGCGCACCACGGCCAGCAGATCGCGCGGCTGTCCCGCGCCCAGGCCGAACTGCGCGGCCAACTCGCGCGGCCAGGCGAAGTCGCGCTTGTGCTCGTCGCCGATGGGCTGGTCGTCGACCAGCAGGCCGTGCGAGTCGAGGTTGGCGACGGCTGCGCTCAGTGCGGCGCCCTGCAGCCCAGCCCGCCGCAGGGTGGCGCGCACCAGGCGCGCGATGCCGACGCCGGCCGCGCCGGCGCCCAGGATGACCACGCGCTGCTCGCGCAGCGGCACGCCGCTCACGCGCACGCCGGCCATGAGGCCGGCCACGGCCACGGCAGCCGTGCCCTGGATGTCGTCGTTGAAGCTCGGCAGCACCCGGCGGTAGCGGTCGAGCAACCGGAAGGCGTTGCTCTTCTTGAAGTCCTCCCACTGCAGGAGGGCCCGCGGGAAGCGCCGCTTGACGGCCTGCACGAACTCCTCGACGAGCGAGTCGTACTCCGGCCCGCGCAGGCGTCGCGCACGCCAGCCGACGTACAGCTCGTCGTCGAGCAGGGCCTGGTTGTCCGTGCCCACGTCGAGACTCACGGGCAGCGTGCGGGCCGGGTGGATGCCGGCCGCCGCCACGTACAGCGCCAGCTTGCCGATGGGGATGCCCATCCCGCCCGCGCCCTGATCGCCGAGTCCGAGGATGCGCTCGTTGTCGGTGACGACGATCAGGCGCACGTCCTCGAACGGCGCGCTGCCCAGCACGTCGTAGATGCGGCCGCGGTGCGCAGGCGTGATCCAGAGCCCGCGCGCGCGGCGGAAGATGTGGCTCCACTCCTGACAGGCCCGGCCGACGACCGGCGTGTAGACGATCGGCAGCAGCTCTTCGACGTTGTCGACCAGCACGCGGAAGAACAGGTGCTCGTTGCGGTCGTGCAGCGCGGCCAGCGCGACGTAGCGCTGCAACGGGTCGGCGTGGCGCATGACGTTGGCGCGCACGCGCTCGCTCTGCAGCGCGAGCGTGCTGACGGCGTGAGGCAACAGCCCCTCGAGGCCGAAGGCCACGCGTTCCTCCTCGCTGAAGGCCGTGCCTTTGGTGTAGAGCGGCTGCCGCAGCAGCGTGGCGCCGCGATAGGGCACGCTCAGGCGCGTGTGCCCGTCGGCGCTCGACTTCAAGTCGTAGCGTTCCATGTGCAATGACCCTCGTGGCCGGCTCGACGGCGACCGGCACGTTGCTGGTCAACAGCAAGGAACACGCCAGGCGCGCCGTGATCCGCCTTGTGTGCGCACCAGCCGGGACGTACGGGGTGTGGCGCGAAAGGCTTGCGCGCGCGGACCGGGCTCACGCCGTTCTTGCCTCCAGCCCGGGCATGCTAACGTCGCGCGCGACATGGCCTGGACTGCGAGCGCGCGTCTCGAGCGGCCGACGCGGCGACTGGATCTCGCCGGGCTCGTGGCCCGCATCGAGCGCTTCCAGCGCCGGCGTCCCGACACCAATGCGGCCCGCGCCTTCAACCACGAGATGGTGGGCCTCTTCGACAGCCTGCGGCCGCTGCGCGGGCGCGCCGTGCTCGACGTGGGCGCCTCGTACTGCGGCTACAGCCTGGAACGCGCGCTCGGCTTGGGCGCGGCCTCGTTCACCGGCCTGAGCCTCGAGATCAACCGCCTCACGGAAGTCACGAGCGCGACGGGGTGCGGCAGGCTGCTGCCGATGGACGCCGAAGAGCTCGCGTTCGGCGACGAGTCATTCGACCTGGTGTTGTCGCTCTCGACCTTCGAACACCTCCACGATCCCGCGCGCGTGCTGCGTGAGATGCACCGCGTGCTGCGTCCGGGCGGCAGCGTCCTGCTGAGCTTCGAACCGGTGTGGACGTGTTCCTACGGCCACCATCTGCACCATCGCCCCGCGCTGGCGGCGCTGCTGCCGCCCTGGGCGCATCTGCTGTTCACGCCGGCGAGCATGCGCGCGGCCCTGGCCGAGCGCTGGCCGGCGGACGCGCCGCTGTCGCTGGACGCGGCCATCCAGTGGATCTACGTCGGCCCGGCGCTCAACCGCCTGCCCGGACCGGAACTGCGACGGCTCCTGGAGCAGGGACCCTTCGAGGTGGAGTGGATCGCGCCTCTGCCCGACGCCGACGACGAACGGTTGCGCACGATCGCGGAATGGTTG
>WBZQ01000921.1_pt1 | contig 21467 bp, 19 predicted proteins | sample 5204251 | NCBI WGS metagenome assembly WBZQ01 (sample SAMN12412402, study PRJNA552823) | activated sludge metagenome | isolation source: activated sludge from nitrification reactor of wastewater treatment plant... | place: USA: Virginia | collected 2017-09
GGGAACGCATATTAAAAAGCGCAGAAATAAAAGATTTGCGACTTCATGATCTAAGGCGCACATTGGGAAGCTGGCAAGCAAAGACCGGTGCATCGCTGGCGATTATTGGCAAATCGCTTAATCATAAGAACCCAAATACAACGGCGATTTATGCGCGGCTTGATCTTGATCCGGTTAGAGACTCGGTTAATACAGCCACAAGCGCAATGCTTGCAGCAGGTGGGCTAACAAAGCCAGGTGAAATTGTGCAATTTAAGAAAAAGAAATAACAAATTGCAATATGTACGTAGCGACAAACCAAATGACTGATTTATCAAATAAACGCAGGCTCGATTCCATACCCAATTATTTATCTTATTATCAATCAGTTGCATGCCAAATGATGACTAGGGCTTGGCATTTTTGGTAAGTATTTAAGGATGTCTTTTTGCAGAAATTTCGGTTCATTTTTGAATCGTTTTGATTTGTACTAATGGAATGAGCGCCCACCAGGTTTACTACCAAGTTAACTGTATCTGAGCGACCAAGGGATTATGAGACGCAACCATTGAATGTTCACTTAGTATAATCAATTGCTTATAACGCTTGCCAAGCATAAAACCAGTGTCAAACAGCCTCAAATGATGGTATTTCTGTCGTAGTTTGGCACAAATTTGACACAGTGATTTTTATTATACTTAGCAATAATTGTTTCTATATCTACTTGCTGTTTCAATTTGCAAATCATACTTATCTATGCCAAGTAAGGAATAAGAAATGGCAAGCGAAACAGGACGCATGAGTGTATCAGTGGCACCTGAAAAACAAGAGAAGCTGGATGCTATTGCGCACAGTATGGATCGTTCCAGAAACTGGCTGGTTAATCAAGCTATAGATCACTATCTGGAAATTTACGATTGGCAAACCAAAAAAATTCATGAACGCCTGGATATTGTTTCAGGAAAGAATGCACAGTTCCATTCAAGCGATGATGTTGATGCCATGATAGATAAATTCAAAGCATGAGCGCTGTTGTATGGCTCAATGAAGCGCTAGAAGATTTAAAATCAATTGGCGATTATATTGCACAAGAGAACGCCAATGCTGCTTATAATATTTTAATTAGAATAAAAGCTACTACTGATAATCTATTGCGTCATCCTGAAATTGTTCGCCCAGGCTGTGTGTTTGGTACGCGTGAGATAGTGATGAGTGATCTTCCACATTCTTGCTTATCAAATAACCGACAGAGATATTCGCATATTGGCTGTCATGCATACATCCAGAAAATGGCCTGATAAATTCAATCGATCTCGCTAGTGGTTTCCTTTCAACAACTTTGGCACCTCGATATGGTAAAAACAGTGGCCATCGATTCCATTACAATATCTCAAGTTTTGCAGAAAGACCGCTGTTGCAGCTCGTCATGTCATACTACAATGATTCAAACTGGAGCAGTTCGTCCATTGGCATCAAAAGACACTGCATATTGGATCAACTGACCATCATTGTCACATCATAGAGACCGGTAACGAGTCATTTCGCTTCAGGCAAAGTGGCACATCCGTAAAGATGAGAATCCAGGCACAGGAGAAGAAAAAATATTCTTTGGGAGAAAATGCCAACTTAATTTATTGCTCCGGAACGAATTATTCATGATTTTATGTGTTTTCTATACATATACAGAACAAGTACTTACCTGCAAAAAGATTCATGGATAAATCGTTCCGGATCTATAGTCAATCTGCCCACAGCTGCGTAGTAATCTACATGCTTATTCGCCTGGTCAGTTTTCAATCGGTACAGCTGGTCTATTTTAAACTGGCATCAACAATTGAGACGATTCCTGGCTTACCTACAGGAGCATCGGACTTTGTTGACAAGAATTCTTGGATCACGTATTGTTTTGGAATGCCTAAGATCTAGCTAAAAAACTGGATTAATATCGGAACTACCATAACGAAACGAGGGCGCTTTCATCTTTGAATAAGAAAACGCCCAATCAAAAAGCAGCAAATGATGATATTTCAAATGAATTGATGCCCATGGAAAATATCCGCTGAAAATCTCACTGTCGTGGACTGTTTAATTTGCCAGTTGTAGCTTAACGTTAGTAATTCGCACCCTACACCATTGGTGAGCAATGTTTTTAAAAATAGAAATCATGATTTAATCGTGACGCTTTTTTGTCGCTAGATTAATAGGAGTATACTATGACAATAGTAACTAATACTAAAACCATATCTAATGTAGCATCCAGTACTACTAACGACATATTTAAAGATAAAGACTTATTACTCAAATATGATGGGAATCAACATTGCGGCACCGGTGAGTATCAAAACGCCATAAAGGATGCATTCGATGCTGGTTTTAATGCTGGCTTATTGAGCTTAAGAAATGAGATAGCGCAATCCTCTACTGATTCAGGCAAACATCTCCCCCCCAGTACATCTAAAGATCATTCTTTCTGGACTCCGGAGCCAAGTAAATCTAAAGTTGATCCTTTCTTTGATCCGGATGTCAGTATTTCCGATCTATTATGGAAAGTTCCAGTAACTCCAACCGAAGCAGTTATGATCTCTAGTATTGTATTTGACGCGAAAAATGCAATTGCTGAAGCCTCTGTTAATCTGGAAACCATCAACGATGCTTACCCCCTCATTTCCACCCCATCAGATGCACCATTACCAGCTGAAAATGAAACATCTAACTTAACTCCAGACAATTATGGAATTGAGTCTGATTTTTCAATGGCTGACAGACTTAATTTTATATCCAGTGATACAGATCCAACTTCGGCGTGGAATACGAATAATCCGAACTATACTTCTCATGGTGTCTTTGGACTTTCTTCTAACTACGATAGTAGCGGAAGTCAGTATAGTAGTACGGAAGCTTCAGATATTTAGTATGTCAATTTGCCGGGCCTGAATCTTGGTTGGTATTAATCGATATACTCAGCTTGATCTAGGCTTAGAAGATTGTATGCCTCATTATCTGAGACAATTTGTATGAAGTATAGAGATTTCCTGATAGCTGAGTATTGTAATGGCAAATTGAGATGGGAATTCTTAGACAATTTTAAAGAAAAATTTTTTTGAGCATCGATAAGTACTTAGGACAAGAAGCAAATAAATACAGTTGAGCGTTTAGCAGGCTGTTGAAAAACTATCTGCGTTGCCGCTCCGGTGTTAAAAACAGACTCAAAGTGCTCATTTATTAAGCATAAACTGTGCTTTTTCGCCTGTTTTCGCCTTGCCTTGTATCGGCTTTTGCCTCGAAAACGTTTTTCAACGGCTTGTTAATTTTCGTCATTACTTGACGCTAATGCCTGCTTCAAAAATAAGCTTCGCAATGTCTTCCTCATGAGCTATATTTTCCTTCTCAAGCATGTTCAACATATTGATTTCTTGTTCAGCACTAGTCATATCCTTGTTTTTTTGCCCGATTATCTTCTCAACCTCCCCGCGAACACTATTAATTTCTCCCGCCAATCCATTATCCAAAGCACTTTTTATTTTATTTAATTCTTCCTTAACTTTGTTTTCGACATTTCTACTTAATTCTTTCTGCTTCTTAGCAATTTGTTCCGCAAACTTTTCTCCAATAATATTCTTAATTTTTGTTTTGAGAGAGAAGATAGTGTGAATCCCACCTGCTGCGGTCGCGGCAATTATTACAACCACGATCGCAGCTGGATTTAATATACTAAATATAGATATCATAACAGCTCCAATAAGCTGATACATCAATGTATGAAGCATGGCTTTAATCCCGAGCACAGCTCCCAGACCCCCGAGAGCAAAATTGCCCGTAACGACGCCAAAACCACCGGCGATCAATCGCCCCCACATAGAAGGCTCCTCTTGCTTTGCCAAAGCATCGTGATCAATCTCATCTCCTATTGAGATCTGAACTCGAAGCCGATCGACTTCCTTAACAAAATCACGTGCGTCGTTCTCCAAATATTCTTGTATTTCCTCCATTCTAGATTCAATCATCTTCGTTAGTTCATTGTTATTCCAGTCTGCAATTTCCTTCTCTATACAAATTTTAATATGTTCCACAACCTCTTTAATCACAGGCTCTAAGGTCGATTTACGTGGGATCAGGCCCACTGAAGATTCAATCTCATAATCACTTGCCCATACAACTATTTTGTCAGGTAATGACATAAAAAAACTATCTGCCAAATCATAAGCATCACGAGTAATATCGCTAATGCGCTGCCCTACCGATCCAACAATTAATTGGCGCTTAGTTTCTAGATTTTTTAAAGGTTGATCCGCATTTCGGTAGCGCCTTTCAAGCTCTTCCTTAGAAGTTTGCCACATAGCGCGGCGTGCAAGAATAATTTGACGAATGGACCGATTGGTGGAATTAAGCGATCGTAGCGTGGTCAATAATTTGGCGCGCCCTTTCTCTTCTACTAGGAAAATTTCAAGTGCATTCTCGACTTCGCGAATGCCAGATGATGCAATCTTCTCATCATTTTGTTGTATGTGGCCGGAAAGGGCAGTTTGAGAATCAACATAGTGGATTCCTTTTTCTCCTAGTTCTGTCCAAGAACTGAGACTCTTCTTCATAAAATCTCGGAAGTTCTCTTCGCTCATTTCGCCGAGAGCAGCAGAATTTCGAATGTGATCGTAATATGAAATTATAAAAAAAATAGACTCATAACCCAAAGACTCGAGTAGCGAGAAAGTTTGCTTATCTTTCTTTGAATAAGCATCTTGACTCTTCATACAGTAAAGCATGACATCGGCAGATCTTGCGTAATCTAAAGTAATTTCATCACGCGCATCGGGGTCATCAAGCCCGACGGAGTCAATCAGCTCAATACCGTATTGGAGCAATGGTAAGGGCCAATAGAGTTCAAGTTTTTGGTAACGGCTAGTGTGCTGTATGTCACCAAAATGGTCTATTTTTACGTATTTTCCAAGCTCTTCTTGAAGATTTGATATGCTAATTTCCATTGGGGCATTGTCACCATCCTTACCCATTCCTTTTTTGGGATATAAGATAGCTTTCTTTTCATTCTCCGCAGCAAACTTGATCACACAAAGAACACCCGTTGTGGGGGCAGGGCTGGCCGGAAGAATAGGTTTCCCTAATAGTGCATTGATAAATGTCGATTTCCCCGCATTAAAACGACCAATGACTAAAACCTGTAATTTTTCGGTCCTGAGTCTATTAATCAATCCAGATAATATATCGCCGAGCTTAGTGCCATCACCTTGAACCGCATCGACTCCCAAAGCCTGTACCAATTCATGCTGACGTTGGGTCAGCTGTATAAGCTCTGCACGTCGCTGCTGATAAATCTCATAAAGTTTCGGCTTTTGCGTCATTTGGTGACCTTAAACGTGCTCATGCCGTTCTTACTACTTTGCTGAACCGCAGCTTCCATCTCTTTTGCTTCCTGTAACAGTTTTTGCCAATCGAGACTGTTATTGACCAGACTCTTTTCTTCGTATGCCATTAAAGCTTGCAACTGGGCTTGATTCCATCGTTCCTGATGTTGCCGGAGACCAGACAGGATTTCCGCATATCCTGCTTCTGATTTTGTTGAAAAATCGACGACATACTCACGTAAAACCTGTTGAATGAGCTTATACAGTTCAGCATGCACAATCTTCCGGTCTTTACGAGTGTTATAATCAGCCACTTGGTCTGCAGTCAATCCAGCGATAGTACCAACTGCTAGAACTAAGCCACTCATGCCAGCAGTGAAGAGCGTTCCTGCAACTACTACCGACGCTGCCGAACCTAATCGCGAGATAATATTAAAAAGATGACTATCAGAAAGTGAAAGGGCATTTTGTTTTATTTCAGTTTCTCTAATTGAAAAAACTGGTTCAGACAGAACTTGCAGAGGAAATTTAAAACGTCGAAGTAATTCTTCCTGAAGCCACCGGATGTCATGAGCTATACTCCTATTCATAGATGAGGAAAGTTGACCCGCTAAGGATTTGAGCTCGCGATTAAGTCGAAATGGAAGATCTCTTTGCCACCAGACATTAATATCATTATTCCGCTCCAAGTCGTATATGAGTTCTTCAAGAACGATGTGCTGTTTTTCCTCAAGGAATCTTCGAGCTTTTTCATCCATTTCTTGACGTTTTTGATGCATTGCTTGTTCCAGTTTCGTCCATTCCAAATTCATCGTTTCAACCAATTGGCGACCCTGTTTAATCTCAATATCAAGTTTAGCCTTGCTTTTTGCATGCGCTTCAACGTTGATCTGTAAAACACTCATGACAATATTGACCGCAGATTGCAAGACGTGAAGGTTTTCTTGCCAACGGATAGCAGATAAATTGGCTTGAGATATAAGGTCATCAAGGACACTCCTAAATATATCAATACCGGTAGTCAGAGCCGGAGTAATACTAGTATTGACTACTGGAATTCTCGTATCAAGAGATTCGATGCGTTTAGCTACATATGTTGATACATCCTCACGTTCTTCTTCAGACAATTTATCGAGCTTTGATACCACAACCACCAGAGGTAACTTTCGTTCAATACAAGTGCTCATGAATATAAATTCTGATCGTGTTACAGCCATTATTGCATCGATAAGCAGAATAACTACATCTACGTTTCGTAGACATTCTTCAATTAATTTATAGAGATCCTCATCGGCTGAATCTAATGTCGGTTTCTCAAAAAGTTGAATCGATTTCATCCTCAACCAGTCTGAATTAACTTGAATTTGGTATTGCTTTGGACTGATAAGATCGGCTGCTATAACTGAAGCTAAATTGCTCAATGGCCCGGAATTATTCACTCCCACATATCGCTCATCTTCGTGGTTGTTAGAAGGAAAGATGGTGTAGGCACAATCGGAAGCTAAACTCGAAATAGGAAGAATTTTACGGTCAAGCATAGCATTGATGTGGCTGGATTTTCCAGAATTAGGACGACCCACTACAGCAATATTGATTGTTTCCCGTTGTGTATCATTAATATCACTCAACATGGATTCAATGACATGCTCGCAACCAGCTTGTTTAGCCAATGAGCGAATAACAGTCATCCAATGATTAATTCGATCCATTTCGAATTTTTCGTGTATATCATCGTATGCTTGATTCATAGGGGGTGATCCTTCAAAAACTCACACTTGTAGAAGTTGTTGCTTTAAGTTTTCCAAGTAAACTTTGCGGTGGGAGAGGTTTTGACTATCGGCAAGGATCTCATTAATCTCTCGGATCAACCTTTCTTCCTCGGCAGCGTGTTTTTTGAGCAATTGATCGACTTTAACACCATACTCTTCAACATGTGCATTTGCTGCATTTTGTAACTGACGAAGGATATTCTCGGTAATACTATCAAGTTGTCTACTCAGCTTTTTCCGGTATTTTTTGAAAAATTCTTTGTTATCAGAGTCAGCGTAAGAGCGAAGCGTTTTCTGACGTTCTTCGAGACTGTCCCCAGCTGCGCCCCTCCCTCCCACTCTGCCAAGGCCTGCCCCAATAACAGCACCAACAGGACCTCCGATGAAAAACCCTCCTATAGCGCCGAGGACGGTCCCGATTCCTCCTCCTTCATCATCGTTTTTATTTTGCTGCTCGACATAACTTCTGGAGGTAGAAAAGGACATTTCCGGCATAGAAATTGAAGACATATCAATCAATGGCATCGCTAGATCGACACCAAGGGATGGAAAGGCTTTATAGTTCAATTCGAACTGCTGGACAAATTCGACAGATACGGATTTACAGCAATCACGCAGCTTCTTGAGCTCCTTGTTCGTATTTTTTACATAATAAGCACCTTGATCCTCAACTATTTCCCTGATCTGAGGCACAATGATTTCCTCGTAACTGTTTATCTGCCAACCCGCATTATTGATAATTTCATCGATATCAGACTTGGCTGCACTACGATAGATCGATTCCTTCGTGCTAATGTGAGACTTAATGGCCTGTTGCTGGCGCATAATTTTGGTATTGCTTTGAACAAGAAGCGCCTTCATAACTTCCTCAATAGCAGCTACGGAGTTTTCCCGCAGCAATTTTTTTTCTTGATCTAACATAGTTTTCTTTTTGTTCAAATCATCAGAAAGCTCGCTGAAAAGTTCTTGAATTAGCCGCACTAGGCGCTCAGTGATAATCAAGCCACGTTGACGTAGCATAACTTGCTTTACTTCTGCTTCAACTAATACAAATTGGTTTTGCCAATAGCTCCAAGCCTCCTCAGTCATCATGAAAGTTGGAACTTCCTTGACTGGAATCATTGTGATGGCGCTTGATTCAAACACCATAGCATTTGGGAGGTTAAGTTTTTCTCCGATTTGGAGTTTTACCATTTTCACGAGTTCTAGCCGATCATTCGAATTCAGTTGGTCCATTGCCGTTAGAACAAACACACAGCGATGCAAAAATGGTTTTGCGTTCTGTAAAAGAAAATTTATAAGAGTGTCTGTTATTGCGCTAAATGAGGGGATAAGAATGACCGCGGAATCCGCATCCTGCTCTAAGACATTTTTCGTGACTTGAGCGTGGTTTTCGGTGTCACATGCACCTGCGTTGATACCTGGAGTATCAATGATCACTATATCCTGCGATAGCTGATCTGAGGGTATGGTGATATCAATCCGTTTTACCGTGTCTGCAACAACGTGATCCGATGTAAGTAGATCAAGTAATTCCCGTAATGTTATTTTATTATTGAGATTCGGTTTGATTTTCTCCAAACTCTCCTGCAGATTTGCATACGATGTATTCGTGGATTTTACTTGTATTTCATTTGAGAACATGGTGTTAATAGAGAATTCCGGACCAGGCTCAATATAGGTTGCAGAAGCCGTAGTGGCGACGCATGACGCCTTGAGTAAGCGTTGCCGAAGTAGGGCATTGATAAATGTACTTTTCCCAGAGGAGAATTCTCCAATTACTGCTAGGTTAAGTCGGCGATTTCGTGAACGAGTTTCAATAAAATCCACCCGAACTTCAAAATCCCGCTTACGTTCAGAAGATGTAATGTGCTTGCGTACAAGATCACGTATAAGATCTAAGTGTCCTGCAGTTTCTATAATATCTTCCTTGAACCCTTTGTGCCCGGACAAATCGATAGCTGACATTGACAAATTCCAAAAGTTTGTTTTGTTAATTATGTAATATCTTAATATCTATTTATATCTATCATCGTGAAGAATGCAATTTTACATATAAGATATAGCGTACGATACAATTTGTCGTTTTACATGAGAATATTTTTCTTGATTAAACCAAACGGTAATATTAAGGAAATCTTGGACAAGTCATAAATTCAAGGTTTCGAATTTATAGTTTACTCATTTTGAATAAATTTTAGATTTCAGAATTATCAGAAATTACTTTTTTATTACATTCGAGTCAATTATCTGGCTAATTTTGACATTCTGGACGGATTACGCCCGTGACATCAATAAGGCACGCCTGATCTGATAAAGATTGCTCAGAGCAAACAGCATCATAATCTGAGCCGTGCTCTTCACCAATCCCCGGTAACGCACTTTGGTATATCCAAACTGACGCTTCAAGATCCTGAAAGGATGTTCGGCGATGGCACGAATCCGCGCGATTGCTCTGTTGAGGCCTTTGGTAGCGGCATCCAGCGTCTTGCCTAGTGCAGCTTTTCGCGCTACCCGATTCGCACTGACTCGTTCTTCTTCTCCATGCAACAATGCCTGAAACTGTGACATATCCGAATCTTTGTCCGTGGTGCCGATCACGGTATGAACCAACCCGCTGCGGTCATCCACCCAAATTATGCACTTTCATTCCGAAATACCATTGATTGCCTTTCTTCGTCGGTGTCATCTCAGGATCGCGCTTGCCTTCTCGTAACAGCAAACCTTGCTCCGTTAACATCGCATTGACTTCCCCAAACAGCCCTGCCGTCAATTCATGTTTCTCCAGAAGATGGCGAAAGTGCTGCTGCATGCTTTCATCCGGTATCGTGCCATTCTCCTTCTTCGGATAATGTGGCTCTACGACTGCAATTAACCTGCTCCACGGAGCGACTGCCTCCATTTCTTCCGGAAATTTTTCACGCCTCATCTTTTTCGGTTTCACTGCATACTCGTTTGCTCCCAAGCTTAGTTGCTTCATCGTCACCACCTGTGATGTTTAATCTTTGGTATGATTATAAATCATGCAGTGACTTGTTCAGGGTTTCCCTAAGAGCGCAACCAATTTAACTTAGTTACTCTTAAATATTAGGAAACTACTGAATTATTCGTCGCACCGGCGAAAGCTGGTGCCCGGTACTTTGATTCTTCTGGATTCCGGCTTTCGCCGGAATGACACATTCCTAATAATTCAGCGGCTCCTTAGCTCTCTCCTATTTTTATCTTTTCGAGGAAATGGGAAAAATAATTTTTATAGCAAATAAATTTGATCATATTTCAATTTATTGATATACAATAAATTGAAAATTAAAGTGAAATTCCACTTTATTTTAGATGCCATGAGAACAAGTTCTTGATAATAGGATGAATATTATGACTGAATCAACTAGAGATGAACCCCACATACTTGATCAAATTTACGAACTCTCTCACAATCCAAACAACATAGCTGAGGCACAAAATATTGCAGGATTGGCCGCCGCCGGCACAACGCTGGTAGGCGGACTGCCAGTTGCTACAACGCCTGCCGGGGTCGGAGCACTTGCTATTGGGGTTGGCGGAGCCTATGATTATGGCGCTGAACATGGCGGAACCCAAGTTATCATTCCACTGGAAGCGACAATTGTTGCCGGAGTTCATGAAACTACAGAAATGGTAAACGATGTACTCAATGGAATTTCTAGCTTTTTTTCAGAGCCAAGTAGCTCCGTCCCACCAGCACTTGAAACACCCAGTGCTCCAATGGATGATGGATCATTGGCGATGGTTAACCCTATACCAAGCATATTCGATGTACCTACTATTACTGCGAGCGAAACGTCTGCCCCAGCTTTTTCTCACGATGAGTCTTCTAATGCAGCCAGTTCAATAAATAACATCTTTGATTCGACAATAAGTTTGATAGATTCTACCCCGGTGTTGGGCACAGATAGCGCAAGTCATTCTGGCGCATTCGATTCCTCTTCCTCAATACATAGCATCTTTGATTCGACACCAAGTGTAATAGATTCAACTCCGGCATGGGGCACGGATAACTCAGGTCATTCTTATGATGCATTCGACTCCTCTTCAAATCATGATAGTACTAGCAATAGCAGTACAGGAATAGGGGATAATTGAAAAGTAGCGTTATATAAATAAAGCAAAGCAAACCATCCCTTCCTCGAATTAAATTATTATGGGACGGTTTTTTCTATCCTAGGAAAAAAAGATGACCATTAAGTCACACACAGGTAGATTGTCATGATGCCTGTGCAATCGGCGGTAGTTTATCTCCTTAAACTCGTTTTCGATGTGACATTACCAATAAAGCTTTTATTCAGCCACCCTGATCAGGCGGCTTTGGCAGCGGATGCTTCCGAAGTGTGATTGGGGTGGAATTTAGTGTCTCTGGCACGTAACGCCCAGATGATGCGTGCGTTCTTGTTCGCTAGAGCAACAGCGGCTACATTCTTGTTGCGCCGCGCCATTAGCTTGCGTAACCAATTTTCCGGTTCAGCCTTGTTTTCGGCAAAGCGAATGACCGCTCGTGCTCCGTGGATCAGCAAAGTGCGCAAGTAAGTGCGCCACTTTTACTGATACCAAGCAATGTCTGCTTGCCACCGCTGGATCGTTGCTTTGGAACCAATCCGAACCATGCCGAAAGTTGCCTTCCGTCCTTGAATTCCGCGGCATCTCCCACGGTTGCCACAATGGCGCTCGCCATGATCGGACCAATACCAGGAATGGCTTCCAGTCTTTGACTGGCTTCGTTCTCCTTGAGACCTTTGCACGGACAAGAGCAGATTTAGCTGCACGAGATGATATAATTCATTTTTGAATCATGGTGTTGAATTAATCCAATGAGTTTTTCTGAATATGATGTAACCCGCCGAACCCGAAAAGGGAATTTCTTGAAGCAAATCGATGAATTGATAGACTGGGATTCGATAGAGAAGGCGATCTCAGTTCATTATGCACCGACATCGGACGTAACAGGACGTCCTGCCTATCCTGGTTTGCTACTGTTCAAAATGCTGTTAGTAGGAATCTGGAATGGTGGTTTAAGTGATGAATCGGTTGAAGACATGGCTAATTCTAATTTGCACGTGATGCGATTTCTGGGATTGTCACTGGAAGATGAAGTGCCGGATCATTCAGTGCTGTCGCGTTTCAGAACCCGTTTGACGAAAGCCGCAGCGTGGGATGGCTTATTGGAGCGAATCAATCACCAAATTCAGCAGCTCAATGTTACTGTAGCCACTGGATGTCACGTTGATGCCAGCATCACGCATAGTCCACGTAAGCCAAAGACCAGGCCTGCCTATGAAGTGGTTAGTGATCGCGAAGAGCGTGATGACGAAACAGATGCACAAACATCCATGCGGGTCATTGCGGTCACTCGACCTGGTGTCGATATTGAGGCGCGTTGGGTTAGAAAAGGCGGCCAGTCGGTTTTTGGTTATAAACAGCATACGCTGGTTGATCACAATGGTTTGGTGATGGCTGTTGAAACAACAGCCGCTAATTGCCATGACAGCAAGCTGCTGCTAACGCTGCTCGATAAAGCCGAGATCGTACCAGGTACCCGGGTTCATGCTGATAAAGCTTACTGTAGTCAGAAACATCGTGAAGCCTTGAAATCGCGCGGCATCAAAAATGGCATTCAGGATAAGGCCTTGAAGAACAAACCGTTGACAGCGCGGCAGATACAGCGCAATCGTTTAATTACCCAAGCCCGGTATGTCGTGGAACGTACCTTTGGCAGTCAGACACGCTGGTTTGGTAGCAAGATCCTGCGTTACTACGGTCGAGCCAAAGCACATGCCTGGCATATCCTGCAGGCTATGGCGTATAACCTGAAAAGGTTGCCAAGATTGTATGTTGAGAGGCTTCTACCACGACAACCACAAGCTAGTTGTGTCTTCTAACAAAGAAATGGCGTAATAATGTCTTTATCTCTGGGCTTTTCCAAAAAAATTCACCAAAATTCCCCAGAATTTCAACATCGCGTTGGGTTTTTAAGAATCTGCGGCAGAAGTGGATAGTTTTGCAAAGGTCTCTCCTTATGCCACAGCTTGATCTGCAACTCCAGTTCTGCCACCTGACAATCCAATTCCTTGAGGTGGTCGTTCAGTCTTTCCAATATTGCGCAGGGTACCTGGTAAACCGTTCTCGGCATCTTCCAGTATATCCCGCATACGCTTGTTGATGGATCGGATGCTCTAAGGGGTATCACAATACCAAATTCAGAGAGTAAACCACGCATCTGATTGCCTGTGCGGCTCTGGCTTTAACAAAACCCTGTCTGGCGCGATGTATCGAGAGGATTGCTTGTTGCTCAACGTTCTTGATCGGTACAAAGCGCATGTTGGGTCGGCTCACTGCTTCACAAACCGCTTCTGCATCTGCCATGTCATGCTTGTTGGTCTTCACATAAGGTTTGACGAACTGGGGTGACATGAGTTTGACAGTATGCCCAAATTCTTCCAGCTTTCTCGCCCAGTGGTGCGAGCTACCGCAAGCTTCCATGCCAACCAGGCAGGGATCCAGATTGGCAAAGAACCTCGCCATTTCGCTGCGGCGCAGCTGCTTTCGTAGCACGGCAAGGCTGTGCATATCCACCCCGTGAATCTGAAATACTTCTTTTGCCAAATCAATGCCTATCGTTGTAATCTTCATGTCGGACGCTCCTCTCTTGTTTAGCGGGCTTTACTGCGCCACTACTTTGGCACTTCGATGCCATTTAGGATAGTGGGCGTCCATTCCATTATTTTTACTCCGCTATTTACATATGAACAATGAAATATGAATTTATGTTGAAAATATTGATGCTGATACCTGGAAAGTTTTCAACGCTGATTGAGAGGGCAAGGATTTATGGCTGCAACCAAGAGCTATGATTGCTTGTGTTAAACGCTAAGGTTTTTTGTTTATCGTGGATAACTTAAGCCAGATCAGATATGAATTGATCTACTATATTTTGTTAAAAACAGATACCAATTCCGCTGAATTGAAAAAGTTAAAGGAAGCGATTCTGGCAGAGGTGGGCGATGTTTCATCATACTGAAAAGGATAGTCAATGGCCTTCTGCGAACCAGTTTTATTTGGTTCCTGCCGTCGGCAAAGTGTTAGAGAGCGAACCACTGGAACGTGTCAACTTCATGCGTGATGAAATGGCCAACATGGTGTGGGGTGTGGAGAGTATCGTCCCTTCTCAAATGGGTAAGGGCATCAGTGGTTTCGAAACTGCTGGCACAAATGAAAAAGCAGAGCCGCCAACTGCGACAGATGAGAATGTTAAAATACGCTATGTATTGGGTACAACTGTGCCGAAAAATTGGATTCCATTTATTCCCCTTCACGCTGAGGGCAGCGTCAGTGAAATTCGTCTGCAACGTGCACGCATGGTCGGCGGTGAACCGCCCCGCGGATGGTTATTGCGCGAACCGGGTTCGCCTTATTTTGTTGAAGAGGAGGAAGTGCCGCGCACTGGGATTTATGTCGAACGTTCCTGGCAACGAACGCGGTGGATTGGTGGCAAAACATTTATTTGGGTCGGTCGGCGCAAAACTGCTGGGAAGGGTGAAGGATGGAGTCAACTGGTATTTGACCAAGTTGTGGATTTGAAACAAATAAAAGACTAATAATTTCTGTGTATCGTCAAAGCAATCTGGACTTTGGTCGTCTGAATTAAGAGATGGTTTAGCTCATCGAGTTTGAAGATTTTGATTGGTTATCGTAGTATGAACTGCTGTCGATTTAGTATTAATAATTGAGAGAGTATTTGTATCATACGTCAGTGCATGAATAGCTGTAAATTTTGTGAAGTTGGAGTAAATATTCAAGCGCTGGTGGTTTATATCCTAATGAGCTATGTGGCCTAATCGTGTTGTACTCATGAACCCACTGATTTACGATGGTTTGAGCTTCCCGAATGCCATATCTGTTTTTAATATTCATCTCAGCAAGTTAATACACTTTAGCAAGTGCTTAACTTCCTAAGACCCAAAACCAAACCAATTAACCAAATAAACCAGGTGGACAGTTTTCAATGCTATTTGACAATATTTAGGCCTCTTTTGGTAATTTTATGAGACAGCAGTGGGTCTGATCCTTTCGATTTTCCAACGCCGTAACCCAACTTCTTTGATCATATTCGTACGAAAAAGGGTTGAGCACCACATACTTGGCCAAGCAATTCAAGCCATGCTTAGCGGCGACTTCGGAAAAAAATAGATCTCCTTCCACGTCAATCGCCGCGCGAAATAACGTGGAAAAGTCCACTGGATAGCTCTATGCGTAAGGGCTTTGTATAACAGAAATATGTTACCTGAGAAACCTGACCCCGTTACACTCTTTTTTATAGAAAAATATTGCTAATACCGTTCGTAAGGTAAATAATCTACTAATAAATATTTAGTTATAGGCGCCCTCTGAAGTATTTTTATTTGTTTTAAGTAGTGTGTTTTTATTTACTAAGTTTAGGTGGAATTACTACAGAATGACCGATGATTTAAATAAAATGAAGCTTGAAATCGAGCGTGAACGCCTTGAGATTGAACGAATACGTGTAGAAAATGAACTTGAAATCAAGAAACTGGAGATTCGGGGATCTTCCTTTACAAATCCTCTTTTCCTAGGAGTTTGTGCGGCGGCATTAGGTCTCATTAGCAATGCACTTATAGCGTTCCTAAATGGCGAATATCAGAGAGAACTAGAAAAAACGAAAACAGAATCAAGTCTCATCCTTGAATCTGTGAAAACAGAAGGTGATCGTGAAGCCGCTTCAATGAATCTCCAATTCCTCGTGGAAAGCGGGCTGGTTAAAGACCCTACACTAACAGAACGCATTCAGAAACTCGTAGTTGATACTACACCAACACTTCCTGGAGCAAACAAACAAAGTAATTTAACCTTATTACAGAGAAATCCTTCATTTCGTACTCTGTTGGTATTACACAACGGTAATATTATTCGCGGAAAAAGATGGTCATTAGATGATGATTTCTTTGAGAGGACAGGCAAGATAGATTTCAATCTTAGCGGCGGTGCCTGCATTGATGAACATTTCTGTGTTGTGATCGGAGATCGAAATCACTATGCCACGAGATTTTCATTGGCTCTGCCTAATACAATATCACCCCACAACGATACAATAGAAAATAAAGAAAAAATTTTGCTAAGTGCAACTGAAGAAAAGCTTGATATAGAAGCAGTAGCATATGAAAAAGATTATTTTTTATTTGTCGGATCACATTCGGTTTCACGAGAAAATGGTTGTCGTAGAGAACAACGACATGGAGTATATCTTTTACCCAAACCAAATTTAGTAAACAATGCTTTTAATTTTTCTGAAGGCGCACTTCCCGTTGGAATTAAGAAAGCATCTCTTGATTATATTCTTTCGCAGAATAAAATTTTTAGCCCTTTTTACGACATGCTGCTACAACGAGGTGGAGTAAATATAGAAGGTGCTGCACTTGACGGCGATACCGTGCTTTTTGGGATAAGAGCACCATCAGGTGTAAGGAAAATTCGACTATTGAAGTTAAGAAAAAGTGATTTCTTCGAAGGAAAAGAACCTGAACCCGATATTCTCGAAATTGATGTCGATAGAGAAGGCATTGGTATTCGTGACATGGTAAAGGTTAAAAATGGGTTTCTCTTTCTTACTGGGGATTCGCACGCTGAAGCCCCTCCAGATCTAATGGTTGAGTGTGATCATAAAGACGTTTTAAAATCCGATAATCCCAAAAGAACTGTAGGAAACGGTAAAAATGTCGGAAATCCTTTCGAGCTCTATTTCTGGAATGGAAAAAACAGTAAAGCACAACTAATAGGGACGATTCTTGGAACATTTCCCAATATCGAAGACATCGTGAAAGCTGAAGGATTGGTAGTTCTACCAAGGCCATGGTCGAGTGAAGAAGCAATTTCTATTCTCATTTTTTTTGATGGCATTAATAATGGTGCTCCAACATCTTTTGAAATCCCATTATCTTTACTTTCCAACACCTTAGGTAAATGAAAATTAAAAAAATTGGAACCAGATTAAAGTTAAATATTAAGTTACCTACCCATGAGAAATTCCCTTGAATATGTGAGTAGTTCCATTAAATAACTATTGAAAATCTATATTCATGGCAGAAATAGATCATGAAATTGAAAAAGCTCCAATAAACCATAACTTGCAAAAAACCAAGCCTTGTCAAAACTGTTTATTCTTGATGAAGTTGAGCGTATCAATTTTTTTTATTACCATTAAAAAAATGGTAACCTACCATATAGTTTTCATACTATTACAATTAATCTGCTATAACTATTTGAGGTTAGCTATGAAAAAAATACTCGCTACGATAATAGTTTTTATTATCTCGATCATTGCACAACCTGTTAAAGCAAAAACAGATTTATCAGTCACCGAGCATTTGGAGATATGTGATGCATCAGCTGCTGTTCCCATAGGATCTGATCTATTTGCTGTAGCCAATGATGAAGATAATATATTAAGGATCTATAAAAATAACAAATCTGGTAAACCGATACATTTTCACGATCTAACTTCATTCCTAAAAATTGATCCAGACCATCCAGAAGCAGACATTGAAGGTGCAACACTCATTAAAGATCGCATCTACTGGATTACTTCGCATGGATCTAACAAAGATGGCAAGAAACGCTCAAATCGTCATCGTTTTTTTGCAACAAAAATTGAAACTATCGGTGACAAATTTAGTTTAGAACCAATCGGTACGCCTTTTCATGATTTAGTCAAAGCTTTTGAAGATGCTGAGGAACTAAAGGAATATCAATTAGAAAAAGCTGCCAATAACGCCCCAGAGTCTAAGCATGGATTAAATATCGAAGGTCTGGCCGGTACACCGGAAGGTAACTTACTAATTGGATTTCGCAATCCTATACCGAAAGGTAATGCATTACTGGTGCCACTGAAAAATCCAGACAAGGTTATCATGGAAAACGAAAAACCGAAGTTGGGCAAGCCAATACTTCTTCCATTAAATGGTCTTGGCATACGAAGTATCGAATATTCGGATTCCAAAAAAGCATATATCATCATAGCAGGTCCACATAATGACAATGGTACTTTCCAGCTTTATCAATGGTCAGGAAATCCTTCCGATTCGCCTAAATTATCCAAAGTCGACTTCCAAGATTTACATCCTGAAGCGGTGATTATTTATCCGGAAGAAAAATCAAAAATACAAATCCTTAGTGATGATGGATCAAAACAAATAAATGGGAAAAATTGTAAAGATTTAACTAGCGCTCAGGATAAAAGCTTTCGCAGCATGTGGGTAGAATAAGAGATTGATTAGTAAATAAAAATTGACTAATCGTCACCTTCTAAAGAGTCAACTTGATGAAAATCCTTTTTCACACACATTCCGAGCGTAATTTATGTATCACTATGATCTTGCCTGCTTTTATCTGAGCTTCAAAATTTAATAAGTTGAGAGTTTTAGCCAACAATATGTATCCTTGACACAATCAAGTGAAGTCGGGTTGAAAATTATGCTGAGAATTAATTTAATCTCTACAGATTTAACTCTCCGTTGCTTGTGGCGGGGTGTTTTATTCAAAAGGTCAAATTGTATGAGGGGTATGCACATGGTTTGGAAAAATATTGCTATTGTAGTAATAGCGATTTTATTACCTTCAATAGCTGAAGCGGACGGTTGGTCATGCAGAAACAAAGATATGCAAATATCGTGTAACTCGGAGAAATGCTCTGTGGCTGAAGACTTCACTCCGATTGATGTAAGTTTTGATGAACGTGGTTCACTAAATATATGTGCCTATTCAGGTTGTTGGGAAGGCAGAGGAAAAGTACTGCAGTCGGAAAATCACTTGCTTATTTCAGGGCACGAGTTAAGGTGGAGTGGAACAACGCCAGTCAAAGGGTCATTTATGATTGCCTTCGACAAAAAAAACAATATTGCAGTTATAAATGGTGAAACTTTTGCAATGCCTATTGTTTGTATGATTGAGAAGGACAAGTAGATATAAAGTTGACGGGATTGGCATGAATTACAGCAACTCAAAAGTATCACAAAAAAACACAAAATGTGGCGCTGCTTTGTTGTGATACTTTTGATTGCCTTTATGTCCATCGTTAGAACGAAGGGGAAAATTATCGACACGGGATTATTGGCTTATTCAAGCAAGGGTTTTGTCTGGTGACATTAAGTGGCCGCAGATAGAAAAAAGGAGTACTTATCCCAGATAAGTGTCACACTGATGGAATTAAGAGACATCGTGCGATATGAGTTCATTGTAAAGATAAAAACAAAATTATTAATTTATTTGAATGATAGCTTATATATTGACGGGCGTTTCTCTGAAGAATTACATTGGATTTGTTTTTTAGCTTAATTATCTATGCCATTACCCCGGTTGGCGACGATTGATTGAGCGTTATAACAATGATCCATCTCCACGAAATATCTTATCAGCTGCACAGGGAATTTCTTTCCAGCATTTAATATTGATATAGCCTTTTATAAGATCAGGATATGGAATAAATACTAAACCCGAATGTTATCTAATTCCACCCATGTTTTTGGGCCAACAATCCCATCTGGTACAAGTGCATGTTCACGTTGAAACGCACGCACAGCTGCCTCTGTTTTAGATCCGAAATTACCGTCTTGAGTAACACCAATTTTTGCTTGAAGATGCTTAACTAATTCACCCATTGCGCCGCGACGTAAGGTAGTTCTGCGCTCTCCTAACGGTTCTACTGCAGGAATAAGCACAGGCTCAACTGTGCCATTCATGAACGAAGCAACTTTTTGACGAAAATCATCCATATTAAACAATGGATCAGGTTTACGACCAAGAGGGAGAGCGTATTCTTTGTGTCCACAGCAATCATCAGATGAAAGATTAAGAAATTTCAAAATAGCAGCTACACCTTGGTGATAAGCATTTAGTTGAATCGGTGGCCAGCTATCTGTTAGTTTTCCTCCATTTTCAGCTTCAATTCCAATGAAGTTGGTATTACCAGTAGTAATTCCTTTCCAGATACCTTTCCCGGCATGATTGCATCTTCCAGATGCAAGAACATAGTATGTACCATCACGTCCAAGCCCAACTTGAGCTAGTGGCCCAGGAAGATCAGACCGGCCATTTATTAGTGTATTTAAAGTAGGCATATTACCGGCTGTTGATGTGCCTGTATGATGACAAATAATACCATGTATAGGACCCATGTCTCCATGCCCGCGACTTTCCCAGCCTGCAACTAAAGCAACTTTAAGTCCTGATTTTTTTAAAACATCTGGTAACCAAGTTAATGAGTATGTCATAGCGGTTTGACTCCCCCTTCGGCCGCAGGTAAATCTTCGTCTCGAGTTATATGTTCAATATGCACAATAGAACAGCTATCTACTTCTTCGTCTGCTGTATACTTAGTATTCCTGGCAAGAACTGCCTCCATTTCAGCTTTCTCCTTTTTGGCTATCGCTTCAGCAGCTTCTGCTTCTGCCTTATCTTTTCGTGCTTTTGCTTCGGCAAGCTCAGCATCTGCATTTACTTTGCGAGCCTCGATTAAGCTTGTTCGTGCTTCTCGACTAAAATTTAAAACACCTTGAAACAGTGTCATAGCTCCTGCACTTCCACCCGCAACAATAGCAGCTGTAATTAAAATTCCGATGGAATCTGGATTATTATCCGTAAATAATTTACTAAGAACATCAAACTCAAAATGGTAGCAAATATACCAAGATACAGCTAAAGCCACCGGAGCTTTTAAGCCCTCAAATTTATTGAAGAACCACTGTTGAAACCAATGATACTCAAATATTAAGGCAAGAGCTCGTTCGAGTAACATTGCTAATATTACAAGTAGCGCAAGTGATCCTGATACATCAACGAGACGATCAATTTGATCTGGATCCATAATATCTCCATAAATAAAAGAATTCTTTATCTATCTGCTACCTAAAAAAACAGCAACACCAATGAATTGAAGTCATTCAATTACAACCGATTTACCATCAAGGCAATCTGCGATTCCCTTCAGGATCCTACGATATTAAATCGTTAACAACTTCGAAGGAATTTTTTCTAATTTTTACCAGTATAAAAATTATCTTAATAACAGCACAGAAAGTAAATAATAAATTTGCAATTCACGAAAAAACATGGCTATCGGCTAATTAATCTCCCTCGAAAAGCTCTCGATATCGTTATAAACGAAGATGCTACCGAAGAGGCTAAAATGCGAACATTGTGGCCTGGTCAAGTAAAACCGGACACATCAGTTAAGCTGCTTTTATCGATTTTGCTGCTTCTGCTTCATATTGGTTTGGGCTTTTGTAATTCAGGTATGAATGCAGTCTTTGGTTGTTATAAAACA
>WBZQ01000922.1_pt1 | contig 21456 bp, 18 predicted proteins | sample 5204251 | NCBI WGS metagenome assembly WBZQ01 (sample SAMN12412402, study PRJNA552823) | activated sludge metagenome | isolation source: activated sludge from nitrification reactor of wastewater treatment plant... | place: USA: Virginia | collected 2017-09
ACCCGCCGCCAGCGACCTTCGTCTTCGAGGATCTCCCCCGTCTGGCGATCCAGCACAATTTCCGTGGCATCGGCATCGTCGAAGCGAACCCGCACGGCGTCCTGGGCTCGCTTCTTCTTGCGGGGTGTATACCGCTCGAGTTCCACGCCGGTCACTGCTGCCGGCGTCCGCACATACTGTTGTGCAATCACTGGCGCCAGATCCGATGAGATGGGCGACAGGCGCTCGCCGGTCAGGGCGTCGAGCAAGAGCGTGGTGGCCACGCCCTCCACCCGCACTTTGAGCTCATAGAACAGGCGACCGAAATCCGACCGCAACAACACCTGCTCGATCGATGCCGGCCCGCCCACGGCTTCCTTCGCCATCACGATCGCTCGATCCACCGGCAGCGTGGCCGTTTCCAACGACGGGCCGGGCAGCGGCCGCACCTTCTCCTTATAACGGTCATCCCAATAGATAAATTTCGCATCTGCCCACAACAGCCCGGTGACAACGGAGAGCAAGAGAAAGCCCAACGCCCCCATACCGAACCAGCGATGGGCCAGCCTGACGATCCGTTCAGATCCGCCGCGACTCATATTACTGCCCCACGGGGCGCTCGGCCCTCACCTGCAACGCCAAGGTGCTGCGATGGCGCACGGCTTCATAAGACGTCCCTTCGAACTCCCCGGGAGTCTTTTCGACATGGATCATCTCCAACACATACCGGCCTGGCCACAACGGAGTGAAAGACACGATGCCCTCGGCATCCGTTTTCAACTCCTTGTCCCAGCCATTGGGCGCATGCACCAGCACCTGCGTCCCCGGCAGGCGTTGCCCATTGAAGATTGCCTTCACCACGATCTCGCCACCAGGCCCGGGAGTCACGCGGCCCGACGCCAAATTCAGCCCGGTCGTCAGCGGAATCAGATCCAGCACCAATGGCGTCGAGTGATCCCGCTCATGCTCGTTGACGCGGCTTTCCTCCAGGCAGACGAAGTAGGTTCGCGCATAGAACATCGGCTTGACGATGCCCAGGTCATGCTTGCGCAGATCCTGCACCGGCGCTTTCGCCTGTTCCACGACTACCGCGTTTCGCCCCGGCACACAGGAGGAAAGGGCCCCGGCAAAGTGGTTCACCTGCTTCGTCAGCGGGACGTCGGTCTTCCCGCGCTTCGGATCTTGCACGCGCAACGTCACGCCATCGATGGAATCGAGCCGCCCCCCGCGTTCTTCCCGTAAAAATTCGGCATATTCCCCGAAGTACACCTTCACTGGTTGTCCTTGGTCTGCCGGCGCCGTCGCTTCCGTCTCCACCCACACGAAATGGGCATCGGCCGGAACAGCGTCCAACAACCCTGCCACCAATAAGACCCCTAACACCCCCCACAATCCACGATGAATGATGGTGCGATTCATGACAGCTACTCCTTTTTCAATTTCGGCCAAAGGCTGCTCTGCGCGGTTAAAATCTCCATGAGACACCACCGTAGAAGTTCCGGATTTCACCGGGCTGAATGCCGATGAAACTGGCCGTGGTACGTTGCGCAATGAATGACTCATCGGTCAGATTGCGCACGCCGGCGAAAATCGCCCACTTCGCCTTCGGCGGAGCATAGTTAAGCCGGAGGTTCCAGATGGTATAGGACGGGATGGCGCCGTTCGTGCCTAAGGCATTTTCCGCCTGTGTATTCGCCCCATCAGTGAATTGCTGCGCGACATACATCGCATCGGCCTCAATCGACGCACCGGTCGGATGGTAATATCCCACCAATCCGTAGAACGTCATGCGCGGTGCATAGGGTAGATCTTTTCCATTGGTTGCTCCGAAGAGCGACTTGGGCCGCAAGAGCGTGATACTTCCACGCGTGACGAATCCTTGCAATGGGCGAACCATTTCGCCCCAATCGAGGCTCACCGTACTCTCGATGCCCTCCTGCAGAGTTTTTCCCGCATTGACGAACGCGCTGCCCTGCTGCACGATCTGATTCCTGAATTCCGTTCGGAAGACCGCGACTTCCGCGCTCACGCCGGGAATGATCGTGGATCGAAGGCCGATATCGGAACTCAACGCCCGTTCCGCCTCCAGATCCTGCGTCGTCCCGCTGGTAGGATCCACCGCGTTCGCAAACGTCGGCGGGCGAAAGGTGGTATGCACGTGGCCAAAGAGCATGCTGTCCGGCGTGAGTTGATACTTCACGCCGGTCCCGTAGATCAGGCCTTGTGTTGTTTTTGAATTTCTGAAATTGCCGCCCACCGGGGGCACGGCATTCATCGTCTCGCGACTCTGATTGACCTGCTCCCAGCGTATGCCCGGAGAAATCGTGAAGGCCTCGGTCAACCGGATGGCCGTCTCCGTATAGGCCGCATAGGCCACCGATTCCAGATCCGCGTTATTCGTCGTGCGACTGATCTTCGAGCCGGCCGTGCCGATGCCCTGAATATCGGTCAAGCGCTCGGCGTGATAGCGCACCCCGGACGTGATCTGTTGCTCCAATCCAAAGAGCGAAAATTTGAACTGATGTTGCGGCATTACACCGAAAACATTGAACTTGCGCAAAAAATTTGTACTGGTCTGGAGCAGCGCGCCCGTGGTGGCGTTCTGATCTTGGACATACCAATTGCGCTCGAACACGTTGCCGTACACGATGATCTTAGCGGTGTTGTGGGCGTCGATCTCGCGGCTCGCGGTCACATCGACCGCCGTCCGCTGCCCCTTGAACTCATCCAGCGGCTTTCCCGCCAGCGTACGATCGTTGCGATATTGCGTGGGCGTAAGGCTCCCCGGCGTCTGCGTCGTTTCATTGTAGTAGGAGAAATTCGTCGTGATCCGCGTCCGATCGTCGGGATTGGCTTCGAACCGCAGGGTGAAGTCGTCCAACTGCGATTTGCTGCGGTCTCTGAAGCCGTCCGATTGGCGTCGGAGATAGCCCATTTGCGCGCCGAAGTTTCCGAAGTATCCCCCGTACTGCGTGTCGCTCTGAAACAGGTTGAAGCTGCCGAACGTGTTCGTCGTGGAGAACCTCGGCGTCGTGGGAATCCGCTTTTGAATGAAGTTAATCATCCCGCCCTGGGTGTTGGGCGAATAGAGAACGGAGGCTCCGCCTTTGATCACCTCGATATGATCGATGCGTTCAATCGGCACCATGTAATACGTCGAGGCATCACCAAAGAGGGCTGGCTGAATGGGCACATCGTCCATCAACAGAAGAATGTTCTTACTGCGCCGGGGGTCCATGCCGCGGATGCCGATGTTGGGCCGCAACCCCTGGCCATATTCGTCCAGTACGTTGACCCCGGGAACACGCCGCAGCATCTCGTCTGCATTTTTCGGCCGGGCCCGCTGAATTTCCTCGCGCGTGACGACGTTGACCGAACCCGCGATGTCCTTTACCGACTCCTGATCCGGTTCATTTCGCTCATGCACGTCTTTGACCACCACTTCGGGAATCTTCACCGGCTTAGACTTCGGCGATGGCGCGCCTTCGGCCACAGCTCCTGCGCCGTCCTCTTTGGACTCGGCCGCAGCGGCCTCCTGGCTTGGAACACCCGCCTCTATGCCTTCAGCCTGAGCAGAGATGCTCAGGCCACAGATAAGTCCTATTGCCAACAAACACACGACCCCTCCACCCATGCCCCGGATACATCCCGCCATGATTATGTGTTCTCCTTGTTCATTCACGGCCCCTCAGAAAGACATCAGCGCACAATAAAAAAGCCCAAGACCGTGTTGATGGTCTTGGGCTCTGGACACTCAACGGTCCTTTGGCCTCTATAAAAAGTTGCTCAGGAGCAGGTTAGTTCACGAGCATTGCCGGCGGCCTCCCTGCGATCGCATCGAAAGCAATGGTGACGAGACGCCGGCATCGCTTGCACTTGATTTCAATGCCCTGTTCGGCCCAGCGAGCCACCAGTTGTCCGCACCGGCATCGCACATCGTCACAAGTCAGCATCCGGGCCGGTTCACGCTTCGTGCTGTTCGTCATACCAGTTCCTCCGCTCGACGGCGTTTCTCCGCCGCTCTCGATTACCCGTCGCATTTACTTAAAGGCGATTCGTTTGAGTTCGACCGCCGGTAATTCGACCTCCCCGAAATCCGATTGCCCCTTAAAACTCCCCGCGATGGCCAGGGTGAATTCTCCGGCCTTTCCATCGTTCAGCGTAATCGACACAACCGGCGGCGTACCGTTTCCGGACGGTTTCACGTCGATCATCTTGATGACATCGAACTTGATCTTGACCGTGGCGGTTCCGCGCTTGACCGGCACTTCCTTCAACTCGTGCGGAACGAACGCGGTCTCACTGATTTTCTCTTCCCAATAAAAGATGACGCCGTGCACCTCGGTCTCGACACCTTTTGCATCGGTCGCCACGACCTGAAACGCCTTCTCGCCTTTTGGCTGCGCGAGCGCTGTCTCTGCCCCCACCCACAACAGGCAGGCGCTGAACAGAACCGCACCGACCAATCCGCTACGTACCTTCTGTGTGCCATGGTTCATGATCCAACTCCTTTGATCTACGTGTAATGACGCTGCTGCTTCTAACTTTCAAGCCGATAGGCAATCGGCACCAGAATGGTAATGCGCTCTTTCCCCAACGGATGTTTCAGGGCAAGCGGAAACGCTTTCCGCAGCACCGAGATGGCATCCTGATCCAGCAAGCCATGGCCGGAGCTTTCGGCGACCAAACATTCCAGAATCGTTCCGTCATGGCGGATCACCGCTTCCAGCACCACTTTGCCTTCCGAGCGGCGCGCCCGCGCCTGCCTGGGGTATCGTTTCAATTCTTCAATCCGTGTCCACAGCGATTCCGCTAGCCAGCCCAGATCGGCTTGCGCCGCCGCCGCTTCGCGCACTTCACGATGCGCGACTGGACTCTGGTGCACCACCACCGGCTCCGATTCAACCGTACGCTGCGGCTCACTGAGGGAAGACCTTGCGCTTACGACAGGCATGTCGGTCTCGACGACCGCCTGTGCGACGATGGCCGGCTGCTCTACCGCGGCCGCCGAAGTCTCAACAGGAACCGCCGACTGCCGCGCCACGGCTTCAGACAACTGCGCCGTCACCATCTGACTTTCGACCGGCTGAACAATGTCATGACTTTCCTGCTGCACGACTTCTTGGGCGTGGGCCACGACAGCGACCGCTTCGTGAACCGGTTGAGATGCGACTGGCTGTACCTCAGTCACTACCGCCTGCCGTTCCTGTGGTGCGGACCGTTCCACCACCCGTGGCGTGACTTGTGTCGCCTGAACCGTTTGAACCACGGCCGCCCGCTCCACGACCTGGGGAACCGGCGCTGGGGAAGGCTGCGACACCGGGCGAGACACTGGTTTTTTCGGCTGTGGCGGTTCCGAGACCGGTTGTTGTGAAGGGGCGGGCTCAACAGCGACAGGACTCGGCGTGGGCGCGGGGTGCAATGCGACATCCCAGCGAAAGGGCTCCGGTTGCCGGTGAGGTTTCACCTCCATCACAGCCTGCATCGCGAGGGCCACAAGGCCGCCATGCAGCATCAATGAGATCAGCCACCCCCCACTGCGAGAACCCCGGACACGCGCCATATGAGCCGTGAATGCGACTTCCGACATTCTCAGACCTCCCTCGCTCGACAACCTAACCAGATCCGTTCCACCAACAAACAAAAAACCCAAAGCTGTCGTGTGACAACTTTGGGCTCTGACCGCAGGGGTCGCTGGCCTTATTCGAATGTGGTGCGAACTCGACGCACGCTCCGCGTCGCTGCCCCAGACTTACGAGAGGCTCCCTCCCGGCAAGTATTGATAGCAATTCTCAATATCATAATCGCGAAACAGTTGTCAATGCGCATATCGCCACGATGGCGACAGAGCGCACCATGCATTTCGTGCGAGCCTCTATGCGGCGGGGTGCGGCGAAGTCTCTCGAGCGCGGACCCATCGAAGTCGTAGACGGTCCAGAAGCAGGTAGATGACCGGCGTCGTGTAGAGGGTGAGGACCTGACTCACCAGAAGTCCGCCCACGATGGCGATACCAAGCGGGCGCCGGAGTTCCGATCCGACGCCCATGCCCACGGCCAGGGGTAACGCACCCAGCAGAGCTGCCGCCGTGGTCATCATGATCGGACGGAACCGCAGCAAGCAGGCCTCGTAAATCGCGGCTTGCGGGGTCTTCCCTTCTCCCATTCGTTCACTCTGCAAGGCAAAATCGATCATCATGATGGCGTTTTTTTTCACAATGCCGATTAGCAGCATGATCCCGATCAAGGCAATCATGCTCAGTTCCGCCTTAAACAGCAGTAATGCCAACAAGGCGCCGACGCCGGCCGAAGGCAGCGTGGAGAGAATCGTCAGGGGATGAATGTAACTCTCATAGAGAATCCCCAGCACGATATACACCGTGACCAACGCCGCCAGAATGAGCCACGGCTGATTCTCAACCGACGATTGAAACGCTTTGGCCGTTCCTTGAAATGTCCCCCGCACAGTCGCCGGCAAGCCGATGTCGCGCATCGCCGAATCAACAGCCACGACAGCCTCGCCCAACGACACGCCGGGAGCCATATTGAATGATATCGTCACCGCAGGAAATTGCCCCTGATGGTTGACGGACAGGATCGTATTGGCCGGTTCATACCGTGTCACAGCGCTCAGCGGCACTTGGGCACCGCTCGGGGAGCGGACATAGATCTCATGCAAGGCAGAAGGATTCTGCCAATATTGCGGCGCCACCTCCATCACCACGTGGTATTGATTGAGCGGCGTATACATGATCGACACCTGCCGCTGGCCGAAGGCGTCGTATAAGGTATCGTCGATCAGCTGGGGGCTCAACCCGAGCCGAGACGCGGTGGTCCGATCGAAGACGACCAGGGATTGCTGCCCCCGATCCTGCTGATCGCTGTTCACATCCACAATTTCCGGAAGCGTCCGCAGTTTGACGTCCACTTTGGGCGCCCAGGTGTTGAGTTCGGCGAGATCCATGCTCTGCAGTGTATATTGATACTGTGCGCTGCTGGCCCGCCCCCCGATACGTAGATCCTGAATGGCCTGCAGATAGGTTGGCGCCCCAGGCACCTTCGCCAGTTTGGGACGCAGCCGGCCAATCACCTCGTCGGAACTGAGGCCGCGTTCTCCGAGCGGCTTCAGAGCAATAAACATCCGCCCCGTATTGGTCGTGCCGGCATGGCCCCCGCCGCCCGTGAAGCCGGTGATGCTCGCGACGGCGGGATCGCTCTTGATGATCTCCACCACTTCGGTCAGTTTCTGCCGCATGGCTTGAAATGAAATATCCTGCGCCGCCTGAATATTTCCGAATAACCGTCCCGTATCCTGCTGGGGGAAAAATCCTTTTGGCACAAGAATGTACAAATACACCGTGAGCGCCATGGTGCCTAAGGTCACCACCAGCATGAGACGCGGGTGGCGGAGCACCCAGGTCAGGCTGCGGCCATACCCACGCAGCATGACACCGAACCCCCGTTCGCTCATGCGATACCACCAGCCATGTTTTTGAGCCGAATCCGACTTCAGCACACGCGCGCACAGCATGGGAATCGTCGTGAGTGAGATGAGCAGCGACACCAGAATCGCCACCGACAGCGTGACGGCGAATTCCCGAAACAACCGGCCGAGCATTCCGCCCATCAGAAAAATGGGAATGAACACCGCAACCAGCGAAAGGGTCATCGAGACGACTGTAAAGGCGATATCCTTGGCGCCCCGCAGGGCCGCATCCATAGCCGGCACCCCCTGCTCGCGATACCGTGTGATGTTTTCCAACACCACGATCGCGTCGTCGACTACGAATCCGGTCGCAATCGTCAGCGCCATGAGCGAGAGATTGTCGAGGCTATAGCCGAGCACATACATGACGCCAAACGTCGACACCAGCGACACGGGAACGGCCACGGCCGGAATCAACGTGGCACGCAAATCGCGGAGAAACGCGAAGACCACGAAAATCACGAGGGCCACGGAAATGACGAGCGTCCGTTCGACATCATGCAACGAGGCGCGAATGACCGGCGTACGATCCATCACGATGGACAGGGACATACTGCCCGGCAAGGACGCCTCCAGTTGCGGCAAGCGCGCACGGAGACGATCGACCGTTTCAATAATATTCGCTCCGGCCTGTCGATAAATGATCACTAAGACAGCCGGCGTCCCGTTCGCCACTCCCATAGTCCGCAAATCTTCGACCGAAGCTTCCACCGACGCCACGTCGGACAGGTGCACCGCCCGCCCGTTACGATAGGCCACGATCAGCGGCAGATATTCATCGGCTTTGTGCAACTGATCGTTCGTCCTGATTTCCCAGGTATGATCGTCGGAGGTCAGTTGGCCTTTCGGACGATTCACATTGGTACTGCTCAGCACCTGGCGCACCTCTCCCAACCCGATGCCATACTTGTTCAACGCAGTGGGATTGAGATCAACTCGGACCGCCGGTAAGGATCCTCCGCCCACCGCCACCTGGCCGACGCCTTCCACCTGCGACAGTTTCTGCTGCAGGATGCTCGACGCCGCATCGTACATTTGTCCGCGCGTGACGAGTTCAGACGTGATGGCCAAAATGAGGATGGGGCCGTCGGCGGGATTCACCTTGCTGTACTTGGGGGCGGTCGGCAGATTCGACGGGAGATCGGCCCGGGCGGCATTAATCGCCGCTTGCACATCACGTGCGGCACCATCGATATCCCGGTTGAGCTCAAACTGGAGCGTGACGTTTGTTCCGCCGATGGTGCTGGAGGACGTCATCTCCGTGACGCCGGCAATACGAGTGAACTGGCGCTCCAACGGAGCGGCCACGGAGGAAGCCATCGTTTCCGGGCTGGCTCCCGGCAGCGATGCCGACACGTTGATCGTGGGAAACTCGACCTGCGGAAGGGAGGCCACCGGCAGAAAGGGAAAGGCGACGATCCCGAGCAACGTCGCGCCGATCGTGAGCAAGGTGGTCCCCACGGGACGTCGCACAAACGGAGCCGAAATATTCATGGAGGACCTATCGGCACAGCGTCTCCCACCGTCACCTGCCTTGGGCTTCGGCGGAAACGGGCCGCCAGCCGATCCAGAGCCAGGTACACCACGGGTGTGGTGTAGAGCGTCAGCAGCTGGCTCAAGACCAACCCGCCGACGATCGCGATGCCCAGCGGACGCCGCAGTTCCGAGCCGACTCCGGCCCCCATCGCCAACGGCAGCGCTCCGAACAAGGCCGCCATGGTCGTCATCATGATGGGACGAAAGCGCAGGAGTCCCGCTTCATAAATGGCCTGTTCCGGCGTCTTGCCCTCCGTGCGTTCGGCGTCCAAGGCAAAATCGATCATCATGATGGCATTCTTCTTTACGATCCCGATCAGCAGAATAATGCCGATTAAGGCGATGATGCTGAATTCCATCCGAAATAACATGAGAGCCAGCAGCGCCCCCACGCCGGCCGATGGCAACGTCGAGAGAATCGTAAGCGGATGAATGTAGCTTTCATACAAAACCCCCAGCACGATATAGACCGTAATCAAAGCGGCCAGAATCAACAGCGGTTCATGCTCCAGAGAATTTTGGAAGGCCTGCGCCGCGCCCTGAAAACTGCCGCGGATACTGGGGGGAAGGCCCAATTCCTGGGTAACCTGACGGATCGCCTCCACCGCCGCGCCGAGCGAACCGTCCGGCGCGAGGTTGAACGAAATCGTCACCGCGGGGAACTGCCCCTGCCGGCTGATGACGAGCGGCACTGTGGTATCGGTCACCCGGGTGAAGACGTGTAACGGCACGGACCCGCCTGTTCCACGCACCTCCAACGCTTGCAGCGCGTCCGGCCCCTTCTGAAATTCCGGCATCACCTCCAGAATGACGCGATATTGATTCAACTGCGTAAACATCGTCGAGACCTGCCGCTGGCCAAAGGCATCGTACAGGGTATCCGTGATGAGTTGCGGCGTAATGCCCATGCGCGAAGCGGTATTGCGGTCGATTTCCACCAAGGAGGCCAGCCCTTGCGTGAGTTGATCGCTGCTGACATCGCGCAGTTCCGGTCGCAGCTGCAAACTGTCCAGCAATTTGGGTGCCCAGCGGTTCAACTCCTCAAAATCGGCATCTTCCAGCGTGTATTGAAATTGCGTCCGGCTCACCCGATCTTCCACCGTGAGATCTTGGACCGGCTGCATATGCAAGGTGATGCCGTCCACGTCGACCACGCGTGATTCGAGCCGTCTGATGATATCGCCGGCGCCACCCAGCCGCTCGCCCAGCGGCTTCAGATTGATGTACATCCGCCCGCTATTGAGCGTCGTATTCGTGCCGTCCACACCGATAAACGAGGTGAGGCTTTCGACGGCCGGCTCCTCGAGGATGACGCGAGCCAGCGCTTGCTGCCGTTCCGCCATCGTGCCGAACGACACCGTTTGTGGTCCCTCCGTGATGCCCAGAATGACGCCGGTGTCCTGGAGCGGGAAGAAGCCCTTGGGAATCAGCACAAACAGCGCAATAGTCACGACCAGTGTGGAGGCTGTCACGATCAGGGTCGCCTGCTGACGCCGCAGCACCCACTGCAGACTTCGTCCATAGCCGGCGATGATGCGATCCAACATCCGCTGCGAGGCCCGCGACAACGGCCCGGGATGTTCCTCGCGACGCTCTCGCAACAGCCTGGCGCACATCATCGGGGTCAGCGTGAGCGACACGACGGCCGAAATGAGAATGGTGATACTCAGTGTCACGGCAAATTCCCGAAACAGGCGCCCGACCACATCGCCCATAAACAATAAGGGAATCAGTACCGCGATTAGAGACACCGTTAAGGACACAATGGTGAAGGCAATCTGCTTCGATCCCTTGAGGGCGGCCTGAAAGGGCGACTCTCCCTGTTCGATGTAGCGCGCGATGTTTTCGATCATCACAATGGCATCGTCCACCACGAAGCCGGTAGAGATCGTCAACGCCATCAAGGTGAGATTGTTCAGGCTGAAGCCCATGAGATACATGATGCCGAAGGTGCCGATCAGCGAGAGCGGCACCGCCACTGCCGGAATCACCGTGGCCGGCAAGGTCCGGAGAAACAAGAAAATCACCAGGATCACGAGAGCCACCGCCAGCACCAATTCGAATTGCACATCGCGCACGGTCGCGCGAATCGAGGTGGTGCGGTCCGTCAGCACCGAGACCTGCACGGAAGACGGTAACGTGCCCTGCAGTTGCGGCAGCAGTTTTTTTACCCGATCGACCACTTCAATGACATTCGTCCCCGGCTGGCGCTGGATATTGACGATCACCGCCGGCGTCTCATTCATCCAGGCCGCCTGTTTGGTGTTCTCGACATCATCGATGACCTCCGCCACGTCCGACAGCCGAACCGGCGCGCCATTGCGATAGGCCACGATCAACGCCTTGTAGTCCTTGCCGGCGAATAACTGGTCCGTGGCATTGATGATCGAAGCGCGGCGAGGCCCGTCGAAGCCGCCTTTGGCTTGGTTCACATTGGCGGCTGCCACGACGAGGCGGAGATCCTCCAACGTCAACCCGTAGGCGGCCAGCGCACGAGGATTCGCCTGGATGCGCACAGCCGGGCGCTGTCCCCCGCTGATGCTCACGAGGCCGACGCCGGACAATTGCGAAATCTTCTGCGCGAAGCGGGTTTCGGCAAAGTCCCGAACCTGCGCCAGGGGCAATGTCGCGGAGGTCAAGGCCAAGGTGAGGATCGGCGCGTCAGCGGGGTTCACCTTGCTGTAGACCGGCGGCGCAGGAAGATCGCGAGGCAGGAATGTGGCCGCCGAATTCATGGCCGCCTGCACCTCCTGCTCGGCCACGTCGAGGTTGATATCGAGGCTGAATTGGAGGGTGACGACGGAACTTCCACCGGAACTCGTCGAGGTCATCTGGTTGAGTCCCGGCATTTGCCCGAACTGCCGTTCCAGCGGAGCCGTGATGGACGATGTCATCACGTCCGGCCCGGCACCGGGATAAAACGTCACAACTTGAATGGTCGGGTAATCGACCTGCGGAAGCGCGGACACCGGCAGGTGGCGATAGGACAGCGCTCCGGCCAGCAGAATCGCGATCATCGTCAGGACCGTAGCCACCGGCCGGACGATGAAGAGCCGCGAGGGGTTCACGTGCGTTTCCCCTGTGTGTTCCGTTCTGCTCCGGCCGGTGGATTCTCCTGGTTGGTCGACACCGCCCCGCCCGATGGCCGGATCTCCACCTTACTGCCTTCGCGCAACTTTTCCGTGCCATCGACCACCACGGTCTCGCCTGACGCCAGGCCGTTGTCGATCGAGGCGTCTTCACCCTGCGACACCCCCACGGTCACTGCGCGCACGCTGACCGTCTGTTCCGGATCGTTGACCACGTAGACAAATGTTCCCTTGGGGCCGCGTTGAATCGCTGCGGACGGCACCACAATCGCATCCCGCTTGATGTCGAGCAGAAGGCGGGCATTCACAAACTGATTGGGGAACAGCGCGCTGTCGTCGTTCGGAAACACCGCCTTCAGGCGGACGGTCCCGGTGGTCGGGTCGATTTGATTGTCGACGGTGAGCAAAGTCCCCGTCGCCAATTTGCGTTTCTGCTCGCGATCGAAGGCTTCGACGACCAATGGTTTTCCCGCTTTGAGCCGTTCGAATACGGCCGGCAGATGATCTTCCGCTAAGGCAAAGACCACGGTGATCGGCTGCAATTGCGTAATCACCAGCAAGCCGTTGGGATCGTTCGCATGCACGATATTGCCCGCATCCACCAGGCGCAACCCGACTCGCCCGTCGATCGGCGCCGTAATACTCGAATAGGTCAGCTGCAACTTGGCATTGTCGATCTGCCCCTGATCGGCCTTGACGATACCCTCATACTGACGCACCAAGGCTTCCTGGGTATCGAGCTGCTGCTTGGGAATGAAGTTTTGTTTGTACAGGTCGCGATAGCGGTCGAAATCCAGTTGCGCATTTCTCAACTGCGCCTGGTCGCGCGCCATTTGCCCCTGGGCCTGGATCAGCTGCACTTCAAAGGGGCGCGGATCGATTTGCGCCAGTAGCTCACCGTTGTGCACCAGCTGCCCTTCCTTGAAGAGCACGCGCATCAGCTGGCCGTCCACACGACTTTTTACCGTCACCGTATTCATCGGAATGACGGACCCTAACCCGTTCAAATAAATGTTGATGTCGCCGCTTTTCGCCACCGCTGCCACGACTGGAGTATTGCGCGCGGCCACCGGTGGACGCTTCTCCGCGCGATTGGGTTGCGCTTCACCGGATCGAGTCATCAGAACGTAGGTTCCCACTGCCAGCAGGCAGGCCGCGGAGAGCCCGATCATCCATCGTTGCAAGAGTGTGGAAAATCTTACAGACTCAGCCATCACGACTATCCTTCCGTCCCCCGGCATCTTGCGCCTACCGGGCATATTCGCAACTCATGCGCCAGCGCTGCAGCAGCTGGGCAGAGAGCCCAACCTAACCTGCCACGAGTGCTGTGCGCCTGCGAAGCGGAGACCTCATCTCTGCCGTAGCTCGAACTTCTGCATCATACCCCATCCACCCTCAGGACCGCAGACCTGGCCCCGCATCATTCTAGTCGCCGGGAGACAGGCAGAAGTGACACGCTTCGTAAACAATTGATCGAGACCGGCTCTGGAGTAGGACCCTTATCAGGCCGAACCCGCTCTTCGAGGTCACCCGCCCGGTTTTCGCCGCCAGCGCCTGTTGACGACGATGCGCACCTGATCAGCCAGTGCCTGGGCCGCCCCGCTTCGGTACCCCCCCTTTTTCCATAAGAGCCCGAGGCCACGGCGAGGGGTGGGATGTTTGAGCGGAATGCCCCGCAGTCCGTCATGTCCTGCTAATCCCAGAGACAGCCGTGGGAGCACGGTCGCCAACTTGCTGGTCTTCACCGTCGCAAGAATGCCTTCGATCGAATTCATTTCAACCGTCACCTTCGGCACGATGCCCGCCTGCTCGAAACTGGCGTTCAATAACCGGCGCGTACAAAAGATGTCCGGCAGGAGCACCAGGGGCTCGTCAGCCAGGGAGGTCAGCGGGAGGTAACGGCGCGTCGCAAAGCGATGCCTCGGTGAGGCGATCAAGACAAAATCTTCCTCGAAGAGCGGCTGGGCCTCCAACCGGTCGGAGCCGGCGGGAACAAACCCGATGCCCAATTCCAATAACCCGCTCTTCACGCCGGCTTCGATATCCGGCCCGGACAGTTCATCGAGTTTCAGCGAGACCTGCGGGTGCAAGGTCGAAAACCGGCCGACAATGTCAGGAACCAGGTAGGCATTGACCGTTTGGACCACGCCGACGGCAAGAGTGCCCCGCTGCAGCCCTTCCTCTTCGGCAATGGCGACTTGCGCCAGTTCCATTTCCCGCAACGCGCGCCGGGCATGTTCACGAAAGATCGATCCGGCCCGCGTCAGCTGAACCGACCGTCCCGCCCGGTCGAAGAGCGGCACGCCGACTTCCTGCTCCAACTGTTTGATCTGGGCGGACAAGGCCGGCTGAGAGACCGGCAGTCCCTCGGCCGCTTTCGTAAAATGTAGCGCGTCGGCCACCGCGAGAAAATACCGAAGATGGCGGAATTCCATGCTCCGTCTTATCATAACTAGAAGTGATTGATCTAATCAGAACAAACACTTTGACGCCTCGACCGGCCTGGCACTAGGGTGAGCGCGGTGTAAGGATCATATGGAGGAGCTCATGACCACTGTGCCATCTCAGCTTGTCGGTACCCTCGCTACAGTATGGCGCTACCCGGTCAAGTCCATGCGGGGAGAAGAATTGAACTCCGCGGAAATCACCCCCCGAGGCCTAAGAGGCGATCGAGGGTATGCGGTGATCGATGCAGAGACCGGCAAGGTCGCCAGCGCCAAACATCCGAAAAAATGGGGCCGGTTGTTCGACTGTCACGCCCGACTGGAGCCGGGCCGCACAGACCTCCACGAGGCACCGGTGGCTGTCATGTTGCCAGACGGAACCTGGGCGACGAGCGGCACCGCAGACATGGACGAGCAACTGTCGGCTCTCTTTGGCCGAACTGTGCGCTTGACTGCTGCGGTTCCCGCCATCCCGCAACTCGAAGAATTTTGGCCCGACGTATCGGGACGTGCCAGACAAAATACGGTGACCGAAGAAGCCATGCCGGCCGGCACCTTCTTCGATGGGGCGCTCGTCCACCTCATGACGACTGCCACCCTCGATGCGCTCCGGAGGGTGTACCAGGAAGGCCGGTTTGAAGTGCGGCGGTTCCGACCCAACCTCGTGGTAGCATCACGCCATGGGGAGCCTCAGTTCGCGGAGAATGAGTGGATCGACCGCACGTTGGCGATCGGCAAGGAACTCCGACTGAAGATCACTGGGCCTTGCGCCCGGTGTGTGATGACCACCCTCCCCCAGGGAGACCTGCCTGAGGATTCCGGCATCCTTCGGACCGCCGTGCAACATAATCGAGCTGCCGTGGGTGTTTATGCCACGGTCCTTGTCCCCGGCCGAGTCATGCGGGGAGACCAGGTCCGGCTGCTCTAATCGGGAACTTCATTGATAACGGCATTCCACGCTCGTAGCTAAAGGACATCCGGTATGACGACCGGACTCATACAATCGATTCAGGTGGGTCTTCCTCACACGGCACTATCCGACCCCGCCCACAATCCGGCCCAGCCATCCTGGACCACCGGCATCTTCAAGCGTCCCGTTCGCGGACCCGTCCAGCTGCAGCGGCAGAACCTGGAGGGTGACGGCCAGGCAGATCTGATCCACCATGGTGGCCTCGACAAGGCCGTATGCGTGTATCCCTCCGAGCACTGGTTCCACTGGAGCGGCATTCTTCCGCAGCGGCAGATGCTCGGAGGCGAGTTCGGTGAAAATTTCACCCTCGAAGGACTGACGGAAGCCGACGTCTGCATTGGAGATATCTTTTCAGTGGGGTCTGCCGTCGTGCAAATCTCTCAACCCCGCCAGCCCTGCTGGAAACTGGCCCGGCGCTGGCAGATCAAGAATCTGGCGGTGCAGGTCCAAGAGACCGGATTCACGGGATGGTATTTTCGCGTCCTGCAGGAAGGGCTCGTCGAATCGAATACGTCCCTGTGTTTGATCGATCGGCCCTACCCCGAATGGACCGTCAGCACAGCCAATCGGATCATGCATCAGGAGCAGGACAATCTGAGAGCCGCTGAGCATTTGAGCCTCTGCCCCCTGCTGTCCTCAAGTTGGCAACACTCGTTGCGGCAACGCAGCCGGCAGCACAAGGGGCCGGATCCGCAGCAACGACAATTCGGCAATCCTTAATTCTTCACCATCACTCATCCCCGGGAGGTCTTATGACACGTCTGATTCTATCCGCTTGCACTGTGGCCCTTGGCGCAACACTGACCATGAGTGCCTGGAGCGCCGCTGAAAATGTGACCACCATCAACATCCTGTCTCCGCGCAACGGCGACTCCGTGCCGGAAACGTTCGAAATCAAATATGAGATTTTGAATGCGCCGGATGGGAATCATGCTCACGTCTATCTGGATGGCGCCTATCAGAAGGGGTTCAAGGGCACATTCACGCAAGTGCCCAAAGGCGAACATACCATTACGGTCAAAATCGCCGATCACGATCACAAAGATGCAGGAACAGCGACAGACAGCGTCACGGTGAAGGTCAGGGAGTAGGAGGGACGCGTCGCGGGTGCAGGGGCCGCCTGACACGACGCGGGTTTCAGGCTCGCACGGCAGGAAGGCGGCCCACCGTCCGCCGCCTTCCTCACCAGTGCTCAGCGGCTATTGCCCGCCCTGTGTCGACGCACGGGTGGACGAGCTCTGCAGATCCATTTCAAACACGACCGGACTGTCGGGATTGTTCGGGTCGATCCGGAGGGGCATCATGTCGGCCGCGAGTTTCACCAGCGGCACCGCCACAATGTGCGGAGCCTTCTCCGATGGATTCGAATGGAGCGCAATACGAACGCTCTTCGGCCGCTGGCTGGGCGCTACCTGCGCGAGCACATCCTTGCCCATAAACCCGACCAGCATGCCGCTGCCGTCAGCCAGCTTATGAACCTCGTACGCACTCGTCGAAGAAGACACCCGGTCCAGAGCCAGATCCGGACTCTGCGTCACCAGAGCGAGTCCCAGAAATTTGGGCAGGATAAAGCCGAAGGTCCCTGTCGGCGCTTGCGAAAACATCACTTTCGAGGTGGAGGCGCCCAGTTCGGCGACTCCGTTCTTGCTGCGTAACTGGCGACGCAGGTCCACTTCATTTCCCGGCGTGTCGATCATCACAACCGAAGGGGCCGCCTTTTGAACCGGCAAGACTTCCGTTTTGCCTCCACCCGGGCTGGTACCTCCACGTGCAGCGTTGAGAGGGGCGGGCAGAAATCCTGTGAGGAAGAGTCCCACCAAGCCCACGGCCGCTAGGTAACGGATCGGCGCATGAAACGTCATTCGAGCGATGAAATCACACATAACTCCTGATCCTCCTGAACAAGCGAGCTGTCGTTCCGGAGGATTCTAAGAAGCCGACTCACGAAAATCAAACAGGAAGGGGGAAATTCGCCTCACGGATAGAAACTGATCCGGCGTCCGGCAATGGCCTGCGCGACGGATGCCAGAATCTGTTCCCGCTCCGCCGGTTTCTCCAGGAACTCCACAATGCCCTGCCGTCGCAACGAGGAGGCCAATGGCTCGTCATGATACCCGGTCAACACGATGACCGGGAGAGAAGGATATTGGGCGCGGAAATAGGTGATCGCCTCCACGCCATTGATGCGCGGCATACGGATGTCGCAGATGATCGCATCCAGCATCAGCGGATTGTCGCCGCTGTTCAACACTTCAACGGCCTTGCCGCCGTCATCCGCTTCCTCCACATCGTACCCCGCCTGCGTCAGCATCATGCGAAGCAGACTGCGGATCGAGGCTTCATCATCCACCACCAAGACCCGTCCCAGGCTGACCTTGTCGCCCGTGCTGAGTCCGAACGGCCATGCCATTCCCATGGTGTCCCTCCCTTCGCCAGACGCATTTGCTCCCTCCGTTGGCGATGCAAGGACAAGACCGTTCAGCGATGACAATGGACACTATCGATTCAACAGGTTAGCGAGCGGCGTTTTCGATCTATCGCCTAACAGCTTCTTTTGGAGTGGTGGAATCACACCACCCCGGTGCATATGCACCATCGCTTCCGGGCGAGCTATGGCTGAGTGGGCAAGCGGCTCAGGAATGAGGATGGCCAGGCGCGGCATCACCGCGTGCTGTTACACAGGAAAGACAGCGGGGCAGGACCGATATCAGACCAGGCTCTCATGAGAGTGGTTCATCACATCGCTCATGGCTTCACGCCGTGAGCTTACGCGCAACCACCACACCAGATATGGCGAAGGTCAGGATAATCGCCAGGAAGATGTAAAACAGTATCTCGGCCACATCAGACGCGCTCTCCGCAATGCCTGTAAATCCAAATGCCGCAGCGACCATGGCGAGGACGAAAAATATTGCCGCCCATTTGAGAAACATAGCTACCTCCATGGCTGACATTCTGAGCTCCGCACCCGACATTACCGCAAGGCTCGTTCACTCAGAATCTCTGTATACAATTGGCAGCACCGGTCGGCCTGCGCTTCAAGAGAAAAATGTCTCAGGGCGTATTGGCGGCAGTTTGCACCCAGTGCCATTCCGCGTTCAGGGTTCTGTAGCAATTCCAACAAGGCCGCACCCAACGCGCCCGCCTCGCCGGACGGTACCAGCAAGCCGGTCTGACAATGCTGAATCATGTCGGGAATCCCTCCGACATCAAAACCCACCGCCGGCGTGCCGCAGGCCATCGATTCGAGCACCGTATTCGGCAGGTTGTCCTGCAACGAGGGGATCACCAGCAAATCGGCCGCGCTGTAAATGTTGGAGAGCAATCGATCGCTGTTGATGTGTCCGAGGTAGGAATGGGGGATGTGATGCCCGAGGTCGGGGCTATGATGACCCACCGTGACGAGATGCAGTTCGGGGATCAAGGTGCGGATATGCTCCAGGGCCCGCACCAGCACTTCGAAACCTTTCCGGAACAGCGGGAGCCCATCGGCAACAAACAGGATCACCTTCGCTTGGGGGGGGAATGCCGAAGACCTCTCTGGCGCGTCCGACATCGCGAGGCGAAAACTCGGTGAGGTCGAGGCCAGAGGGAATCACCGATACGGGGAAACGGCCCAGGATCGGGCTGCACCGGACCTTCTCGGCGAGCCACGTGCTCGGAGTGGCAAAATGTATCTGCTCCGCGGAGAGTTGATCAAACAGCGATTTCTTGCGCGTCCAGATTTCATGAGAGAGATCATTCGGTCCCGCGGCCACCAGTTGAGGACAGTCCCCGCATTGACGGAGATAGCGGCCGCACCCCAGATCATAATGGCAGCCGCCCGTAAACGCATTCATGTCATGCAGCGTCCACACGACGCGCGTGTTCTTCGAAAAGGCCCCGAAGAAGGAGGGATAATCCACAAAGTCCGCGATCCAATGCAGGTTGAGAATGTCATAGGGCGGGAGTTTCGACAGGATGTCGGTGCCATATTCCGAGCGATCGGTCCGGAAGGGTTCAACTGTATGGCTGTCGGGAGGGATGGCCGGACGGAGCTTGCGTTCAATGTGTTCACGCCGGATGCGGCGCTCGGCTCGTTTGCAGAAGGTGGTGGCCGGTTCGAATCTGATCACGGACCCGTCCGAGGTCCGTGCTTCGCGGACAACCATGGAAGAATCGATGCCTACCCGCCGCAAGCCGTCATGGAGCCGATAGGCCGCGCGGGCTGCGCCGCCGGCGACGTCGTAGGTGCTGAGATGCACGACTTTGTGGGGACGAAACGAAGCACTGCGGCTAACCGTGATATCGTCTTGTTCCTGGCCGTCGAGTTCAAGGGGAGTGGTGCTTCTGGACATGATCGGGTCCTCTATTCATCTTCCACCATGTTGCTGAGGAAAATGTCGTGGGATGAGTCCCGATCATGCCTGCTCGCGTCTCCACGCTCCACTAGGCATATCCCGAGGAATGACGCGATGCACGCCCCCGTCGATCCGCCCCTTCAAACCAACGACTGCACATCATCCCGGACCGTCTGCGTCCAATCATATTTGATCAACACACACTTACCTCGCCAGTTGGGAGGATAACTTTTGCCTGTCCCGTAAAAGTCTCCATCCACCACCGATAACAGGCTGGCGTTATGCACCCAATCCTGCACCTCTTTGTCACTTTCGACGTAGGACATCACATAATACCGCCCGCCTGAGAGGGGCCATTCGGGAACCCGGAACTCAATGAAACCCTCTCCGGACAAATCGAGCGGTAACGGGTTCACGAGATCGGTGGACATGAGAAAATACGCCGTCCCATAGGGATCGCCGATTCGAGCATGTAACGAGAGCTCCACGCGGCATCGCCGGATGATCTTTTCCGGCAGGCATCGATAGTGCCATCGCACAATCGTCTCTCGCCCGCGGATGGCCGATGCGGAGACCTGGCGATGCTGATCGAGCACCTCGATGGCCGTCGCAATGACCTGTCCCTTGCCTTGCCTGTCAGAGCGTGCCTCCAACTGACTGGTCGCCAAATCGGCAGTCATGCCTGCATAGGCCTGCACGACATCCCGAGCCGGCCCTGTGACGGCCACACGTCCCTGCGACAGGAACAGCGCACGCTGGCAGAGGTTCTCGATGATCGGCAAATTGTGACTGACCACCAGGACCGTCCGACCGCCCCGACTGGCCTGCCGCATCTTTCCTAAACATTTCTGTTGAAAGCCGGCATCGCCGACGGCCAGGACTTCATCCACGATGAGGATGTCGGGCTCAAAATGGGCGGCTACGGAAAAGGCCAAGCGGACATACATCCCACTCGAATACCGTTTCACCGGCGTGTCGATAAACTCCTCGATGCCCGCAAAATCAATGATCTCCTCTAATCTGGCGGCGATCTCGGCGCGGCGCATGCCGAGAATGGATCCGTTCAGGAAAATATTTTCGCGCCCCGTCAGCTCGGGGTGAAACCCCGTGCCGACCTCGAGAAGCGAACCGACGCGGCCATAGATATCGGCACTGCCCGACGTCGGCGCCGTGATTCTCGACAGGATTTTGAGGAGGGTGCTTTTTCCGGCCCCGTTATGCCCGATAACGCCGAACACTTTCCCCGACGTCACGTCGAAGGAGATATCCGTCAGGGCAGCAAATTCTCTTCCCTTCCCGGCGTCCTCCGAACGGCTCGGCTTCCACCAGCACAGCGCAGCTGCGACACGATCTCGGAGCGTATCGTGACGCGCCTGCTGGCCCAGGACATAGCGTTTGGTCAGATGATCGACTGAGATGGCGACGTTGCCCATAAGCCCGCATGACGTGGGAAGACTACTCGCTCCACTTATGTGTCACACATCGTGTCGCAGATCACCTCGGACTTTCCCTAGCCCGCATTATTCACGATGACTTCTACTGCAACCGCCGATACGCCGCTGCGACAAGCTGGCATGCGGTTGTGCGGCATGCCAGCGGGCGGGCTCGCTCCTCG
>WBZQ01000923.1_pt1 | contig 21452 bp, 12 predicted proteins | sample 5204251 | NCBI WGS metagenome assembly WBZQ01 (sample SAMN12412402, study PRJNA552823) | activated sludge metagenome | isolation source: activated sludge from nitrification reactor of wastewater treatment plant... | place: USA: Virginia | collected 2017-09
GTCCACTGTAAGCTGGGCATCCACTTTGTCAGCAAAGGCATAGAGAAGCCAACCGAGACAATAAGGACGGCATTCATAAAGTATCTCTACGTTCACGTGATCATCTTCGTGCGTGCGATTACCTATGATTGCTGTTAGCAATTCCAACTTACGATTATGATTCCATCGTTTCTCATAAAAGTTTCTCCATATTGTCCTCCGGGCGACATCCCTCATATCAACGCCAAGTTCATTTTTTCCAGTTATCCACTCAAGCCCCTTGTAAATAGCAGCCTCATAATTGGCTCCTGTTTTTTCCGCTGCGGCAAATAGTGCCATAGGCGCCATTCCTGCCTGATGCACGGAGTAAACGGGGTAGCGACCGGCAGTTTTTCCAGTTTTCGCATCATAGTACCACCACCATTGGCCATGGCTCCCTTGGAGGTTGCAGATGGCATCACTGCATTGCTGGCTTATTTCAAGCGCATCGCTACTTGAATGGGTTTCGGCAAACCTTGTTAAGGCATAGATCGGATAAACTTGATCCGCAAAGCACCCAATGTTCCCTCGGAGTGCTCCTATTAGAGATCTATCGTGCTGATGTCTAAAAATGCCTTTCCCTCCAAAATTTGCCTTTATCCTGTCGTATACTTTGGTAGCAGTTTCAGCCACTCTAGGAAGTTGCCTGTCCCCTTTCAGGATTGCATAACAGAGACCGGTCAAGAGCCAAGACAGCTCTGTCGTCATCCCATCTGATGCATCCCGAAAACTTTCCCAGGCATTCGCGATATCAAGTCGCGAGTAGACTTCTTCGAGCTGTTCTGGTGCCGCCATTGCCGTTAGCCAGAGCAATAAGCCCGCATCGCCTGAATATTTGATTGACGCACTCCTGTTTACTGCTTCGGTCAAGACCTCTCGAATGCAAATGGGAGAAGGACCTATGTGCTGTTCGTATCGCTTAAGGCCAAGAAGGGTGATGATTGTGTATCGAAAGGACTCACCATAGCATACGATCCCTTGCTCTGTTTTCCTAACGCGGTAACAAAAGATATTCCTGTCACCATCATACATAGGGATGAGACCCTGGACGGATAGATCACACAAGTTCCTGATCAATGTTGTTCTATCACTTCCTGTCGATTTGTAGTTCTTGACAGCAATGATATTGCTCATCACTCTCCCTTCAAACTATCCCCAGCTAATTTGCCTTCAAGACGGATTCGATACCGTGCACGATGCAATTCAGGACATTTGAATTCGTGAAGTGAGGTCCTCCAGAGCGTTGTCTACGCTCCACCTTAATTTTATTGTGTAGGTCATTGGCAGACTCAATAAGGACTAATCTTCCGCTTTTAGCCAAATATTGGTCCACAGCACCAGTTTTCCCTCTGAAAATGCTATAAACGGGCACCCCTAAGGCTGCAGCCTCACGATTCATTGTTCCGCCGCCGCTGATTACTAGATCGGACCACCAGATCAGATTCAACCCGTCCACCGCCTTTTTAGGGAAAATGATTTTCCCCTCGCGGCAGAATTCTGGCCACTGATCAGCGATCCATTGCATCTGTCTGTGGTCTCGAGGCAAAACCACAAGAGACGTACCTTGTTTTTCTACCAAGAACTCCATCGTCTTAACGAACAGCGGCACACTTTCAGCGCACCGATAATGTGCCTCTGTTGCAGGCGGCCTGATCAATATCACGATGTTATCTTCCCCAATCCCCATCTCAGTAGGCAACGCCGAATCTGGCAGGAAGCCTTGGACATAGACATCTTCTTTGATACCCGGATACCGTAGTATTCGTTCAGGAGAAATAGGAACGGCCTCCAATGGAATAACATCAGGAGCGATCAGACATGCAAAGTTCACCAGGGGCATTATTTGCGCGTGTTCGTAGTCCAAAATATTGACAACTGGCAATTGCAAAAGAGCAGAAATCAAATGCTGTGATCTCGCGCCGTGGGATATAGCCAGATCAGGTCTGTTTCTCATTATAAATGGAATCATCTGTAATGAACGGGTGATTACTCCTGTTAGCTTGAAGACCATATTCTTACCATGATGACATCCGATGCGCTGATATCGAAATCCAGCCAAATCGGCAAGCTCACAAGTTTGGAAAGCATCACGGGCTGTCAACACTACCTCGTATCCCTGTTGTTCAAGCCGCTTGATGATTGGCTTAAAGAAAGGGACGTGGGGTGAATTGTCTAGATCTATCCAAATTGTTTTCTTCTTGGAAGTCATCTCGGCCCTATTGTGGTTATTACCATCAGTCACTAATGCGGGTGACCCAGCAGTTGTTGGAGATCCGTTACCGCCCCGCCCTGGTGCGATCCTTCTTTCAACATCCAAGTATCGCCTATATTTCTGACTTCGGAGTAATACATAGCTCCAAGGTAGGCTCCCCATCCGATCAGGACGGCGGTTCAAGAGGCTAGCAGGCCTCACGCCCAACATACGCCTCGCCTTTATCTAAGGCTCGCCGAAACTCTACCCAGATCACTCTTACCGTAGTAAATACCTTTGGTGTGGTTTCTGGACAATACACAAGTGGGTTTGTGACGACTTTTCCTATATCTCCCTAACTGCCTCCCAACACAACCCCTATTCGCCGATCGGCCTTAAAGCGTTTCGTTTGTCTTTTGATCCAACGTCCGGTTCTGTGCACAATCACATCTGTTGGTGACGGCAACAAATTTATCAGGCAGAGGGCGAAGCCGATCAACGAGAGGCGCACTGTGATTACGAATCTGGAGCTGAATGGCAGGGGGCCGACGTACTCCCGGATTAACGAACGGTCACTAGATGGCACGCTGCTATAGAGCTGTAAGAGAGCCGCATTCAACCCGTCATTCTCAAAAGTGTCTTCTTTCTCGACGAGGCATCTCCTAGCCGAAGTATGCTCAGCCTTCGCATACACGTCTTGGAGAGCGTGAGCCCAACCACTCCCAGTGTGCAAGGAAAGAATTCTTTCCTGTATGCATAACCCGCTTCGACGACGAAAAACGTCATCCCTAACCAAGCGAGTGAGCATCAACCTATAAGACGTGACGTCCTTCGCCAGTTCCATTGCTTCCTCAAGGCCGGGAGCACCAGGGCCGAGTAGCTCCAACTCAGGGCTAATAGGTTTCAATCCGAGCACTGCAGCCCCGTGGCTTCCAGCTTCAAGAAGTGAGGTGATCGACGAAAATGGAACCGAGTCTAAGTAAATGTCGGCCGCGGCATAAAGGAGATCTGTGTCCCATCGACGACCAAGTGCGATGATTCTCCCATTTGTTCTGATGCTGGCTGATTTCCAGTGACCTTGGGGTTCTGGGCCCACGACGACTAACACCGCCTGAGGAAGTTTCTCTAGAACGGGTGTAACGAGATCCAAGTATCCGATTTGACCGGGGGCGCTGTACTTGAATGGCGAAGCGATTGTCAACAGCAACACTCCATCGGGCTTATAACCCAGCACGCGTTTCGCTTCAGGTCGAGTAATTTGTGAAAAGGGATTGGCTAGAGGAATCGGAAGCAGTGAACCCTGCTCAGGATCCAACCCACGTCGGTGTCTCAGAAATTGATCCGACTGGCGGCGAAGATGCACTATAGAATGCGCGACGCTTGCTCCTATCCAAAACCTGTGGTCAGCGTGGTGGACAAAAAGTACCCTAGCCGCGTCACAACCGGCCGCAAGTGCAAGAATTGGAATGATGTCGTCTGGGTAAAGATGCAAGACCACCACGTTCATATCCTGACACAACCGCCGGAGCTCGCGCGCCTTTTCCAATGGTGTTGAGCTCGGCGCGCCAATCGTTCGCACGAAACCGCCGGAGGCCATCACCGCCTCCCTCAAGTCCGTCGGAATATCTGGATAGAGCTGGCTCACCTCGGATTGCGCTGTGATGGCAACGGAGTGACAACTACTATCATCTCGCTGTATCCACCTCCAGGCAAACCGGCTATCCCCTCCAATCGGCTTGGCATAGGTCAAGACGTGCAATACATTCCGAGAGTGGTTGCTATGGTTAAATGCGCTGTGGAGCGAATCCGTTGGAATCTGCTTCCCTATTGCAAGCAGAAGTCGTTCCAGTCGAGGCGATGCAAAAAGACCTTTCCCTGGTGATATATACCGTACTGCAACTTGTGCGAGGCTGACCGCAGCGGAAAGATCTCCTTGCACAAAATATTCTTCTGCCAGTGTTAATAAATCACCGAAACGAGCGTATGAAACGCTAAATTGTCCCCCAGTAACAGCCATCGACATCATTGCCCCTGCTTCACCATTAAGAGTACGAGCGTAAGAAGCCGCATCCTACGAGCACCCGCCTTACGGGATAAGGAATCTGGTCCAGCGGGATGAGATTAAGGACTACTCGAAATGAATATACACTACTGACAATCACCACCACCAACCCAATGCCGGTCGCCAAAACGTTTGGCAGTACATACGCGCTGGTGAATGCGGCTACGATTAAAGAAATTAACAGCGAGCCAGCTTTTCTGTTAGCAGCTGACCAATAAAACCCACTAAGACGTCGAACAATCAGATATATCATCAGTCCATGAAAGACATACGATCCGAAGAACGCAATGCCGGCGCCGGTCAAACCAAAAGACTTTATACAAAGCCATGAAAGACCAAGGTTCACGACCGTCCAAGCCAGTTCGGCCAAGAAGAAGATTGTTTGCGCACCTTTGGCCACGATGATGTAGCCCATCGGCCAGCTGATCACTCTGAGCGTCGTACCAAGGCAGATCCAGCGGAGGACTTCCACTGCCGCCTGGAAGTCGGTGCTATAGAATAAAGTCGTTATGAAAGGAGTGAATACGAGTGTAGCAAGCACACCTGGTCCTGCCAGCAGTAGACTGATTTGTGCCTGTTCGTTGACCAAACGGTTACATGCGGCATTGTCATGGACTGCGGCAGTTAGACGCGGGTAGAAGTCCGTTCCCATAGCTTGGAGGATGAACCCTACATAGAGTCCACCCAAAGTCCAGGCAGCCTGGTAGTATCCGGCTGCTTCAAGACTGACCATGCGGACCACCATCATTCTTGCAACGTAGGCCGCACCCATCATCAGCAATCCACTCGCCATGAACGCGAGCCCCATTTTCAAGAGTGCGGCCGTCTCCTCTTTTATTTCTGAAGCCGTCATGACGGGAGACTGAATTTGCACTTTCCGGCTGTACCACCATGAAGTGGCTACAGACATCACTGCGATGGCTACGAGAGCAAGCACCACCCCATCTTCGTGCCAGAAATATACGAAACTGATACTCGCGATCGCGCCGAAGGCAGCGCCGAGCATGTTCATCTTGGCAAGATCGGAGATGTGCCGCATACCCTGCAGCAGAGCACCCTGCCCGGCGGAGACTAATCGGAACAAGACGGCAAGTGACAGGAACGCCACCGCAGCCGCACGCTCATGGGTGCCAAAGGTGAGGTCAGAGATTTGCCATGACAAGGCTGCCAGAAGAACAGCGCCGGCTATCCCCAACACAATGGACGCTCGCCGCAACACGACCACCGTTCGCGCGATGCAGTTTGTATCTCCCGAGCCGGTGGCTACAGCGATCTGACGCACACCGCTGCTGTTGATCCCCATACCGGCAATACTCTGAGCCAGATCGATGATTGAGCCATAGACACCCATCAATCCAAAACCGGCAGGGCCTAACAGAACCGCCATCGCCTTAGTCCGCACGATCCCAATGGCGATGTTGATGGCCGATGAACCGCCGATTAAGGCCGACGACTTCAAGATCTGGCCGTAACTCTCTTTCTCAGCCGTGGCCGTCTTCATGGTTTCTGTCAACATATATGTGAAGGAGAGATAGCTTGAGTTTTACCGGAGCTGGGGCATGGCTGAAGCGGCACAACCAGCGTACCCGTGTCAGCCCGCCTTCTGCACCGATGTAATTTTCACGTTCGTGCCGGCATCATGCCGAATCCGCAAAATACTTTGGACTGGATCAAATGTCCAACTCGCTTGGGTCAATTCTGTCCGTCGACGGAGTGCCAGTCCATCAACAACCACACTCGCCGGAGTAAAACTGGTTCGCAATATTTCCGTCGAGGTAGCGTCGGTGGTGCTGTAGTTGATCCCGGACAGGGAGTACGTGATATTGTTCACGATCGAGGTTGACCTGACCAGGTGGTTTTGCCGATTTGGCGCCCAGGTTGGTACTGCGCCAAGACTGGTCATAAAGTGGCGAATGTAATCACCATACCCATCCGTAAACCACTGGTTGTTTACCTCAGGGCCATCAATCACGACGCCGTTTGGCCGCGCCATATATGTCGCCCAGTTGAGTGAGCGATAGGCTACTTCTTTGGCAACTACATCGCCGGTTTTTTCGTACAGTAGCGCATTCACAGATGCATACCGAGCGGTGTGGCTACCCATCGGATACCAAAATGATCTCTGCTCACGGATTGTATTGGCCCCGTAGGATGAGATTGCAAAATTGCCTTCAACCCAGCTGATCAAACTGCGAACATGTCTTTCCCAGTCTGGATCAAGCTCTTGGTGCTCCAAGAGATAACGCGCGGTCATCATCGGACTATACTGATTGAAGTTGTTTGTGTCCGGCTGAATGGGGACGTCTTCGAAGTAATTCGACCAGATGCTATTCTGCATAGGATAGGCCATCAGCCAGTTCCACGCGATCTGCCGAGCTGCTTGGTACGCTTCTGTATTACCCAACCCAAGGCTAATCAGCCCGTCAAACAACTTGATCGGACCGATGACGTTCGCACAGTAATCTTCGCGCACTACGCCTGTATCGGCATACACCCGAAACGGCCAGGGAGATTGGGTAGAGTTTCCCGTACGTACATGACTCGCTAGGGTATCTGCCGCGGCAATGGCAGCGTCTCGGAAGTCGGTACTGCCACCAAATCGGTACAACTGCAGCCACGCGTCACCCATTTCACCGACTTTGTCTGGCTCAATAACACCCGCACCATCTCCGACTCCATTGGAGTCACCATAGACCGCACCACGATACATCAGAGACCCAGCATCCCCACTCGCATACGGCACCCTGGCCCAATTCGCACCATCCGACGTCATCCCATTATTTATCATGGCGATAGCCACCTTTTTCGCTACACGAACCGGCGAGAGATTTCCGGAATAGCCGTAGTACTTCAATGCCGACTCGATCAGCATGCTATACAAACCAGCTGGATTATGTGGCCAGTCTGATGGCTCCTGTGTGTCTGGTTTCAGATAGCTGTGGCTGTAGTAGGCTGGTTCACCGTTTTGGCTATCAATTGGCACGCTATCGACCAAGTAATTCCAGGAGAGGCTCATCACGTGGTCGTAGCCTTGGGTCGGTTCATGCGTCCAAGGGATAATCTTGCCGCTGCCATCCAGCACCACATCGTGGCCATTAATGGTAGCCGGAGCCTTTAGCAAAACGGCTGACAGTACAATCATCACCAGTAGTACTGTTAAGCCCAATTTGAGAACGATCGATTTCAATCGCACTTACGGCCCTCGTTCCCGGAAGGCCGGGCTCCGGCAAATGCTCGCTTGATCCGATCATGCCATCTTGGCTGGATCACGGCTGAAACAGCACATCTACCCAGTAGTTGGCCGCGTTATACGTATTGGCAGGAAAGACACTGCTGGCTCCATAGGCATAGACCCCGTTCCCGCCGGAAACACCATTAGCCAGGGCATGGAGCGGTGGGTTATCTACACCGGTCGTCGCGAAATAGCTCCCGTTGAAGCTGTAGTGGCCGTTGAGCGCGTGGTAGGACGCCACATAAACGGTGTTGGCCGTGATCGGCATCGGGCTCGAGAAGAGCACCTGCTGCCAACCGGAGGCGGTCTCTCCCGTGAAGGTCGCTGTCGCCAGCAAGGTCCCATCACTTGTCCAGAGATTGGCCACATGGGTGCCTGTATTGGTGCTGGCCTTGTAGAAGCGGATGCCGGTAATGGTCCCGTTCACATCAGACTGGAATTTCACCCCCAGCTCTACCGGGCTGTCGGGTCCCGCGTCCACCACGCCAGGGACCGTCAGGCTGGACCAGAGTGTCACAAGAGTGCTAATGCCGATGCTCAAGGACTTGGTGACCGATTGCCCATTTGCAGCCGTCACCCTGGCAGTGAAGTTGTACGTACCAGCTGCCGCAGGTGTGCCGGAGATCACTCCTGTGCCACTGGCGAGCGATAAACCCGTCGGTAGTGTCCCGCTGGTGATCGACCAGGTATAGGGAGTCAATGCACCACTGGCCGACAGTGTGGCCGTGTAGGCCTCATTCTGGTCTCCGCCCGGCAAGGAGGTCGTGGTAATCGACAGCGGAGTCTCCTGCACTGTCAGGCTCGTGCTGCCGGTGACCGTGCCCAGCGTGGCTGAGATGGTGGTGGTGCCGGCATTGACGGCGGTGGCAACCCCGCCGCTATTCATCGTGGCCACACTTGTACTGGAGGACGTCCACGCGACTTGGCTGGTCAGGTTCTGGGTGCCCCCAGTGGAGTACGTCCCAGTGGCAGTGAATGACTGCGTGGTCCCCGTCGAAATCGTGGAGGTGACCGGCGTGACTGCAATGGACCAAAGAGCCGGTGGTGGGTCAGGAGAGAACGCGACATCCACCCAGTAGTTGGCCGCGTTATACGTATTGGCAGGAAAGACACTGCTGGCTCCATAGGCATAGACCCCGTTCCCGCCGGAAACACCATTAGTCAGGGCATGGAGCGGTGGGTTATCTACACCGGTCGTCGCGAAATAGCTCCCGTTGAAGCTGTAGTGGCCGTTGAGCGCGTGGTAGGACGCGACATAGACCGTGTTGGCCGTGATAGGTACTGGACTCGAGAACAGTACCTGCTGCCAACCGGAGGCGGTCTCTCCCGTGAAGGTCGCTGTCGCCAGCAAGGTGCCGCTGCTCGACCAGAGATTGGCAATGTGGGTGCCGGTATTGGTGCTGGCCTTATAGAAGCGGATGCCGTTGATGCTTCCGTTCACATCAGAGCGGAATTTCACCCCCAACTGCACGGGGCTGTCAGGTCCTGAGTCCACCACACCAGGAACTGCTGCGTTAGCCCATAGTGTGATAAGTGTGCTGGTGCCGATGGTCAAGAGCTTGGTGACCGATTGCCCGTTTGCAGCCGTCACCCGTACAGTGAAGGTGAACGTGCCGGTCGCCGTGGGCGTTCCGGAGATGACCCCTGTGCTTCCGGCAAGCGACAGACCCGTCGGCAGTGCCCCACTGGCGATCGACCAGGTATAGGGAGTCAATGCGCCACTGGCTGCCAGCGTGGATGTGTAGGTCATATTCAGGTTTCCACCGGGCAAGGAGGTTGTGGTTATCGTCAACGGCGTAGCCTGCACGGTCAGCGTTGTGCTGCCGGTGACCGTCCCCAGCGTAGCCGAGATGGTGGTGCTGCCAGGATTGCCAGCGGTGGCCAGGCCTGTATTATTAATTGTAGCCACACTTGTGCTGGAGGACGTCCACGCGACTTGGCTGGTCAGGTTCTGGGTGCCCCCAGTGGAGTACGTCCCAGTGGCAGTGAATGACTGCGTGGTCCCCGTCGAAATCGTGGAGGTGGCCGGAGTCACGGCAATGGAGGTAGGCGCTGCAGCGCTGAACATCGGATCTACCCAATAGTTTGTACCGCTAGACGACGTGGTTGGGGCAGTGCTGGTGGCTCCATACGAATAGACACCGTTGATGGCATGGAGCGGGGAGTTGTCCGCGCCGGTCGTCGTGAAGTAGTTCGGGTCGGCGCTGTAGTGGCCATTGAGAGCATGATAGGACACGGTATAGACCGTGTTGGCGGTGATGGACACTGGGGTGGAGAAGACCACCTGCTGCCAACCGGAAGCGGTTTCCGCTGTGAATGTGGCGGTTGCCAGCAATGTTCCGTTGCTTGACCAAAGGTTAGCAACGTGGGTCCCCGTATTGGTGCTCGCTTTGTAAAATTGAACCCCAGTAATAGTCCCTGGCACATCAGAGCGGAACTGCATCCCTAACTCAACCGGACTGTCGGGCCCCGAATCCACCACGGTAGGAACCTGCGTGTTAGGCCAGAAACCGCCGCATGATGTACATGGAGCGACCGTCACTCCCCTACCAGCCGAAGGGGACTCTAAATTGCCGCTGTCATCAACGGACCGGCTCTTGATGATTGTGGAGCCCACAATCTTGGGCTGCCAGCTATAGCTCCAGCTCTCACGGCCGGTGGCTGGATGCCATGTCGTTCCTCCGTCGGTCGAAACTTCGACTCCACCCACAACCCCTCCTCCGCTGTCCGCCGCCGTACCGGTGATTGTGACGATGGTGCCACTCGTAACGGAGGAACCAGCCGATGGAGCAGTGATGATCGAGGTTGGAGCGACAGAATCAGTAGAAGCGGTGGCTGCTACAAGTCCTGCTTGTCTGGTTGCCGGCTGCACACCCATATCGGCAAAAAGATTGACAGTTGCTTGCTGCATCGCGAGGTTAGTCGTCTGGCCTTGACTGTCGAGGTCATGGTTGGCGTCCAGACCCCAAGCCCATCGGTATGTGCCAGTGCTGAAGACAAGCGCCCCGCTCGAGTGACGGTACAATGTCAAATGGTGGGCAAATGTTCCCGAACCAGTGGTGTTCCCATAGTCGAGCAGTATGACAGAGGAGTCCACAGTGGTGGTGGAGAGGTGGAACAGGCCGGCAGGGCGAAAACCATTGTCCTCATCGGCATCCAATTCTGCCCCGAGCGACCCGGGAGCCAAGGTGACAGTCTGTCCAGTATTCAGCGTCGCAATATTAGTATTGCGCCAGAAGCGCATCCTTCCGTCGGACTGGGGCACGGTCATGGTGCCACTATAGATGCCAGCAACTTTGGTCAGAGTACCTACCAGGGCGTTCTCCGGGCGTCCGCCGTCGCCAGGAGGGCTGAAACGTGGATCTCGCCAGGTCCCGGTCCAGATGGGCGGATCTTCCGGATCGATGGCGGCATTTGCCCAGGTTTCCTTGTAGCAAACGAGCGTCCGATAGGGCACGCCTGCACCATCTACACTGTTCTCCCATCGTGTCTTCCAGTAGACCGTATTTCCGCTGAAGAAAGCCAGGTGAACCCCGGCGTTGCGCGCTGACTCCACGTTAGTCCGCTGGTTCGCTGACCAGTATTCGTCGTGGCCGTTTGAAAGAAATAACTTGTGATTCCGGATCAGGGAGCCGTTGCGTTCAGCGTCCACGTCGGTAAAATAGGTGACGTCATACCCATTCGCTTCCAACCAGCGCACCATCGGATACTCAGCGTTGAAAATCCAGGTTTCGGGCTCGTATGATCGGGTGTAGAAGGGGCGATTGTAGCTGACCTTGAAAGCTCGGCAACTTTGGCTGGTTTGGCCATTGCAGCCATAGAAATTTGCCGAATAAGAATTATAAGCTTGCCATGTGGCATCTGCCGTTTTAAAGAGAATATCGGAATGACTGGCATCGTTACGAACGATGAAGAAAATGTGGCTGGAACCACCTGTATCCGTACGGATAACATGAGCAAAGTAGATGCCTGAAGTCGCATTTGGAGGTACGGTCCATAGTGCAGTTTCCGTCCAGTTACCGCAATCGGTCAACCCAGTCGGTGCAGCAGTAATGCAGGGCGGTTGCTGAGGGAACGCAAAAGGATTGACGGTCGTAACTTTTCGCGCTCCCATCCCGCCGTAGTACCCCATTCGGTAAATATCAAGCCTGTAGTTAGCGGTGTTCGCATTGATTTTGAAGTGGACCGTGCCTCCCACATTCACACTCATGTCCGTTGTGAAGCCTTGGATCGTGGTGTCCCCGGTAGCTGAGTCGAGGTCCCACGTGCTGCTTGGAGTGCCAGGCAGGCAATTCTCTGCTTCGATGGGATTTGCGGGTGATGTGCATGAGCTCGCTGCCTCTCTGACAGCAAATACTGACACTAGCAATGTGACGAACGACACTGTTAACAGCCATCCAATTATTGAGACGAGCTGTTTCTTCATGATCAAGGTTTTCCTTTCTCATATTTCGCATTATCACAAAATGCGAGTTAGTCTAGTTTTAGAGAAATCTGATTCAAGATTCGATGGACCGAGAGGGGTCAATCAATATCTTAAGGATTGATGCAAAACACCATTTCCGGTCAGGTATTCAAGGCAGGCTTGCGGTGCAGAGATGTGAGGGCTAATCCTCACGACGTTTCTTAGAAAACTACTTAGTAATCGCTTTTGCGGGATTTCCGACTGCCAGAGACTCCGGTCCAATATCTGAAATCACATTTGAGCCCAATCCGATAAGCGTTCGCTCTCCAATTCGAATATTTTCACGTATCTTGACGCCTGACCCGATATAACACTCGGACCCAATGTTGACCGAACCTGAAATTGATACATTAGAACCGATGCACCCATAATCGCTGATGCTGCTATCGTGCGCGAGGACCGTATTTGGCAAGATAATGCAGTGGTTTCCAATCCGACTCCCACAACTAACGACAACGTTTGACATCAACAGTGTGTTGCAGCCGATTTGAGCGTCAGGTGCTCGCACGACGGAGGGGTGAATAATGGTCGCAAATCGGGCTAGGTTGAGAGATAAGCTGTCGATGATAGTCTTGCGTCTCAGGTATCCTTTTGGGCTACCAGGTGCTGCAAGGACATATGTATCGTCATACGTGCACAGCAATTCCCTGCCACCCAATACCTCTATGCCACAATAGTCTTTCCCGTGAACGGCGCGGTTATCGTCAAGAAAACCCACAACATCCCATTCAGGTTTGATGTTGTTTATCGCCAAGATTGAAATCAGTGCTTCTCGGGTGTTGCCCCCAAACGGAAAAAGCAGCAGCGGCTTAGACATCTTTGAGCCTCTGGATGACGGATTCCACTTCTGCTTGGGTCATACCCGTGTACAGCGGCAGAAGGATCACCGAATCTCTCGCCTCTTCTGACTGCTTCAATCCAGGATGTTGGTTGTAGGGTGCTTCTTGATGGGCGTTCATGATGCCACGGCGCGACGAGATGCCAGAGTCGAGAAGTTGCTGCATCAGCGCATCACGGCTCACCGGTGCAGGGTCTAAGACCTTGACGGGGTAGCTCTGCCAATTGCTTCTGCAGTAGGAGGGCTCATGGGGGACCTCCAGCCAAGAAATCTGCTTCAATCGTTCACGATACAGAGAGGCAAGCCGTTTGCGCTGTTCGAGGAAACCGGGTAACCGCTTGAGTTGTTCAATCCCGATGGCCGCTTGAATGTCGGTCATTCGGTAATTAAAGCCCGTCATGACGTAGTCTTCAAAGATGATCTTGTTGGCACTGTGCCTCACAGTATCTGACACGCTCATGGCATGCTGGCGGAGCAGACGGAACTTCGCATCGTAGTCAGGGTTGCTTGTGGTGATCATTCCTCCGTCACCCGTGGCGACCAGCTTCCGAGGATGAAACGAGAAGCAAGCGATAGCCCCATGCGGTTTACCGATTCGTTCCCACCGATCAGCGATCCGGATTTCACTCCCGATGGCACAGGCGGCATCTTCGATCACAGGCAACTGAAACTGGTCGGCAATGGACAGGATGGATGGTAGATCGCAGGGCATTCCCATTTGATGCACTGGCAGAATAGCAGCCACTCGCCCCACCTCGCCTCGACTGCTACCCTGCACCGTGGCGACGAGATGTCGCAATGGGGATTCTCCGGTAGCAAGTCGTGCGACGTCGCGATAGTAGAGGTTCCCTTCAATCTGATCACACCGCTCCCGCAAGCACTGTTCCAGATCCTTGGGTGATATATTATATGTCCGTGGATCGATATCGATGAACACTGGCTCAGCCGAACAGTAGCGAATCGCATTGGCAGTCGCGATGAACGAGTGACTGACTGTGATGACGACATTCCCTGGTCTGACGCCGGCGACGATCAAGGCGAGGTGCAGGGCTGTCGTGCAGCTCGACACGGCACAGGCATACGGCGCGCCAATATAAGAAGCGAAGGCCTCCTCAAATTGCTTCACCTTCGGGCCCTGGGTAAGCCACCCTGAGAGAATAACCTCTCTTACCGCGGCGGCTTCTTCTTCTCCTAGGAACGGTTTCGCGATAGGGATCATGGTGGGATAACCTCAGGCGGATGTGTGTGGCACAAAAGGTTAGGCCTCTTGACGGGCGAGAACCGATTGCCGCCAGTCAATGAGGCGTCGCAATCCTTCCTCGATGCCGACTTTTGCCCGAAACCCCAACAGGTTTTCCGCTTTCCCCGTGTCAGCGAGGCGTCGTGGGACTGGATTGACCGAACGGGCTGGCAAAAACTGCGGCGTAAGAGTCGATCCTGTGACCTTCAGCACGGCTTGAAGCAGATCCAACAGACTGGTCTCCCTTCCGGTCGCGACGTTAAATACTTCGTCCGTCACATCCGACTCCATGGCCGTGATATTTGCATCAGTCACGTCATCGATATACACCATATCCATGGTTTGGAGCCCATCACCATAAATCATGGGAGACTCGCCAGCCGCTATCTTTTCCAACCAGCGAATGAGCACTTCCGTATACTTCCCGTGAATGTCCATGCGAGGTCCATACACATTGAAATAGCGCAGTGCGACATATTGCAAGCCATACATATCTGCAAATGAACGGGCCATCCCTTCCCCGGCCATTTTCGCGGTCCCATACAGCGTGCGGTTATTGAACGCATGATGGTTCTCGTTGGTGGGGAACACGTCCGCCAGTCCATAGACGGAAGCGGATGACGCATAGACCAATCTTCCTACTTTCTTTTCCACCATCGTTTGAAGGACATTGAGGGTCCCTACCAGCATTACTTCCATCGCTCCCCGCGGATCGTCGGCACAAGCCGTGATTCTCAAGGCGGCCATATGGAACAGCCCATCGATTCCGGTGGCAAGGTCGCGGAGAAGATCCAGGTTGCGGATGTCGCCTTCCACGAGCCTGACCCTCTTATCTTTCAGCGAATCCCCGATATTGCGCATGCTTCCACGAACAAAATTATCCAATAGAATGACCTCCGCCGCCCCTCCCGCCAGCAGTCGGTCAGTAATATGGGACCCCATCAATCCCGCGCCACCTGTTATCAAAAACCTATTGCCTTTGATTTGCATGATTGCTCCTTCGAACTACGCTCGGCAGCGTTCTCCTCAAATAGGCTTTCATGTGAACGACGAATTGTGATGCCATTTGGGCTGGTCTTATCTCAACTCACCGGTCGTGGTCACGGAAAGAGACTTCAGAACTTCAGTCACCACTCTCTTCTGCTGGTCCAAAACAAGGCCGGGGAACATTGGAAGCGATAAGATATGTGCTGCCGACTGCTCAGCGATCGGAAAGTCACCCACGTGATAACCAAGATATTCATAGGCCTTCGTGAGATGCAATGCGACTGGATAGTGGATCGCCGTTCCAATGCCCACCCCGTTCAGCTGCTGCTGAAGCCGAGCACGATCCTCGACCTGCACCACATAGAGATGATACACCGACCGCGCCCAGCTCGGCTGGTGCGGCAGCGTCACGATTCCTTCTGCCTCTGCGAACAGCTTCGCGTACCGCTCCGCCACCTGCTGCCGCTGTTCATTCCATTTTGCCAGATGCTGTAGTTTGACGCGCAGAAATCCGGCCTGGACCGCATCAAGACGACCGTTGTAGCCTTCGATATCGTGAAAATACTTCTTTGATTGTCCATGGTCACGCAAGAGTCGACAGGTATGGGTAACCTGTTCATCATTGGTCGTCATTGCTCCAGCCTCACCGCACGCCCCCAGATTCTTGCCGGGATAGAAACTGAACGCTGCCGCATGTCCCATTGAACCGGCCTTGTGCCACCGATTGTCTTTCTGTGAGAAGTATTCCGCTCCCTGTGCCTGGCAGGCATCCTCAATCACTTTGAGGTTGTACTTGGTCGCTAAATCAAGAATGGAATCCATATCGGCCATCTGGCCATAGAGATGGACGGGAACAACGGCCGTGACCGGCTTGCCGCTCGCATTGTGTATGACTTGCCCTGTCTTCGTATTCAGCCTGCACTTACGCTCCAAATACTCACGCAATTTTGCGGGATCCATGGTGTAGGTTTTGGGATCGATATCGACAAAGTCAGGGCGAGCGCCCGCCTGGGATATCGCCTCGGTTGTGGCAATAAACGTATTGGGAACTGTGATGACAATGTCACCGGATTTCACACCGGCAGCGATGAGGGCAAATCGAAGGGCGTCCGTCCCGCTTCCCAGCCCAACGCAGAATTGGGACTCGCAGAACTGGGCAAAGTCTTCTTCAAACCCTTGCACCATCGGCCCACCGATAAATCCAGCGGTCTTCAGGGCGGTCTTCAGGACTTCGACCAATTCTCCTTCCAACTCCCGATGGACGGTGACTAGATCCAGAAAAGGGATCTTCTCGTTGCTCATTGCTGCCCCCTTGGTTTTTCCCCACATTGTTCGTGAACGCTTCTACTGGGACGGTTTTAAGTTTCAGGTTGTCCGAACACTTGGAACCTGGAACGTGAAATGTGCAACACGATAGGCGTGGAAGTTTCGAGTTATGAGTAGCAAGTGGCACGTTCAACTTAAAACGCGGAGACTGAAACTCCCCTTGAAACGTGAAACCGTTGACTGTCATGAACCCTCGTTGGCATACCCCACCACTCTGCCCGGATTCCCGACAACGATCGCACGGGCCGGCACATCCTTCGTCACAACCGCACCGGCTCCAATCAACGACTGTTCCCCGATCACCACATTGGCCAGAATCGTTGCACCTGACCCGATTGATGCGCCTCGCTTTACCAATGTGGTTTCGACTTTCCAATCCGCCTCGGTCTGTAGAGATCCATTGCTGGTGGCCCGTGGAAACGTGTCGTTCACGAACGTGACGTTATGTCCGACAAAGACTTCGTCTTCGATCGTCACGCCCTCGCAGATGAATGTATGGCTCGAGATTTTGCACCGTTTGCCGACTTTGGCATTCTTCTGAATCTCGACAAAGGCTCCGATTTTGGTGTCGTCGCCCACTTCACATCCATAGAGGTTGACGAATTTGGAAAATTTCACGTTGCTCCCAACTTTTACATCCGGGGCGATACAAAGATACCCGTTGGTCGGCGGTGGGCTCATCTCCGGCTCCACCACGCAAAGTGGGAGTTGGGGAGCGGTTCTGTTGTCAGACTCGGGGAGTAGAATTGTTTGGACGTTCGCTCGTTCGGACATCTGTTCCATCGAATTCTCCATAATGATGATCGCCGAGGCCCTACGGCACAACGCGTTGACAATGAGTCCAGTTGAGGGAATTAGGAAATGAGAAAAATTGTTGACGGTGCCACGTAACGTGAAGACGACTCGTCAATCCTATGGCCTCACGCTCTTGATTGCACGATCTCCACCGCTGATCGTCTGTCGTTCACCATAGGGTAGTGTGTACCCGTACATGTGGTGCGACATGCTCTGCATATCAACCCCGTTGAGTATCACTTGCCGTTGCCCGGTCAAACCCAGCATTGTGAAAGCTTTTTGCACCAAGTGTTTGGGCGAGTGCCCTGCCCGGATCACCCACACCAGCTCGTCGGCCAGACTGGCCAAGATACTCATTGTTGCGTTGGACAACACAGGCGGTGTATTGATGATGAGATACTCAAATTGCGCACGAAGCTGAGGCAAGATCGCTTTCAGCTGCTGAATCCTTGCCAGTTCATTCTTTTCACCTCCTGCTCCACCGGTCGCCAGGATTACGCAGGGTGACTCATCAATCACCGACAAACAGGCATCGAGTGGTGCTCGACCATCCAAGAATTCAATCAACCCCGCTTGAGCGGGCACTATGGCATAATGATGAAGGGCAGGACGTTGAAAGTCGCAATCGATAAGCAGAGTCTTTTTCCCAAGGTCCCGCGCAATGGTATAGCCAAGGTTCACCACCGTGGTCGTCTTCCCCTCGCCCATCAAGGCACTGGTGATTTCAACAACGGTCGAATGGCGCCCCTCGGTAGAGAGAGTCAGCTTGGTCGCGGCCATCCGATATTGTTCAGCGGCAACTGAACGGGGCTGCCACTTGCTAATCAGATTCAGGTCGACAGAATTGGACTCATTCCCATGCCTATATGACAACCAAGGCAGAAGTTTTGCCGCCACGTTTCCCGTCGACACGCTGGGACTATGGGCTCCGATTCTCCCAAGATCAGTCTTGGGCAGCGCATTGACTTGGGAGTTCAAGGTGAAGAATTGCGGTATAGTTGCCAACACGTGGATGCCGGGCACGAGTTCCACCTCTTCTCGCCGCTTGAACGTCGGATTCAATTGATCGATGCCCAAGGCCAGACCCACCCCAAGTCCGCTCCCGCCTATCAGGCCCAGCAACATTATCAACAATTGATTCGGCTTTTCGGGTTTTTGCGGGAGATTGGCTGGATCCAGCACCCGAATCTGTTCCCCTTGTTGCCGCTTTTCAAGGTTTTCAGCCACATGGGCGTTCAATCGCTTGTCGAGCAATGCCTGGTAGTTATTCTGCATGTTGTCGTAGTCGCGAACCAGGATCATCAATTCTTGTTCGCGCGAGGGCGTCCGTTGAACTCTTCCCTCGATTTCCTTCATTTCCAGAATGATTCGAGCTTCCTTCGTCTTGAGATTCAAGATCTCGAGTTTGGCTTCGTCTCTCTGCGCCAACAGATTCTGCAATTGTGGGTCAAACAGTCTACCGGCTCTCTTGTTATGATCCGATTGGGATTCTTCGGGCAGGGAATGCCTCTCCTGCTCAGCGATCTGAGCCTGTTCAGCTAATTTAGCTTCCAGTTGTTTAATTTCATCTTTCAGGTAGACGACATCCGGATATGTCTCCTTGTAGGTCGCCATCAATGTCGTCAGTTGTTTTTGAAGTTCACTCAGGCGAATGACCAGTGGATTTTGAATGGGCTGATTCCCCATCCGAGGCATCGGCTGACCTGAAGCACTCTCCATCATTTCATATTGCTCATACTGTGCCAGAGTCTTTTCAAAAAGACTCTGCCTCGCAGTGAGACTATGATATGCCTCCACGGTCGTGTTGAGATCCGTTTGTAGTCGGTCCAAGGTTCTGAGGTTCGCTTCCTTCTGTTCCGGAAGCTCGTTGACATGGCGTGTCTTGAATTCGCTGATGGCACGCTCTTTGGCTTCCAGCGACTTTTTTGCATCCTGCAGTTCTTGCTCCAAAAAGACCGTGACACCTGTCACGAGCTGCTCTCTTGACCTGATGTTTTCCTGGATGAATAACGACGCCAGCTTCGCCGTCACGTTCATGGCGGTAGTCGGATCTTCATCGGCAAATGAAAGGGTGATTGCCTCGACCGTCTTACCTGATGCCCCCGGGGTGCCGACGGTCTCCACTTTGATCATTTTGCGAAATGTCTCAATGGCCGGCTCGAGCCCCTGACTCCGAACTTTATCCTCATAGAGCTTGTGTTCGTCCATAATTTGGCTGAGGAACGTCCGGCTCATCACTTGCTGATGGATCATCGTTAGGCGCTGCTCGATGCTGGCCCCTCCAATGCTCTTGACGTAGTCCTCAGGAATCTTCTGATTTTCAATCAGGATCAAGGTGTTGGAACGATAACTCTTCGGCAAGACTACGCACAATATCGCGGCAATCACGATCCCCGCTATAGCGGAGCCAAGCACGACCCATTTCCGGCGCACAATATTGCCCCAATGTTGTCGTATCAGCACCGATAATGGCTCTGCTTGTAGATTGGGCTCAATCTGTGGCTCGATTTCGTGCACGCTCATTTTCTCTCCGCCACTAAAAGGATGTTGAAAAAGTCCGCCAGCTTTGTTCTCGCATCGCTCAGAGGCTCAACATACAGAGCAGAGTATGCCTCGCATCTTCGCTCGCTGCGGCCGCGCTGAACGGCCTTTTTGAACATCCTGCGGGTATTTGACTGCTATCTACGATAACCCGTTCACACCTAGGGTTGGTACTACCCATTTGCGGTCCTTTTGAGTGAGCAATTGCCTATGGGTGATTCTTCCTCTACCTCAATAGAAGGCCTGGGCTAGACTTAGCTGGGCAACGTGCCTGTCGAACGCAAAATGCGTCCCTCCGAACACGTTATCAACGTTTAGATAGTTATAGGTTAGTATGAGGAACAGTTTCTGGGTGGCCCGATACCGCAAACCAGCCGTTCCGCCCACTGTAGTCCAAGAGAGGGCACCTCCTGACTTCGACCCGTACTCGTTGGCGACGCTATAGTAGGCTCCAATTAAACCGGTCAAGTCGCGGATTGGGGTATTCTGACTCATGTTGAGCGACACCGAATGATTGAGTAGAGCTGCGCCTTGAAACTGAAACGCCGGAGTAATACCGGATCGGTATGCGAGAGTGATAAACGTCGTAGGATCCTTCCAGTGGATGGCAAGACTACCGACTGGAGCTATTATGGAGGGGAACTGCACTCCTTTCAATTCCCCAGACAGTAGCTGTGCCCCACCAGCTGCATTGAGGGTAATAGTAGGGGTAAACCTGTGAACCCAGCCCAACGTCCCGCCCCTCGCGCTAAAAGCCCCTTGTGCACCTTGGTCAAATTCGTTACCGATAAAGTCTACTCTCACGGAATCGTACAGAGAGACATTCGTTACCAGACCAGCGGTGTAGGCGTGAGCCTGTTGACTAATCAGGGGAGGAGCCTGCTGGACTTGCGATGCCCCGTAGTTGATGAAGCTGTTTGTATAACTACCGCTCAAATTGACAGTCGTGTTGAGTGGAAGGTCAAATCTGGTGTTGATGCTATTAGACCTCGTATTGGTTCGATATGCTTGAAACCCTGCCACCAGCGGATTTGCCTGTTCCCCTGATTGGCCTCCGACAAGAAATGCAGGGGGCTGAGGACTGTAAAAAAACGTATCGGACACCGTCCACTTTGCTCCCGGCCTCCATTTATTCACCAGATCACTCATATCCAGGACTGCACCGGCATTGGCCCCCACATAGCTGAGTCCGGTATTGTTCACATAATAACTGCCGACCGCCCCCACCACTACGTTGACCTTCACCAGGTGTTCATGATCGGTATATAGTCCTCTGACTTGAGGTGCAACTGTCGTGACAAAGTCCTCCGGAGTCAGTCCCTGAAGTCGGCTCTTCGGTGCAAAAAATACATTACTGTCGTATCGCTCTGAAATTTGAACCGAGGGAACAACGTTCAACCCCGTTCCTACTCGAATCGAGCTAGGGTCGGTCGCCCCACCAAATTCCGTTCCAGGAACGGTGGGCATTCCTCCGCCCATCCCACCACCTATTCCCCCTCCCATTTGCGCTTGACCGAGCGAACACCACGCCACAGTCATCCCGAGAATGACGCTTGTCACCTGCGCAAGTAGCCATTTTTCATTCAACTACGGCACCACGATGACATCGCCGCTCAAGAGAATGAAATTCCCCGGCACGGCGGTACCCTTTAACACATCGTCATAACGCAATGGAATTTCGATCTGGTGCTTCTCTTCATGCCCCTCAGCACCAGTGCTCACATTGCGCAACACCTTAATCTTGTTCTTATTCGCAA
>WBZQ01000445.1_pt2 | contig 21372 bp, 18 predicted proteins | sample 5204251 | NCBI WGS metagenome assembly WBZQ01 (sample SAMN12412402, study PRJNA552823) | activated sludge metagenome | isolation source: activated sludge from nitrification reactor of wastewater treatment plant... | place: USA: Virginia | collected 2017-09
GTTTTCCTGAACACCCACCCCATCCAGTACTTCGCCCCGATGTACCAGGAAATGGCGCGTACCGCGGCATTCGATTTCGAAGTCTGGTACTGCACCCGGCACGGCCTGAACGACGAGGTGGACAAACAGTTCGGACGCGCCATCCAGTGGGACATTCCCGTAACCGAGGGCTACCCGTACCGGTTTCTGAAGAACTACGCCCCCAGTCCGTCGATCTATACGCGCTGGGGCATTCTGAATCTGGGAATTTTCAAAGATATTCTGCGCCTGCCGCGCCGAAGCGCCGTCGTGGTATTCGGCTGGAACAACCCGACCTACCTGGCGGCGGTGCTGTTCTGCCGCCTGACCGGCCGCCAGGCCTTTATCCGCTGTGAAAATCCTTTTAAAAAGGAAAAAAACCGGCGCGGGCTGGCCGGCGTATTGCAACGTAAAATGCTCCAGTACCTGTTGTTCCCGCTGGTCAGCCGGTTTTTGTTCATCGGGGAGCAGAACCGGCGGTTTTACCGGCACTACGGCGTCGGGGATTCCCGGCTTACTTTTGCTCCCTATGCCGTGGACAACGACCGTTTTCGGCGGCAGGCCGATCTGCTTGCCGGACAAAAGACCGGCTTACAGGAAGAACTGGGCTTGCCGGCCGGCAAAAAAGTGATCCTGTTCACCGGCAAGTTTATCCCCGTCAAACGTCCGCTCGACCTGATCGAGGCGTTCCGGCGCATTGCCGGCGCTACGGAAGCCATTCTGGTCATGGTTGGCGACGGCGCCTTGAAAGACGACATTCAGGACAAGATCCGGGAATATGGCCTGTCCGGCCGCGTGATCCTCCCCGGGTTTGTCAACCAAACCGAAATACCCCGGTATTATGCCGTGGCGGACGTACTGGTGCTGTGTTCGACCAGCGAAACCTGGGGGCTTTCCGTCAATGAAGCCATGAATTTCAACTTGCCGGTCGTTGTATCGGACATGGTCGGGTGCAGCGACGACCTGGTGCGGGACGGAGAGAACGGCTTCGTTTTCCCGGTCGGCGACGTGGAAGCCCTGGCCGAAAAGTTGCAGCAGACCCTGGAAAACGGAAACTGGCGTATGAGTGCGGGTCAGGCTTCCGGGGAAATTATTGCCGGTTATTCTTTCCGGACCACGGTTGAAAATCTGGCGACGCTGTGCGTGGCCGGTGGTCGTAAAATTCCGGCAACAGGGTCCGGTTCATTGCAGGCATGATCCACGGCGACCGAAAAAGCAGGATTCTCGCCGGCATTTCGGCCAACTTGTTCGGACAGGCCGTAACGGTGGCGGTCCAGGTGGCCGGTGTGCCGGTGCTGCTCCATTACTGGGGAGTGGAATACTACGGGGAATGGCTGCTGCTCTTTACCCTGCCGGCTTACCTGGGTCTGAGCGACCTCGGTTTGGGCACCGTAGCGACGACCGAAATTTCGATGTGCATGGCCCGGTCCGATTACCAGGCGGCAAGCCGCATTTTTCGGGGAGCCTTTTGTTTCGTGGTCAGTGTGGGTCTGGCGCTCTGCCTGCTCTTTGCCGCTGCGGTATACCTGCTGCCTTTTCACAACTGGCTGAATTTGAAGAGCATTTCGGCGGCCGAACTGGCCCCGACCCTCTCATTGCTGACGGCCTACACGTTCCTGGCGATATTTCTGACCCTGCTGGTCGGCGCCTACCGGTCCGTCGGCCAATACGGGCGCGGACAAGTGATCTCCAATACGTTCCGGCTGCTGGAGTTCTCGGCCATGCTGATCACCGTGGCACTCGGCAAAGGCATAGTGGAAGCGGCGGCGGCCTATCTGACCGTCCGGCTGGGCTATGCGATTTTTGTCTGGGTCGACATCCGGCGCCTGGCGCCCTGGCTGAGGCTGGAGAAATTCAGTTGGGAATGGCCGGTGCTCCGGCATCTCCTCCCCCCGTCCTTTTCCATGATGACCGTATACATGGGCCAGTCGCTGGTAAGCCAGGGTCTGGTTACGATCATTGGTATCACCCTCGGGGCGGCCAGTGTGGTGCTTTTTTCCACGGTCCGGACACTGTGCAACTTCGCCCGGCAAATGATCGGCGTGATCAATCTATCCGTATTTTCGGAATATGCCATCAGCCTGGGAAGCCAGGACCTGCCCGCTGCCCGGCGCCTGCATACCCGGACGGTACAGGCCAATGTAGCGCTCACCCTGGCGTCGGTTGTTGGCCTTGCGGCGTTGGGGCCGCTGGTACTGCGGTGGTGGACCGACGGGGCGGTGAGCGCCGCACAGCCTTTTTTTGCGCTGTACCTGGTCTATTTGCTGGTCAACAGCCTGTGGCTGGGGAGTTGGAACATGTTGCTGGGCTGCAACCGCCACCAAAGCATTACGCGGTACTACCTGCTGGTCAGCGTCGCCGCCCTGGCTTTGGCCTGGGTGGGACTGAACCGGTTCGGCATCGAACTGGTGCCGGTCGTTCTGCTGCTGGCCGACGCTGTTTTTTCCGGGATTGTCCTGCGTAAAAGCCTGGAGGTGCTGGAACAGCCGGCACCGGAATTCCTGCGTCAGGCCCTGTCGTGGCCGGCGTTGAAACGTTCAAATCTGTGAAATATCCCGGTATCTTGTCCTCGGTCGTTTTTGTTTTCCTGGCCGGAAAAATGGAATGGTATCAGGCGTTATCGCTGGCGTTGACCCTGTATTTTTTCCTGGTCCTGCTGGACGCTATCGGCAAAAAGATACCCTTCCTGGAAATTACTGTTTTTTATGCTTTTCTGCTGTGGCTGGCCATGCCGGTCGTGGCGTATCAGATCTTCAACGAATTTCACGAATTGTCGGCCCTGTGGATCACCTTCATGGCCATACCTGCCCCTGAATACTTTTCCTATGCGCTTCCGGCCACGGTCCTGTTTGCGTTTGGCCTCCGGCTGCCCCTGTACGGGAAAAACTGGCCGATGGCGCGGTACAACGACAATCTGAAAACCTACCTGTCCGGGAAACCCTACCTGGGCCTCTATATGATCGCCATAGGGTTCGTGGCCACGCTGCTGGTGAAGATAACCCCGGGGGGCATCCGCAACATCGTCCAGAACTTCGCCTTTTTCACCTACGTGGGCATGTTCTACGTGATCTATTCGCCGTTCAAGCACAAATTGCGGATCGTGCTCATTTGCGCCGGACTTACGCTTTCCCAATCCATCGCCTCCGGCATGTACGGCGAACTGGTTTTTATAGGGGCCATGAGCAGCCTGATCCTGCTGGCCGGCAAAAAGATCAACCTGAGGAGCAAAGTGGCGGTGGTGGCCTGCGGTATCTTTCTGGTTTTATTTATTCAATCCATCAAATTTGAATACCGGGCCGGCACCTGGTCCGGGCTGGAACGCTCGGCCGACCCGGCTTTGTTCGGCCGCCTGGTGTGGGAACGCATCACCGATCCGCTGGAAATATTCGCTCCCGAAAGGCTGTTCAACATTTCCGTCCGGGCCAATCAGGGCAACATCGTTTCCAAGGTAATGGCGTACGTGCCGAAATTCGAGCCTTATGCCCATGGCGAGACGGTAGTGAAGGCTACGGCCGCCGCCCTGGTGCCGCGTTTTTTATGGCCCGGCAAGCCGCAGGCCGGGGGAGCGGAGATGGTTTGCCGTTTTCTGGGCGATTGCAATGCCGCCATGCGGGGCATCAGTTACAACATCGGCCCGATCGGGGAAGCGTACGTCAATTTTGGTCCGGCAGGCGGCGCGGTGTTCATGTTCTTTTACGGCTTGTTGTTCAATTTTCTTTTTAATCGGGCCTTGCAGATCAGCAAGACCACCCCTTCTCTCATTTTGTGGTTTCCGCTGCTGTTCATCGGTTTTTTCAGCATGGAGACCGACATTCTGAGTTTCATCAATTCATTTATCAAAAGCGCTTTTTTTACCTATGTGATGTATAAATCGGCGAGGTTGTTCCTGCATGTCGCCTTATAGTTTTAATCCTGGTTTCTAACCTGTCCTTCCGATGTTCTACTACTATTTGCCGGAATTACCCCTGGCCTTCGAAATAGTATTTCTTTTTTTTCTCTCCCTGCATTCCATGATTGGGGCTGTTTTGTCACCGCAGGATTCCGGCACAACCAGCAGCCGGCGCACCGGAGAGGGCAAAAACCCGCCTCAGGTAGTTTATTTTCTCCGAAAACCGAAGTCGGGCGCCCACAGCATCGAAGAGGTATTTAAAAACCTGCATGCCTACCTGACGGAAGCGGTCGCCTCCTTCCGGCCGGCGGTAAAAACCGCCCCGGCTTACAGCCACACCATTTTCAGCATTCTCCGGAATATCGTGTTCGCTGCCCGGCACCAGGGCGCGGTGAACCATGTAACCGGCGATACGCACTATATGATCCTGGGTATGAGCCGGAAAAACCGCAACATCCTGACCATCCACGACTGTGCCCTGCTGCACCGTTTTCCGCGCTTCTCGATCCGGTATTGGTTGTACAAATGGCTCTGGCTGGATCTGCCGGTCCGGTGGGCCACCATAGTGACCACTATTTCAGAAACCACCCGGGCGGACATCCTGCGGTTTACCGGTTGCGACCCTGCCAAAATTGTAGTGATCCCCAATTACGTCAATCCTCTGTTCCGCCCCTCACCGGAACATTTCAGGCCGGACGAACCCCGTATCCTGCAACTCGGCACAGCCGCCAACAAAAACCTGGAGCGGGTGATTCCGGCTCTGAAAGGAATACCCTGTACTTTCGAGATCGTGGGCCGGCTGGGGTCGAAGCAACGCGATCTGTTGCGCCGGTACAACATTCGTTTTGAAAACAGCAGCGACCTCAGTTACGAAGAGGTCGCGCAAAAATACCGGGACTGCGATCTGGTCGTCTTCGCCTCCACTTTCGAAGGCTTCGGGATGCCCGTGATCGAGGCCCAGGCCAGCGGCCGGCCGGTAATCACCAGCAATATATTCCCTTTGCGCGATGTGGCCGGGGACGCGGCGCACCTGGTCGACCCCTATGACGTGGAAGACATCCAGGCCGGCCTCCGGAAACTGATCGACGATCCGGTCTACCGGCACACCCTGGTAAGCAAGGGGCTGAAAAATGTGGATCGTTTTCGGATCGACGCCGTTGCCGGCCAATATTTAAACCTCTATTCAGACTCAACTGCCTCAAATATATGTGTGGGATCGCCGGAATTGTCGGCTGGAAAAACCCGGGACCAGTAGAACATCCCATCAGGACCATGACCCGCCGGCTGGCGCATCGCGGACCGGACGGTGAAGGTATTTATACCGATCCGGGGATTGCCCTGGGGCACCGGCGCCTGTCCATCATCGATCTGTCCGAAAGCGCGGGGCAACCCATGACCGACGCCAGCGGGCGGTACGTGATGGTGTTCAACGGCGAGATCTATAATTATCGGGAGGTCAGGGCCAAACTGCCGGAATATCCTTTCCGGACCCTTTCGGACAGCGAAGTACTGCTGGCCGCTTACTGCCAATGGGGCGCGGCCTGCCTGGAACACCTCAACGGCATGTTTGCCTTTGCCGTCTGGGACAAGGAAAAAAGGGAACTGTTCGTAGCCCGCGACCGGCTGGGGGTTAAGCCGCTATACTACTTTCACCAGGGCGGCACCTTCGCTTTTTGTTCTGAAATGCGGGCCCTGCTGGCCTCCGGCCTTATACGCTCCCGGCTTAATCCGCAGGCCGTCAGCAACTATCTGATGTACCAATCGGTGTCCGCGCCGCTGACCGTTATCCAGGATTTGAACCGCCTGATGCCCGGCGAATACGGCTTTTTCCGGGACGGTCAGTTCACGCGCGGTTTCTATTGGCAAATCGAACGAAGTGCCGGCGAAGGACTGGAGAGCGACCCAGCCGTCGTACGGAAAACAGTCCGGCGCCTGCTTACCGAATCTGTGGAGCGCCGCATGGTGAGCGATGTGCCTTTGGGCGCTTTTCTCTCCGGCGGCATCGATTCCAGCGCCGTGGTCGGGCTGATGGCGGAGTGTTCGGAGCAGCCGATCAACACTTTTTCCATTATTTTCGAGGAGCCGGAGTTCGACGAATCGTCTTACGCCGCTCTGGTCGCCCGGCGCTTCAATACCCGCCACACGCCGCTGCTGCTCCGCCCCGGCGATTTTCTGGAGGCTTTCCCGGAGGCCATGACCGCCATGGACAGCCCCAGCGGCGACGGGTTCAATTCCTACCTGGTATCGAAGGTCACCAAACAGGCCGGCATTACGGTGGCTTTGTCCGGCATCGGTGGTGATGAATTGTTTGCCGGCTATGCCTCCTTCCTGCGCTGGTGGCGCCTGCGGCAACACCCCTGGTGGCGGGTCCCCGGTGTGCTCCGCCATGCCGCCGGCAAAATACTGGGGCAGTTTACCGATACGCGCATGGTCCGCTTTGGCGACATGGCCGCGGCAGGTACTCCCGATATCGAATTCATTTATCCCTCTTTTCGCCAGATACTGGCTCCCCGTCAGGCCAGCCAGTTGCTGAACCAGGCGGCGGGGTTCGAAGATCCCCTGCAACAATTGCTTTTCGACCGCCGGGAGGATATTCACCGGCTGCCGGTCCTGAGCCAGTATACCGTGGCCGAATTGCTGGGGTATACGCTGAACGTACTGCTCAAAGATTCCGACCAGATGGGAATGGCCGCTGCCCTGGAGGTCCGGGAGCCGTTTTTCGACTACCGGCTGATCGAATACGTATTGCGGATACCCGACCACCTCAAATACCCGCGTTATCCGAAAAGCCTGCTGGTGGAATCCCTGGCGCCTTTGCTGCCCGACGAAGTGGTGCACCGGCCCAAAAAAGGGTTTACCCTGCCCTGGAAAAACTGGCTGCGCCACGAACTGCGCGACTGGTGCAACATTCATATTCAACGCCTGGCCGAACGGCCGGAATTCAACGGCGACGAGGTCAGGAAAACCGCCGCCCATTTTTTTAACAACCAGCGCAACGACTACTGGATGCCGGTACTGCTCATGGCCATACTGGAAGCCTGGATGAACGAGAACGGCGTTGCCGCCTGACCCTGCCGATGACCGCTTCCAAAGAGTTACTCGTCCTGGTCGGCTCCTTTTACCCCGACCAGACCGGCGGACCAGCCAATACGGTCTATTGGATGGCTAAAAACCTGGCCGGCCGGGGCGTCCGGACCACCGTGGTCACCTCCGACCGCGGGCTGACCCCGGAATTTGTCCGGGACACCTGGACGGACACCGCCTTTGGCAGGGTGATTTACCTGACCACGCCGAACATTTACCTTCCGTGGCGGGTGATCGGCACGGCGATCCGGCAATTAAGGCATTTTCAGACCGTCTATTTCACATCCGTCTTCTACACCCTCTCGCTGGTGCTGGTTCCATTGGCCGTCCTGTCGGGCAAAAAGGTCGTCTGGTCACCCTGCGGAGAACTGTTGCCCCCGGCTCTGGCCTATGGCAAATACCGGAAAAAGGCGGTGTTGCGGCTGGTGCGGCTGCTGGCCCGCCGGGTGGTTTTCCACGCCACTTCGGACGCGGAACTGGAGGCGATCCGACAGGTGATGGGCCCAAAAGTCCGGGTTGTAAAACTGCCCTGGACGATGGAATTGCCGGAACAAGAACCTCGGATACCGGAAAAGTACCTGTTGTTCGTTGGGCGCATCCACCCCATCAAAGGCCTGGAAAATCTGTTGCAGGCCCTGGCCTCTTCCGCTGTGTTCCGGGCTTCGGACCACTACCTGAAAATCGTCGGCGACGCCGGCAATGAATACGGTAAAACCCTGGCATCCCTCGCCGGGGATTTGGGCCTGCAGGAAAAGGTACAGTTTACCGGCCGGCTGGAAGGCGTCGCCAAGAACCGGGCTTTTGCCAACGCCCGCTGCACCATTTTACCTTCTTTTTCGGAAAATTTCGGCGCTGTGGTGGTCGAATCACTGGCCCAAAGCACCCCGGTCATCGCCTCGACCGGTACTCCCTGGGAACTGCTGGAAACGTACGGGGCCGGCATCCGGACCGGCAATGATCCGGAATCCCTGGGAGCAGCCATCGACCGGTTTATGCTAATGCCGGAAGATACCTACGAGAATTGCCGTCGCAATGCCTACCGGCTGGTTTGCGAAAGATTCGGCTCCGGCCGGAATGCGGCGGATTATGAAAATATGTTATTGGGAAAAATCGCTCCGACCGGCTCCGCCTATGAACAGTAAAAACCGGCCGGCCAGCCTCACCGTCCTCATTCTTGCCTACAACGAGGAAAAGCACCTGAAGCGCTGCATCGACAGCATCCGCGCCGTCGCCGAACGGGTAGTCGTCGTCGATTCGTTTTCCACCGACCGCACCGTTGAAATCGCCCGCAACCTGGGCGCCGACGTGCTGCAAAACCCCTGGATCAACTACGCCAGCCAGTTCCAGTGGGGGCTCGACCACGCCGGTATCGCGACCGACTGGGTGATGCGGATGGACGCCGACGAATACATTTTCCCCGAACTGGCTGAAGAATTGTTGCAAAAACTGCCGGCCGTGCCCGCCGGGGTCACCGGACTATACGTGAAACTGCGCCTGTATTTTCTGGACAAATGGATCAGGCGCGGCTACTATCCGATGACCCTGCTGCGCTTCTGGCGCAACGGCACCGGATACATCCAGCAGAAATGGATGGACGAACACATCCGCCTGACCCACGGAGAAACCCGGATGCTGGAACACGACATGGCCGACCACAACCTCAATCACCTGCACTGGTGGACCGCCAAACACAATGGCTACGCCATCCGGGAGGCTATCGACCGGCTTAACCGGGAATACGGCTTTCTGGGCGACGGCTATGAAACCGGTTACGTGAGCGGAAAAAAGACCAAGTGGTACAAGTCGCTGTACATGCGCATGCCCCTTTTCCTGCGTCCCTTTTTGTACTTCTTTTACCGCTATTTCCTGCGGCTCGGTGTTCTGGAAGGCCGCGCGGGACTGATCTGGCACGTCCTGCAGGGTTTCTGGTTCCAATTCCTGGTGGACGCCAAAATTTACCAGATCAAACACCTCGCCGCCAAACACGGGAAATCGGTGGAACAGGTACTGCGCGAAGACTTCGGCGTCCCGCTCTAGTCCAACCGCCCAACCGTCCAACCATCCAACCACCCAACCATCCAACCATCCAACCATCCAACCGTCCAACCATCCAACCATCCAACCATCCAACCGCCCAACCATCCAAACAATGCTCAACCAATGGTTTTTCCTGCTGCTGGCCCTGATAGCCGGCGCGATCCTGCCCGTACAGGCTGCCGTCAACAACAAGTTGGCGGTCCACATGCAGTTCCCGGTACTGGCGGCTTTGTTCTCTTTCCTGGTGGGGACCATGGCCCTGCTTGCTTACATTTTGCTCAGCGGAACGCCTGTAAGCGAACTTTTTTCCGCCAAAAGCGCACCGCCGCATACCTGGACCGGTGGGCTGTACGGCGCGTTTTTCGTCACTTCGGTGATCGCTCTGGTGCCCAGGCTGGGCGTAGCCCTTACCTTCAGCATCATTGTGGCCGGTCAGATGCTGGCTACCTTGCCGATCGACCACTATGGCCTGTGGGGCACCCCGGTCAAAACCATTAACCTGCCGCGTTTGCTGGGGGTGTTGATGGTAATTGGGGGGGTGATCCTGGTCCGGCGGTTTTGAGATATTGACCGTATTTTCCCGATACCATCACTTTTAAGTTCGTTTATGCGTGTAATTCCGTTTCCCTTCAAATTTGATATCAATCCCGGGGTAAAATTGCCGGTCGTTGCCCTGTTGTTTTTTGCCTGCCCGATATTTTCCCAACCGGCCCTGTCCGATACCGAAAAACTTGTCTCGCTTTGTAAAGTGTGGGGTTTCCTGAAATACCACCACCCCGAAGTGGCTAAAGGCAGCATGGACTGGGACCAGGCGCTGGCAGATCAGATGGGAAGGGTAAAGGCTGCCGATAGCCCGGATGCCCTGAGCGGGATCTATTTGTCGTGGATCAAAGGTCTGGGGCAGGTAAAGCCCTGTAAAAAATGCGCGGAGCCTTTGCCGCCCGAAGTTTTGACCTACAACCTGGACACCGGCTGGATCCGGCAGGACCGGATTTTTTCCGACAGCCTCAAGCGGGTACTGCTCTACATCCGGGACAACCGGAATCAGGGTGACAACCAGTATGTTTTCCTGCCCCGCAGTGTTGGGAACGCAAACTTCGACGGGGAAAAGCCCTACGTGGACATGCCTTTCCCTTCGGAAACGTTCCGGCTGCTGGGCTTGTTCCGCTACTGGAATTGCGTCAACTACTTTTACCCCTACAAATACGTGATCGGGGAAGACTGGAGCCAGGTGTTGAACGACATGATTCCGGTGTTTAGAGAGGCCAATGACACCCTGGCTTACCACCTGGCCTTGAAAGAGTTGGCGGCCCGACTGAACGACAGCCACGCCGGAGTGGTGACTCCTTACACGAAAAGGTATTACGGCACCCTGAAACCGCCCTGCGCGCTCCGGATCATCGACGGCCAGGTAGTGGCAAGCGGCTTTTACAACGACTCGCTGGCCCGGGCCGACGATATTCGCCCCGGCGATGTGTTCCTGAAAGCAGGCGGAGTTGCGGTGAAAGAAATAATCGAACGAAGGTGGAAGTATATCCCCGGCTCCAACCTGCCGGCTAAATGGCGGAACCTGTCGGGGAATGTGTTGAATGGCCCGACCGACACCGTGACTGTGGTCATAAACCGCGAGGGAAAAGAGTTAACGAAAGTCATCCACCGCTATCCGGCCGAAAAATTTCAATTTCTGCCGGAGCGCGGCCCGGTCTTCGACATTCTCTCCAAACGCATCGGTTACCTGAACATGGGCCTGGTGGACGTGGATGCGGTGGACAGCATCATGTCGCGCCTGGTCGACCTGGAAGCCATCATTTTCGACGTCCGAAACTACCCGAGAGGCACGCTGAACAGGGTGACCGCCTGGCTTACCAAGGGTTTCGCGCCGTACGCAAAATTCACCCGGCCGGTTCCCGGCACCCCCGGACTGTTCGAATGGGACCGCCCCAACCACTGCGGGAGTAAAAACAAAAAGCACTTCACCGGTAAAATCGTGCTGTTGGTCAACGATATAACCATCAGCCACGCCGAGATCACCTGTATGGCTCTGCAAACCGCCCCGAACGTCACCTGCATCGGCAGCCAGACCGCCGGTGCCGACGGCAATGTTTCCACCGTTACCTTTCCGGGCGGGTATGAGACCTGGATAACCGGCATCGGGGTGTTCTATCCGGACGGACGGGCCACGCAGCGCACCGGAATAGTGCCGGACATTGTGGCAAAACCGACGATCGAAGGCATTCGGGAAGGCCGGGACGAAGTACTGGAAAGAGCCGTTCGGTTTATAAAAACCGGAAAATAGCCCGGGACAGCCCGAAAATAATCCCGAAAATTGCGCCTTTTCTTCACCAACTGATCTACTGCCGTGTACATTCTCGGCCTGAACGCTTACCACGGCGATGCCTCCGCCGCTATTTTTAAAGACGGCGAACTGATCGCTGCCACCGAGGAAGAACGCATCCGCCGGATCAAGCACTGGGCCGGGCTGCCGGTAGAAGCCGTCCGCTTTTGCCTTCAGGAAGCCGGCATCGGGCTCGCGGACCTGGACTATATTACCGTTTCCCGCGATCCGAAAGCCAAATTCCTGGAAAAGATCGCCTACGTGCTGCGCAACGGCACCGCCTGGAAAGCCCTCCGCGGCCGGGCTGCCAATTCCATCAGGATCAACCGCCTGGCCGGCGACCTGGCTGCCGCCTTCGGGCTGGAGGCCGGCGCGGTAAAAGCCAGGTTGCAATTCGTCGAGCATCACCGCAGCCACCTGGCCTCCGCTTTCCACGTTTCCCCATACGAGAAAGCCGCCCTGCTGTCCATCGACGGTTTCGGCGATTTTACCTCCACCATGCGGGGAAAAGGCCAGGGGCAGCGGATCGAAATACTCGACAGCGTGTCCTATCCGCATTCGCTGGGGGTTTTCTACACCGCGTTCACGCAGTTTCTGGGTTTCCCGCACTACGGCGACGAGTACAAGGTGATGGGGCTGGCGCCGTACGGGCGGCCCACGCTGGTCGAGGCCGTCCGCAAAACCCTGACCCTGCACCGGAACGGATTGTTCACCCTGAATGCGCCGTATTTCCGCCATTTCGGACAGGGCGTGAGCATGAGTTGGGAAGGCGGTGCGCCGCACATCGAACCGCTTTTTTCGGAAGCATTCGTACGCTTGTTCGGACCGGCCCGTACCCGGGACGAGGCGCTGAGCGACCACCACCGCGATCTGGCGGCGTCGGTGCAGCGGGTCTGCGAGGAGGTTATTTTTCACCTGGCCGATGACCTGCAACGCCGGACCGGTTTGAAAAACCTCTGCCTGGCCGGCGGCGTAGCCCAGAATTCGGTGGCCAATGGAAAAATCGTGCAGAACACCGGCTTCGAGGCGCTGTTCGTACCGCCGGCCGGACACGATGCGGGCACCTCCATCGGTTCGGCCCTGTATCACTACCACCATACCCTGGGCCATCCGCGACCGGCATTCCGCCACCAGGCCTATACCGGCGCCCGGTTCAGCAACGAGCAGATCGTCGCCTGTCTGCAAAGCCGCAACATACCCTATGAAATACTCGACGACGAAACCCTGTTCAACACCGTTAGCGACCGGCTTCTGCAGGCAGGCGTAGTGGGCTGGTTTCAGGGCCGGGCCGAGTTCGGGCCGCGCGCCCTGGGCAACCGCTCCATTCTGGCCGACCCCCGCCGCCCGGATGCCAAAGACCTGCTCAACGAAAAAATAAAACGACGCGAGAGTTTTCGCCCCTTCGCCCCTTCCATTCTGGAAGAGTACGCTCCGGAATACTTCGGGCAGAACGGCAGTGTCCCGTTCATGGAAAGGGTGTATGCGATCAAACCCGGATGCCGGGCCGCCATCCCGGCCGTCACCCACGTCGACGGCACGGGGCGTTTGCAAACCGTGAGTCGGGAGGACAACCCGCGGTATCACGCCCTGATCCGGAGTTTTTACGAAAAAACCGGGGTCCCGATCCTGCTCAACACGTCTTTCAATGAAAACGAACCGATCGTGAACACGCCGGAGGAAGCGCTGGAATGTTTTCTGCGCACCAAAATGGATATGCTGGTTTTGGGGAATTGTGTGGTGAAGAGATAAGCCGGGGTTTCAAACCAAGTTCGCCGTGAAAATTTCCATCATCACCCCCACTTTCAACAGCGCCGCTACCGTGCGGGACACCCTGTCGAGCATCCGGATGCAGGACCATCCGGATATCGAGCATATTATTATTGACGGCGGATCGAAGGACCTTACGAGGGAAATTTTGGCTGAGTACAATCATATTAGTACGGTCATAAGTGAGCCCGACCGTGGCTTATACGATGCCATGAACAAAGGCATCCGGCTGGCCACCGGCGATGTGGTCGCCATTTTGAACTCCGACGATTTTTATACGCATCCGCAGGTGGTAAGCCGGGCCGTAGCCATGCTGAAGCAGACCGGAGCGGCCGCCTTGTACGCCGACCTCGAATACGTCCACGCCGTCAGGACCAGCCGGGTGATCCGGACCTGGAAAGCGGGGCCTTACCGCCTGGACAATTTCCAGTGGGGCTGGATGCCGCCGCATCCGACCTTTTTCGTTCGCCGGCAGGTGTACGAGCAATACGGGTTATTCGATCTTTCCCTGCGTTTTTCGGCGGATTACGAACTGATGTTGCGTTTCCTGGTACGCCACCACATCCCGGTGTGTTACCTCCCGGAAGTTACCGTGCGGATGCGGGCCGGCGGCGCCAGCAATGCCAGCCTGCGCAACCGCCTGCGGGCCAATCTGGAGGATCGCCGGGCCTGGGCCATGAACGACCTGCGTCCCCGGTTCTACACCTTATTTCTGAAACCAATTTCCAAGCTCGGGCAGTGGTTGTGAAAATTCTGACAGTCGTCGGCGCCCGCCCGAATTTTGTCAAACTGGCCGCCCTGGAACGAGCCTTCCGATCCCAGCCGGAAGTTGCTTTCCGGGTTGTCCACACCGGCCAGCACTACGACGACACGCTCAACGATATTTTTTTTCGCCAACTGGCCATTCCACAGCCGGATCATTTCCTGGGTGTCGGCAGCGCCGCCCCGGCCCGGCAACTGGCCCGGATGCTGAATCGCCTCGATCCCGTTCTGCGCCGGGAAAAACCGGATTTGGTGCTGGTGGCCGGAGATACGACGTCGGCACTGGCCGGTGCGCTGGCCGGCTCGAAATCCGGAATTCCGGTAGCGCACGTCGAGGCCGGGCTGCGCAGCGGCGACCGGCGGATGCCGGAAGAGATCAACCGGATCCTGACGGATGCTGTTTCCGACTTTTTGTTCGTTACCGAGCAGGCCGGCCTGGACAACCTCCGGCGGGAAGGCATTGCCGAAGAGCGCATATTTTTTACCGGCAATTGTATGATCGACACCCTGGTGCGCTTCCGAGAGGCGGCAACCCGTACCCGGGCGGCGGAAAAACTCGGGTTGCTGCCCGGAAAATTCGTGCTGGCAACTTTGCACCGGCCGGCCAATGTGGATACTGCGCGTGGCCTCGAAGCCGTTATTAATCTCATCGCTGCGGTATGCCGGGAATACCCGCTGGTCCTGCCCCTGCACCCGCGGGCCGGAAAAAACCTGGACAAACACGGCTTGCTGGCCGGCTTGCCGACGCGGCACAATCTTTTCCTGATTGAACCGCAGGGATACCTGGAATTTCTGAACCTGCTGGAAAATGCCGCGCTCGTCCTCACCGACTCCGGTGGCATCCAGGATGAAAGCACCTTTCTCGGAAAACCCTGCCTGACTTTGCGCACCACGACCGAACGTCCGGTGACGGTAATTTCAGGGACGAACGAATTAGCCGCGTTGGACGATCAGGCCCTGATCCTGAATAAGATACGGCAAGCCATGTCGGGAGAATGGAAAACCGGAACAGTGCCGCCCGGGTGGGATGGGCAATCTGCGCGACGAATTTCAGAAATTATAACAAAAAATTTACCCGGAAACGGCTAAAGGCAAGGTTTTTGCCTGCTCGCAGCAAAAAAACAGTTAATGAGAAAAGCACTTATCACCGGAATTACCGGGCAGGACGGCGCCTATCTGGCCGAACTGCTTCTTCAGAAAGGGTACGAAGTCCACGGCATCAAACGCCGCAGTTCGCTGTTCAACACCGACCGCATCGACCATTTGTATCAGGATCCGCACGTCAACCACCGCAATTTTGTACTGCACTACGGCGACCTGACCGACTCCACCAACCTTATCCGCATCGTACAACAGGTCCAACCGGACGAAATTTATAACCTGGGCGCCCAAAGCCACGTACAGGTCAGTTTTGATACGCCCGAATACACGGCCAATGCCGACGCCATAGGCACACTCCGCCTGCTGGAAGCCATCCGCTTGCTGGGCCTGACCAAAAAGACAAAATTTTACCAGGCCTCTACCTCCGAATTATACGGACTGGTGCAGGAAGTGCCCCAGCGGGAGACCACCCCGTTCTATCCGCGTTCGCCCTACGGCGCGGCCAAACTGTATGCCTACTGGATCACGGTGAACTACCGGGAATCCTACGATATGTTTGCCTGCAACGGCATTCTGTTCAACCACGAAAGCCCGATTCGCGGCGAAACGTTCGTGACCCGCAAAATCACCCGCGCGGTAGCCAAGATCGCTCTGGGTCTCCAGGACAAGATCTGGCTGGGTAACCTCGACGCCAAGCGCGACTGGGGCCACGCCCGCGACTACGTGGAAGCCATGTGGCTCATGCTCCAGCAGGATCAACCCGACGACTTTGTGATTGCGACCGGCAAAACGACCTCGGTGCGCGAATTCTGCCAGATGGCTTTCCGCGAAGCCGGTATCCATGTAAAATTCAAGGGGGAAGGCCTGCATGAAAAAGCCGTGGTCGTATCCAATGCCGGAAATGAGAACGTTTCCATCGGGCAGGAAGTCATTGCCATCGACCCGCGTTACTTCCGTCCCGCCGAGGTGGACCTGCTCATCGGCGACCCCTCCAAGGCCCGGGAAAAACTGGGCTGGAAAGCCCGGCATTCGCTGGCCGATCTGGTCGGCGAAATGGTCCAGTCCGACCTGGAAGCCTTCCGGCGGGAGGAGTACCTGAAAAGCGGCGGATTCGAAATCCTGAACCAGTACGAATAAAAACGAGAAAAGCCTTTCCTGAACGTTTCGGAAAGGCTTTTTTCTTTTGATTTGCCGGTTTTTGCCCGTTCTTTGCGGGGCAAAACAAACTATGAACAAAGAGGATAAAATATATATCGCCGGGCATCGCGGCATGGTCGGGTCCGCGCTGTTGAGAAAATTGAGACAAGAGGGGTTTGAAAACTTCGCTTTGGCCGACTCCCGGCAACTCGATTTGCGCAATCAAACTGAAACCGGAGAATTTTTCCGCCGCCAAAAACCTTCCTATGTCTTTCTGGCCGCCGCCCGGGTAGGCGGCATTCACGCCAACAAAACCTATCGCGCCGAATTCCTCTACGACAACCTCATGATCGAGGCCAACGTGATCGAGGCGGCTCGACAGAACGGCGTTCAAAAACTGCTGCTGCTGGGCTCTTCCACGGTTTATCCCAAACTTGCCCCGCAGCCGATGAAGGAAGAATACCTGCTCACCGGCCTGCTCGAACCCACGCACGAGCCGTACGCCGTGGCCAAAATTGCCGGCATCAAACTGTGCGACACCTACCGCGCCCAGTACGGCTGCCATTTCATCACCGCCATTCCGACCAATCTGTACGGGCCGAACGACAATTATCACCCGGAAAACAGCCATGTGCTGCCGGCGCTGATCCGCAAGTTTCATGAAGCCAAAGTGCGCAACGAGCCCTTCGTCACCCTCTGGGGTACCGGCGCGCAGCGCCGGGAATTACTGCATGTGGACGACCTCGCCGACGCCTGTTACCACCTGATGCTCCGGTACGACGAACCGGGCGTCATCAACATCGGCGTAGGCCGGGATGTATCCATTCTGGAATTGGCACAGTTGGTGCAGCGCGTGACCGGTTATGCCGGGGAGATCCGCCACGACTTGAGCAAACCCGACGGAGCGCCGCGCAAATTACTGGATGTCAGCAAATTAAAAGCGCTGGGCTGGAGTGCCGGGATCGAACTCGAAGCGGGCATCCAGGCCGTCTACGAAGAAGTGAAAGACAAATTGTAAACTATGTCATCCAACCACACCCACACCTATGTCGCCATCATGGCCGGCGGCGTAGGCAGCCGCTTTTGGCCGGGCAGCCGCGAGGCGCGCCCCAAACAATTCCTCGATATGCTCGGTGTAGGCAAAAGCCTGCTTCGCCTGACTTTCGAGCGTTTTTTGCCCATTTGCCCCGCTTCCAACATTTTTGTAGTGACCAACGCGGCCTACAAACACCTGATCCTGGAACAAATACCGGAGATCACCGACAATCAGATCCTGTGCGAACCCAGCCGGAACAACACCGGCCCCTGCGTCGCTTACACGGCTTTTAAACTCGCCGCCCTCGATCCGGAGGCCAATTTCGTGATCGCTCCCTCCGACCACATCGTGCTGAAAGAACAGGCCTTTCTGGATAAAATACAGCATGCCCTGGATTTCGCTGCCGGCCATGATGCCCTCGTTACGCTCGGGATAGAGCCGTCGCGCCCCGACACCGGCTACGGATACATCCAGATGGAGTCGGAATCTGCGCCGGGTATTTTCAAAGTGAAACGCTTTGCCGAAAAACCCGACCTGGAAACCGCCCGGCAACTCGTCGCTTCGGGAGAATATCTCTGGAATGCCGGCATCTTTATCTGGAACGTACAGTCCATCCTGCGGTCCTTCCAAACCCTTTCCCCGGATATTTTCAGCATCCTGCGGGCCGGAGAAGAACACTGGAATACCGCATACGAACAGGAGTTCATCGACCAGTATTACCCCACTACGCCCAACATTTCGGTTGACTTCGCCATCATGGAAAAAGCCCCGAATGTGTATACCGTACCCGCGGAATTCGGCTGGTCGGACCTCGGCACCTGGGCCAGCCTGCACGCCGAATGTCCGCAGGATGAGAACGGCAACGTCCTGCAGGGGGACAAGATCATGGCGCTGGATACCCGGGACTGCCTGATCCGGGCTCCCCGCGAAAAACTGGTGGTGCTGAAGGACCTCGAAAACTACATCGTGGTGGACGAAGGCGATGCGCTGCTGGTGTATCCCAAGTCGAAAGAGCAGGAGATCAAACAGGTGACGGCCCTGGTGAAGGAACGTTTCGGCAACGACTATCTGTGAACGCACCGGAGGTTGTCAGCCGGTTGAAAACCGCCAGATAAAAGAAGCGGCCGTTTACCCTGAATTTGTTAACGTAATCTAAAAAAAATTTCCTCCAAAATTTGGAGCATTCGGAAGATTGCCTACATTCGCCTCTGTAATTTTTTTAATCCTTTAATCCCGGATTGTAAAGTCCCGGCTGATTGGTTCTTTTACTTACACACACATAGGCAGTCGGATGAGAAACTTCACCGCTATTACCGTTCACCCCGATATCCAGGACGGCGCTCCAGTATTTAGTGGAACGCGCATTCGCATCGAAACTTTCTGTGATTTCCTGCGCATTGGTGTCAGTGTCAGCGAATTTTTGGACGAATTTCCCTCCATTACCCGCGATCAGGCGCTTGAAGTACACGAACTGGTGATGCAACAATACACCATCGATCAAATAAAAGCGCTGGTTGACGGCCCGCGTACCCCCCTCGAAAAAGGCGGTACCCGGATGCAGGCAGCCGCATGATTTGTGGGATTACATCCTTTCTCTGGTAATGACGATTGCTCCGATGCTGCGCCGAAAGGCGCCGGTTCGGAGCAATTTTTTTATGGTGCCAACCCTTCCGGCCCCAAGATCCTGCTGGTATCGAACACAGCCTGGAACCTGTGGAATTTTCGGCGCTCGCTGCTCCAAATGCTCCGCCAGGAAGGCGCCAAAGTCCTTTGCCTGGCTCCGGAAGACGGGTTTGAGGAAAATTTGCGGGCCATCGAAGGGGTCCGGTTTTTGCCTTTCCGGCATTTTTCCCGCAAAGGACTGTCACTCCGTAATAATTTCCTGACCCTGCTCGAACTCATCCGCCTGCTGCGAAAGGAGCGGCCGGATCTGGCCGTTTTTTACACGATCAAACCCAATATTTTCGGGGCAATTGCCGCCCGGTGCAGCGGAACGGCCTCTATTGCCACAGTGGAAGGACTGGGTTATGCGGCTACCGCGCCGGCCTGGTTGCGCCGGTTTATTTTCCTCCTGTACCGGATCGCCTTTCGTTTCGTGCAAAAAGTCATATTCCTGAACCGGGACGACCGGGCCGAATTCCTGCGTTACCGGGCCGTCGCGGCAGCCAAAACCCGGGTTATCCACGGCACCGGCGTCGATACCGATTTTTTCCGCCCGGAAGAAAAAACCGCCGGGCGGCCCGTTTTCCTGTTCGTCGGGCGGTTGCTGAGCGATAAGGGCATCCGCGAGTTCATACTGGCCGCCGCCCTGGTGAAGCAGGCCGAGCCGGACGCCCGGTTCCAGATCCTGGGAAGCCCCGACGCCGGCAATCCGGCGTCCATTCCGGTGGAGGAACTACAGCAATTGAGCCGCAATGAAAACGTGGAATACCTCGGGCCAACTGAAGACGTACGTCCTTTTATTGCCGGGGCCGGCGTGGTGGTGCTCCCCTCCTACCGGGAAGGCATGCCACGGGTGTTGCTGGAGGGCCTGGCTATGGGGAAGCCGGTTATTACTACCGACAGCGCCGGTTGCCGGGAAACGGTGGAAGACGGGCTTAACGGATTCATCATTCCTTCCGAGAATACCGGCGCACTGGCCGAAGCCATGCGGCGCTTCCTGCGCCTTTCGCCTTCCGAACAACGGGCGATGGGAGAATACAGCCGGAAAAAAGCCCTGCGTGAATTCGGCAACCACGTGGTACTGCCGCAGTATTTAGAGCTGTTCCGGCAGGTGCTTACGGCTCGTTGAAAGCAGCGACAGGTACTGTGCCGCCAGGTTTTCGATCAGATACGGCTCAATCCGGCTCCTGATCTCCGCCTCGTCCGGCGTTTTTTTCTCCGTCTCCAGCCAGTGCACCCAGCGGCGGACCTCCCCCGTCCCTACCCTGCCGTTTTCCGTTTTCAAATTCAATACCCGCAGTATGCCGTCGAAAAAGGCGGCAAAGGGGTCTTGCCCGCTGCCGGATAAATTAACCACCGGCTTGCCGGAAGCCAGATACTCGACCGCCTTGCTGGGCAATTGAAAATCGGACGAGTTGCCGATGTTCAGCAGCACGTCCATTTCCTGCATGGCTGCCCGGACCTGCCCGCGGGAGCACAGGCCGTGCAGGCGCACTGCCGGCTGCGCCGACAATCGGTCGTAGAATTCGGGAAATATTTCTCCGTAAAAATGCACTTCGAGTTGATTGCGCCAATCCGGACGAAGTAGGAAGGTCTTCTCCAGCAGGTCGAGCAGGGCATCGGGAGTACGCACCGGGGCGTACAGGGCGCCGAAATAGCCGATTTTTAACCCCGTCCCCGCCGTGCGCCCGGCCGCCGGCGGACCCGGCCAGGGATGCAGCAGAGGCGGCACAACGTCCATCTTCGCTACCGCTTCCGCTCCGAACTCCCGGCGATATTTTTCCTGGGTGAATTCCGTCGTGACGGCTACTGCCCAAGCCGTCTGCAGTACCCGTTTTTCCAGATGCCGGCCCAGCCGCCCGTAGAGCGATGAATGGCTCAGTGGTTTTAGCTGAAAACTAAAGGGATCGCCGATGTCGGCCAGCCAGCAAGCGGCCAGTCGGCCGATAGACAAGCCGGCAAGGTGAGCGGTAAACGGCAGTGAGACCGTGATGAGTACGTCGAATTTTTGCCGGCGAAGCAGTTGCCCGGCCCTGCGCCTGGCCGGCCAATACCAGATACACGCATCGTCGGGGAAATATATTTTCTTCCAGACCCGGTTGTAAATCCAGGCCGCCAGACGGGCCCCGAAGCCGGGTTTATGAGCCGGCACACCTACCCTGCCCCGCGCATTGGCCGTACCGAGGTAATAATATACCACTTCTTTCAGGGAATCGAAGCCGGCCCGGTGCACCTGCACGCCGTTCAGCACGCTCTCTTCGGAGCAATCCCGGTGCCGCGAACAAACGACGTGCACCTCGTGCCCTTCCGCTGCCCAGTGTTCGGCAAGCGCCGTCCAGCGGTGCGCCCGCGGATGGATAAAGGGGTGATACCAGGCACTGAGGATCAGAATTTTCACAATTTACGATTTAAAACCCGCGATCGTCATGGCTTCGGCATAGACCGAGGCCAGATGGGCGGCCTGCTTTTTCACGTCGAACCTGGCTTCCACATGACGGCGGGCGTTCCGGCTAAAAATTTGATAATCCGCGTTTCCCAGGTGGT
>WBZQ01000927.1_pt1 | contig 21335 bp, 19 predicted proteins | sample 5204251 | NCBI WGS metagenome assembly WBZQ01 (sample SAMN12412402, study PRJNA552823) | activated sludge metagenome | isolation source: activated sludge from nitrification reactor of wastewater treatment plant... | place: USA: Virginia | collected 2017-09
ACAGGGCAAGACCCGGCATCAGCATGGCCAGCACGAACGCCGACGAAACCAGAACCCATGCCGTATCGCCGCTATCGGCTTTGAGCGGCGCATTCTCCGCCCAGGCGTGCTCAGCCCCGAATCCCACTGTCCAGGTGAGTATCCCTGTCAGACTCACGATGAACGTTTTCCACTGTGCCGATGCCTTCACGCTGTCCTCCTTCGGCTACGCTGCCTGCCAAGAGGCCTCCTCCTTCACCGTGCTCAGGAGGAGGCCCAGGCAGAAACTTAAAACGTCTTCGTGAACTTCAGCTTATAAAAATCCTGATTGTCTGTCAGATCTTTCCCTGCCGTGAACCGGAAGGCCATGTTCCCCGGCAACTTCATTTCGACGTACGGGCCGATCCAACGATAATAATCCTGAGCCGCTCCCGGCGCGCTGCTGTCACGCGTCGTCAACAAGTGCTCATAATGAGCACCCAGAGACCACATGCTGTTCATACGCACACCGGCGCTCACCCAATAGTGTAGGAAGTCCCAGGTTCCCCGGCCGCCGGTCTGACTGGTCCCCAGGCAATTCGTATCCACCAACCCGCTACAGCCCGTCGCCCCTCCGCCACCGCTGCCGCCCTCGCTGCGGATCGCCTTGTAGTAGCCCAGGTAGAACTCGCCTTCGAAACGATTGTCGATGTAGTTCGCGATGATGTTCGGCACCGCGCCTTCAAAGGCCGTCGTGCGCTCATTGACGCTACCGCCGCCGTTTGGAAAAAACCCGCCGCGGGACGACAACAAGCTGCCATGCACAAACCCGATCATCGGCGTGACGGATAGGCGTTTTTCCAGGAACGTGAAATTGAGTCCCACGTCCGTTTCCAGCCAGGGCGCGTTATCGTGCACACCTATGCCATTGATCATGGTCCAATAGGTGAAGTTAAAGGCAAGTGCGACGTTATCGGTCAGACCGTAGGTGCCGTAAATGGATGGATTGAATCCGAAAAAACTGTCGGCCTGCATCGCCATCGTCACCGACACGGGGTGCTTGGTGGTGTCCATCAAGTCGTCTGTCGTCGCAGCCTGCGCCTCGACCAGCGCGCCTCCTCCACCGCCTGCCATCAATGCGAACCCCAACACCCATGCCCGTGCCTTTCGCCCTACCAAGATATTCATGACGCCTCCAAAGAGAGAAGAAGTAAAAGTGCCCGCACCAAAAACCGTCATGCCCGACGATCTCTGAGCCCCGTCTCTCTGGCGCCATTGCCAGTGTTGCTGACCGACGTCGTTGTCGGTCGGAATACGCGCTGCCTACCGATACCCGTTGGTGATCGGCATCCGCCGATCCTTGCCGAATGCCCGATGCGTAATCTTGATGCCGAGCGGCGCTTGCCTGCGTTTGTACTCGCTGCGATCCACCATCACCATGACGCGCGCCACCGTGTCCCGATCGAAACCCATGGCCACAATGTCTTCGAGGGCGCGATCCTCCTCGACATAGGCCTTCAAAATGGGATCCAACACCGAATAGGGCGGCAAACTGTCTTCATCTTTTTGATCGGGGCGCAATTCTGCCGTCGGAGGCCGTTCCAGCACGCGTTTGGGAATCACCGGCTCCGGGCCACTGAGATTTCGCAGATGCGACAGTTCATACACCATCGTCTTGGGTACGTCTTTGATCACCGCAAAGCCGCCGGCCATGTCGCCATATAACGTGGCGTAGCCAACGCTCATTTCGCTCTTGTTCCCGGTGGTCAACACCAAGTGCCCGAATTTGTTGGAATAGGCCATGAGCAGATTGCCCCTGATTCTGGCCTGCAAATTCTCTTCGGTCGTGTCGGGGCGATGTCCCGCGAATGGCTTGGACAGCGCCCGGAGAAAACTATTGAAGGTCGGCGTAATCGAAAGGGTATCGACCTGGATGCGCAGGCGCCGCGCCAGATCGACAACATCCTCGCGACTGACCCGCGAGGTATAGGGCGAGGGCATGAACACCCCGAGGACATTGTCCGCGCCGACCCCATCCACCGCGATAGCCGCCGTGATGGCCGAGTCGATGCCGCCGCTCAATCCAATGACGACCCGCTTAAACCCGTTCTTTCGGACATAATCGCGCACCCCCAGCACCAGCGCGCGATAGGCCTCCTCCAGCCGATCCAACGGGGATTCCATGGCCGGAACCAGGATCGACGAGGACTTCCTCGCCGGCACCCGCACCGCAACACGATCCACCAGCGCGGCCACACGCGGCGGCAAGGGCCTAGTGCGCCGCTCCCCCTGGCGGGCTCGGCCCACCGCCGCCACATCGAGATCGGCAATCAGCAGATCCTGCTCAAAGGACTTGCCCCGCGCCACCACGCCGCCGGTCTGATCCACGATCACACTGCAGCCGTCGAAGACCAGCTCATCCTGCCCACCCACCATGTTGGTATAGGTGACCAGCACGCGATTTTCGCGCGCGCGGGTGGCCAGCACCTGTTCGCGCAGGCGGCTCTTGCCGACATGGAACGGCGAGGCGTTGATGTTGACGATCACCTCGGCTCCGGCCGCAGCCTGCGCGCGTGTCGGCCCTTCGGGAAACCAGATGTCCTCGCAAATATTCACACCGATGGTCGTGCCATTCAGCACCAGCAGCGGCAAGCGCGTCCCAGGACAGAAATAGCGGCTCTCATCAAACACGCCATAATTCGGCAAGAGCCGCTTGCAGTAGTTGGCGACCAGCCGTCGCTCACACAGCACGGCTGCCGCATTGTAGAGATCATGCCGACCGGCCGGCGAGAAGGCTGAGGGCTCCGGCACGCCGGCACCGGCTGCCTCGCGTGCGACATACCCCACCACCACCACGATCCCATGCGCCTCCGCCGCCACCGCTTTCAACGCTCGCTGCGTGTCTTCGATGAAGCGGGGCTTGAACAACAGATCCTCCGGCGGGTACCCGGTGATGGCCAATTCGGGGAACGCCACAATGTCCGCTTTCGCGCGGCGCGCATCCTTGATCCAGGCCTTGATCAGCGCCGTGTTGCCGACGATGTCGCCGACCGTCGGATTGATCTGGGCCATGGCCATTCGCAAAAACCGCATCAGAGGGTTTTCCCAGCAATCGCAGCATGCTCAAATCGGTCATTCAACGAGGCCGCAAGGAGCTCAGACGCCGAGGCGTACTGTGAGCCGTACGTCGAGGTGGATGAGCGACTGAGAACGAAGTTGAGGGCCGATTTCAGCATGCTGTTAATAAAAAAAAAGTCCTCGGACCCACCAACCTCGGTGGACCAGAGGACGTCGTTGTCCTGCGCCATCTCTATAACGGATAGCCTCCTGAGACTCCGTTGTCCCTGGAAAAGCTGGCGATGATATAGCACCAGCCCGAATCGACTGTCAACGGCTACGAGAGCGTCTTTTCTGAAATCCTCCCATGGCCAGGACAGCGGTCTATGTTACAATCCCGCCCCATGCGCCAGACAGCTCAACCGATAATGTCGCCGGCAGGACCAGGCCGGCCTCTTTGGAAGACCTGGCTGATCATCCTCCCCTGCTGGTTGCTCCTCGCGTGCAGCGCCATGTCCCCGCTCACTCCCATCGGGGAGGGGCCGTTAGGAACGGTCGCGCTCGAACGCCTGGCCAGCCGGGGCACCACGGCCAGATACGGCAGTCCGCAGAGCGCGTTTCAGGCATCCCATCCGGCCACCGTGTCGGCATCAGTGATCTCACGTCTCCTCTCCGGCCTAACCGTTTCAGGCCTCGACCGGCCTGGCGCTGCGCTGAAACAAGAGCGGTATCCGCTGTTTTCCCAGGAAGAAACGGAGTTTCTCACCCCGCTCATCGTCCGCGCCCTGTCACAGGCCGGGCCGGATCAACGAGTGCGATTCACCCTTCAGGATGACGGACTCCTCACGCAGGGCACGCTCTACCTGCACAGGACCACCCTTCGGGTCAGTCTCTCTCACTACCGTGCCTCGCAGGGGCAAACCGACACCAGGCCGGCGGCGCTCACCCTGTCGTTTACGCCTTCAGGCGCGCTCGTGCGAGACGATGTGCCGCAATCCTGGATGATCATCGAACCGGAGCAACCCCGCGTCGCGCTGTCGCTCGACGCCCTGAATCAGCTACCCGCTGCCGTCTCCGCCCCGACTGCGAACAAACCGGCTGCTGACGTTGCACCGATTCCGGCGTCACCCGTACCGGAACAACCCGGCGTGCAACAGGAGCTGCAAGCCACGAAGGACGTGGTCGTCAAGCAGGCGCAAGAACTCCAGCAACTGAAGGCGGAACTCGAATCGCTGCGACGCCAACTCGCAGAGAAGGAATCCGCCGCGCCGAAAACGAAACCGAAACCAGCCCCCCGCAAAACAGTTCCCACCCCCTGACGCCAGGGGCAGGTATTCATCACGGGGCCGTTGTTTCTTCACCTGTCAATAATGCCGCAGCGCCGGCCTCGCCAGACCGAGGACTTCGCGGCGGGTTGCCTCCCATACGCGTTCCTGCACCATAACCAGCGCCTCGGGCGAACGGCTCACCAATTTGACGGCCAACCCGGGGACAGGCGGCTCCGTGACTCCGCCCAGGAGATCGCTGCCGAACGAGTCTAATATTCCGACTATCGTATCGCGCAGCGCCAGCCACCGATCCGGATCGAGGGCCTCACTCACCACAAAAAACGAAGCCACATAGTCGTACGCGGAGATCAATCCGAATCCGTGAGGCTCCTGTTCCGGCCTGACATGGTATCGCTCCAGCAATCGCGCCCCGGAGGCGAGGGTGAGATCAATTTCGTTGCGCAACGAGGTGAAGGCCCAGCGTTCGCCTCGGGCTACCCGGCCGGAGGCGAGACTGTCCCAAATAAGCGCCGTCGCCCCCTTGGCCAACATCACCGCCATGGTCTGCACAAACCGGGAGCCGGCGAAGGGGATGGTGACTTCCGGGAACCACTCGATGACGGCACCAGGAGCCACCGAGAGGGAGACAGACTGCTTGGACTCTTCTCCGAGAGAACGATAGACACGATTGGCGGAAGGCGTGGTCATCATCACATGCGCCCCCTCTTCCAAGGCGGCATGAATCGACAGGTGGTCGCCGGCCACGAATCCTCCCGACGGGTTCACGAGGGAGGTCACGGCACAGCCGCTGTCATCCAAATAGGCGGGCGGGAAGAAATGCCAAGGCGTCGAGCAGCGGGAGCTGGCCAGGATCGTGCGCGACCCGTCACGCCGATATCGAAGATCAAGCGAACCGACCCGCCCGACATCCGCCATGGCAGGTTGGTTCGACTGCAACGGCGGCATATCGGCCTCACCCCTCAGTGCGGATGCGCGTGTAGCGGAAAGGTCTGCTCGATCCACTCAACGACGCGGTCCAGCCCTTCGCCGGTATGCAGGTTGGTAAAGACAAACGGCAGCGTACCGCGCATTCGCCGGCTGTCTCGATCCATCACGGCCAGATCCGCGCCGACGTGCGGAGCCAGATCGATTTTGTTGATCACCAGCAAATCGGACCGTGTAATCCCCGGTCCACCCTTGCGCGGGATCTTATCGCCGGCGGCAACGTCGATGACGTAAATGACACGGTCGACTAATTCAGGACTGAAGGTCGCCGCCAGGTTGTCCCCGCCGCTTTCTACGAACATGAGTTCTACGTCCGGATGACGCTTCAGCAGATCGTCGAGTGCGGCTTGATTGTGTGACGCATCTTCGCGAATGGCCGTGTGCGGGCAGCCTCCGGTTTCCACGCCGAGAATACGGTTCTGCGGTAGAGCGCCGCGCCTGGTCAAAAACTCCGCATCTTCCTTCGTAAAAATGTCATTGGTCACGACCGCCAAACTATACCGGTCGCGCAGTTTCAAACAAAGCGCCTCCACCAGCGCCGTCTTGCCTGACCCCACCGGCCCGCCGATGCCGATGATCGGAATACCCTTCGCCCGTGCCTCGGTCGGGCGACCAGTTCCACACAAATGCTCATCTTCACGATGCATGGTAATCGTTCCTCATCATCCATATCACGCCATATCCCGAAGAGTGCTGGTCTGAATTCAGGATCGGAACAGTCGCGACTCCAAGCGGGCGTGGCGCATGGCATAAATATCCTGCACCGGCGACCAAGCGGTCATCGTGGTGGCCTCTGTGGCTTCCTTGGCACATTCATCGAACAGCGGCGTCCAACGCTCCAACAAATGCTGCCCCTCTCGCTGTCCCATCGGCAGGAGTTTCAACGCGGCAGACACAAACCCAATCGCCGTCTGATAACAAAAGGCGGCGATGGTTTCGGCCCTGTCCCACCCGGCGTCCGCCAACGTCAACCCCAACACCACAGGGAAATGGCCCGGCGTGCGATCCGTTTTCATCGCAGCATAAAAATCTCTCAACACCACATGCGCGGCCGGCGGTTCGGCCGCGATCTTCACCACCTGTCGCCCCATCTGCTGACTGGCCAGCCGCGACTCTTGCCCGAGCTTCATCGCATGGAGTTCATGATCGATGGCCAGCGCCACCTGGACGTCATTACGAAGCAGCGCCTCATGAGCAATCCCCACGGCTACGGCCTCTCGCCTCGCCACGCCCTGCCGGAACATTTGCCCCACATACTGAGAGAGTTGTTCGCCGCTCCTCACCGCCCCGCCTTGTACAGCTGCCTCCAGCCCAGACGAATAGGCATAGCCTCCCGATGGGAAAAAACTATCGATGAACCGGAGGCCGTGAAGAAGAGACAGCGTATTCAGCATAGAGTGGCACCTAATCCCTTCATGACTGCAGAATGCTCAAACAGACGATCCAACAAGACCGGAGCCGAGGGCCATTCACAAGCAAGGATCACCAGGCCATCTCCCATCGCAACACGCGGCTCAAAACGTTGTCCGGCAAGGCCGCAGCCGACGAATGCACCGGAGGCGTACCCTCGGGGTACGTTGAGGATGCATTCGAGGGGAGAACGCCGCCGGACGGCGTTTTCAGACGCCGTCAGAAGAGGAAGTAGCGCTGCGCCATCGGCAACACACTCACCGGATCACATCGCAACAAGATGCCGTCCGCGCGCACCTCGTACGTTTCGGAATCCACCTCGATCTGCGGCAATGCGTCATTCAATTTGAGATCGCGCTTCCCGATGCTCCGACACCCTTTCACGGCGACCACGCGCTTTTGCAATCCCAATTGTTTGGCGACCTCGCGCTCCATCGCCTTCTGCGAGAGAAACGTCAGACTTGTGCTGAAAGGCGCGCGTCCAAAACTGCCGAACATCGGTCGCATCAGCACCGGTTGCGGCGTCGGGATCGACGCATTGGGATCCCCCATGGCGGCCGACATCGGAAACCCGCCTTTCAAGACAATCTCAGGCTTTACGCCGAAGAAGGCCGGTTTCCACAATACGAGATCCGCGAGTTTGCCGACTTCGATCGATCCCACTTCATGGGCGATCCCATGGGCAATCGCCGGGTTGATCGTATATTTCGCCACATACCGCCGCGCGCGCCAGTTGTCATGCAGCCCGTCAGACGCTTCAACACCATGCTCGGAAAGATGCCCCCGCTGCACTTTCATCTTGTGGGCGGTCTGCCAGGTCCGGATGATGACTTCGCCTACCCGCCCCATGGCTTGCGAATCGGACGACATAATGCTGATCGCGCCCATATCATGCAGAATATCCTCGGCCGCAATCGTCTCACGGCGGATACGTGATTCGGCGAAGGCGATGTCTTCGGGAACGCGCGGGTTCAGATGGTGACAGACCATGAGCATGTCGAGATGCTCATCCATCGTATTGACCGTGAACGGCATGGTGGGATTCGTGGACGACGGCAACACGTTCGGCTCGCCGCACACCTTGATGATGTCCGGCGCATGGCCGCCGCCGGCGCCTTCGGTATGGAACGAATGGATCGTCCGCCCCTTGAAGGCCTTGATCGTGTCCTCGACAAATCCCGCTTCATTGATCGTATCCGTATGAATCGCCACCTGGATGTCGTACCGTTCCGCCACACTCAGGCAGGTATCGATGGCGGCCGGCGTCGTCCCCCAGTCCTCATGCAGCTTTAGTCCGATCGCCCCTGCTTCGACCTGCTCGTCCAAGCCTTCAGGCAACGATGAGTTCCCCTTGCCGAGAAATCCTAAATTGATCGGGAACCCATCCGCCGCCTCCAGCATGCGGTGGATGTTCCACGGGCCAGGCGTACAGGTCGTCGCGTTCGTCCCTGTGGCCGGGCCAGTCCCGCCGCCGATCAAGGTGGTCAATCCGTTTGCGAAGGCTTCGGTGATGATTTGTGGGCAGATAAAATGGATATGCGTATCGATCCCGCCCGCCGTCACGATTTTTCCCTCAGCCGATAACACCTCCGTGCAAGGCCCGATCTCCATACCTTTGGTGACGCCGTCCATGAGGTCGGAGTTTCCCGCCTTGCCGATGCCGACAATGCGGCCGTCCCTGATTCCGATGTCCGCCTTCACCACGCCCCACCAGTCGAGGATGATCGCATTGGTGATGACGAGGTCGAGGCCGCCTTTCGCGCGCGTCGCCGCCGGCGATTGCCCCATGCCGTCGCGGATCACTTTCCCGCCGCCGAACTTGGCCTCTTCGCCAGGAACGGTCAGATCGCGAGCGATCTCGATCAGCAGGTCCGTATCGGCCAACCTGATGCGATCACCCGCAGTAGGTCCATAGAGGTCGTTATATTGGCGACGTGGAATTCTCATCCTAATCGGCTGCTGAAACCCGCCTTCAATTTCGTTCTCGGCTTGTCAGAATCCGCAACGTACCCAGCGGGGTACGCCTCCGGTTCCGACTTCGCTTGCGGCCTCGTTGAACGCCGGTTTGAGCAGCCACACTCCTTTCGCTGAGAACGACCTACCTGCTTCCGTTTGGCTCCATGAAACCCTGTTCGCGAGCAGCCGAGAGCGCTTTCTCTCGCACAGCTGCATCGTCGAGCTTGCCGTTCACCAATCCGTTGATGCCATAGGCGACTCGATTACCCCCGAGCGCCACCAACGTCACCCGTTTGGATTCACCTGGCTCGAACCGCACCGCGGTTCCGGCCGGTACTAGAAGACGAAATCCATAGCTCATCTCTCGATCGAATCTCAGCGCCCGATTGGCTTCGAAGAAATGGCAGTGCGAGCCCACCTGAATCGGGCGGTCGCCGGTATTCGACACCGTGAGTTCACATGTCTGGCGGCCATGCAGTGCGATGATGTCCCCCTCGCCAGCAATAATTTCACCGGGGATGACAGGCGCCGGCTTCGGCGGTTTCGGGATACGATTTGTGGCCTTCATGTTCGACGACTGTTTTGTAGCGACCTTGATGTCCTTCTTCATCCCGTCACCTACCTGATCGGCTCATGAACCGTCACCAGTTTTGTTCCATCAGGAAACGTTCCCTCAACCTGTAACTCAGGAATCATTTCAGGCACACCGAGCATGACGTCTTTCCGAGTCAGCAAGGTCGCGCCATAACTCATCAACTCTGACACGGATTTTCCGTCTCGAATGCCTTCGAGAATCTCGGCCGTGATGAAGGCAACGGCTTCCGGATGATTGAGCTTCAGGCCGCGCTTCCTGCGCTCCTTGGCCAGATTCGCCGCCACATAGATCAACAGTTTTTCCTGCTCGCGCGGTGTCAAATGCATCGTGCACCCTCGTCAATGATCATGCCCCGCTCGCCAACTGTGAATTGACGCCACGCTTGCTGCCCTAGGGCATGTCCCCCGAGCTACGGAAGACGCTCGGCCAATAGTTCCTTCGCATCGTAGACATCGTCGGCACCGGCCGGCTTCCTACCCTTGTACATCGTGACTGTCATCGACGTTCGTCGCGAGAGCGCCAGCACATCGGCCCGCTGCGCCAGGTGAAAAAAATCGTACCCCTCACGCAACGTCAGTTCCGCACAGCGCCGCCGCAAGTAGGCATCCAACTGCTCCTGCGAGGTAAATGAACTGACTCGATACTCGACGCGGTACACATTCTCTCTGAGCTGCTCGACCTCATCCTTGTCGGCGCCAGTGAGCGGCTGATACTGTCCGGTGGCACAAGCAGCCAAGGTGACAAGGCAGATCATGAGCAACGCCTGGCCCACGGCTTTTTCTGTCATTCTCCTCGGGCGGGAAAGAATCATGCGGCCACATAGTAGCCAGGCACGCCGGCTAGATCAACAACATCGTGCCTCGCATGGCAGATGCTGAGCAGCACGCTTCCTGCTCCTAGACCGTCAGATGCTGCTTGACCATTTCGGCGCTGAGTTCGTCCTTTTTCCCCGCTGTCACCACCGCCCCTTTGGCCATCACCACATACCTATCCGCCAGCCTGGCCGCGAAGTGCAGCCCCTGCTCGACCAGCACGATCGCGAACCGACGGGCCGTTTTGAAGCCGATGATCACGTCTTCAATCTGATCGACGATCGATGGCTGAATACCTTCCGTCGGCTCGTCAAGCAAGAGCACTTTCGGACTCGACAGGATGGCCCGACCAATCGCGAGCTGCTGTTGCTCTCCACCACTCAAGACACCGCCCGGCCGCTCTAGGATTTGCGTGAGCTTGGGAAAGAGGGTGTAGACTTCCTCGAATGCGGATTTTTCCGTCATGCCGTTGGATCCGTTGGCCCGCGCCCAATAGCCCAGCTTCAGGTTTTCGCGCACCGACAAATGGGGAATGATTTCCCGCCCCTGGGGCACATAGGCGAGACCACGTTTGGCGCGGCGGTCGGTGGCCTCCTTCGTGATGTCCGCGCCGTCGAAGTACACCTGGCCGCTGCGCACGGGTAAGAGCCCCATGATGGCTTTGAGCGTGGTCGACTTTCCGACGCCGTTTCGACCCATCACGCAAGCCACCTGCCCCGGCTCGATATGAAACGAGACGTTTCGCAGAATATGGCTTTCGCCGTAATACGCGTTGACGTTTTCAAGTCGCAGCATCGTCTTCCTTTAGTGGTCGCTCAGGATGTTCAAAAGGGTCTCCAGCGAGGCCGCAGGCAAGAGAAGACCGGAAACGTACCCTTGCGGTACGTTGAGGATCTTGTCGAGCCGAGAACGAAGCTGGAGGCACGTTTCAACATCCTGTTACACATGCGCCACTTTCTGACGCCCCAGATAAATCTCTCGCACCCTGTCATCGGCCTGTACTTTTTCCACCGTCCCCTCGCAGATCACGGTGCCCTCGTGCAGCACCGTCACGATACGGGCGATTTGCCGGACAAACTCCATGTCGTGCTCGATCACGATGATGGCATGTTTCTCGGCCAACGATTGGAGCAACCGCCCGGTCTGTTCTGTTTCTTCGTCGGTCATGCCGGCTACCGGTTCATCGACCAGCAACAACTCCGGATCCTGCAAAATGACCATCCCGATCTCGAGCCATTGCTTCTGGCCGTGCGACAACGAACCGGCCCGCTTGCGCATCTGTTCCGTCAATCCAATAGTCTCCAACGTCCGATCGATTTGGTCCCGCTCCGCTGCCGTCGATGTGCCCCTCAGCGTAGCGAATACGCCTTTGCTGGGGCGGCTCAATGACAGGTCCAAATTCTCCCAGACGCTCAGATTCCCGTAGATCGACGGCGCTTGGAATTTCCGGCCGATCCCGAGTTGGGTAATTTCATACTCGCGCATCCCCATCAGATCCCGGTCCTTGCCGAAGATCACGCGGCCGGCCGCCGGTTTCGTCTTGCCGGAAATCACGTCGAGGAGAGTCGTCTTTCCGGCGCCGTTCGGCCCGATCACGACGCGCAACTCGCGGTGATTGACGATAAAGTTCAGATTGTTCAGCGCTTTGAACCCGTCATAATCGACGGTGATACCTTCCAGGTAAATGATGGAGCCATGTTCGGTCATGCCTGCTCCCCTTCAACCGCCGAAGTCTTGTGCAGAGAGACGGCCCTCTCCGCGAGTTTTGCCCGGACCTGCCTCGCCATACCCATCACGCCGTCCGGAAAGAGCAGCACGACCACCACGAAGAGTCCGCCGAGAAAAAACGGCCACAGCTCGGGGAACGAATTCGTGAGAACGCTGCGACCCAGGTTGACTCCCACTGCGCCGACGATGGCTCCCACCAGCGTGGCACGCCCTCCCACCGCGACCCACACCACCATTTCCAACGACGGCAGGACACCCATTTGCGCCGGAGTGATGATGCCGACCTGCGGCACATAGAGAATCCCGGCGAGCCCGGCCAACAGGGCCGACACCACGAAGACAAACAGTTTGTAGGTGGACGGCGAATAACCCGAGAACAACACCCGCTGCTCGCTATCACGAATCGCAATCAAGACCCGGCCGGCGCGCGAAGCGATAATCCAGCGACACATGGCATAGGCCCCGCCGAGACACAGCACCGTAAGGACATACAGCGCGAGCTGGGTACCCGGTGCGGATAAGCGAAATCCGAGAAGCGTTTTGAAGTCGGTCAGGCCGTTGGTGCCGCCCAGATTCGTTTCATTGCGGTTGAAGACCAACCAGGCCATTAAAGCCAAAGCCTGCGTGATGATGGCAAAATAGACACCCCGGATCCGGCTGCGAAAGGCGAGAAACCCGAAGATGAGCGCGAAGCCGGCCGGCGCCAGAAGACCCGCCAGCACGGCGGCGGTAAAGCTATAAAACGGCTTCCAGAAAAACGGTAATTCCGTCACCTGATTCCAGACCATGAAATCCGGCAACGCGCTGCCGTACACGCTTTGGTTGCCGATCGTCAGCATGAGGTGCATGCCCATGCAATAGGCGCCGATCCCGAAAAACACGCCCTGTCCAAGGCTCAGAATCCCTGCATACCCCCAGATCAAATCCAATCCCAGCGCCAGGATGGCAAAGGCCAGGAACTTTCCGAAGCGGTTGAGCACAAAATCTGACACGTGCAGCCAGGAATCTTCCGCCGGCAACACATTGAGCACCGGCAGAACAAACAGCAGGACAAATCCGACGACCCAGAACAGCGTTCCTTCATGTCGTTCTGCGCTCGATGGTGGTGCCACTGATTCTCCCATGCTGTCTGCCCGATCCCTCCTCTTTGCGTTAACCTTCGGCGTGTCGGCCCTTGACCGCAAACAATCCGGAGGGCCGCCGCTGCAGGAACAAAATCACCAACACCAGAATCAACACCTTGCCGTACACCGCGCCGAGACTCGGCTCCATCAGCTTATTCAACCCGCCGATCCCGAGCGAGGCGATGATCGTCCCCGCGAGTTTACCGACCCCGCCTGTGACGACCACCATGAAGGAATCCACGATATAGTTCTGCCCGAGACCCGGTTCCACATTCCCCACCAGCGTCAATGCCCAGCCCGCGATGCCGGCCAGGCCGGAGCCGAAGGCAAAGGTGTAGGCATCCACTTTTCTCGTGGGAATTCCCAGACAGGCGCTCATGCTGCGGTTCTGCGTCACGGCTCGCACCCGCAGTCCGATGCTCGAACGAAACAGCAGGGCGTAAATCCCGATGACGCTGAGAATGGAGAGAGCGATGATAAAGAGCCGATTGAAGGGCAGGAACACACCCACCAGCACTTGGGCGCCGCCATTCAGCCACGAGGGTGCAGTAATGGCGGTCAAATCCCCGAAGTACATGCGCGCCCCCTGAATGAGAATCAGGCTGACACCCCAGGTGGCCAACATCGTCTCCAACGGGCGGCCATAGAGGAAGCGAATGACGGAGGCTTCCAGGATCAACCCGAACAGGGCCGCGGCAAGAAAGGCAGCGGGAAGGGCCGCCAGGTAATACGAGTCGAACCAGCTTTCAGGGAAATACAGTTTAAAACATTCCTGCATGACGAAGGTCGCATAGGCGCCGATCATCATGAGTTCGCCATGCGCCATGTTGATGACGCCCATCAAGCCGAACACAATCGCGAGCCCCAAGGACATGATCAGGAGGATGGAACTCAGACTGATCCCGCGAAACAGCGTTTCGATCGCGCTGGACCAGACGTTCCACGATTCGATCCGTTCAATCGCCACGGCAGCCGTCTGAGCCAGAGCCTGCTGCTCTCCGGTTGCAGACTCGCTGTTTCCCGCCTGTACCAATGCTAGTAGCGCGGGCGCGGCGTTCTGGCTGCGCATCTCGCCCAACTTGACGGCAGCCTGCTGCTGACTGGCCGGCTTGTCGGAGGCCAGTTTTAACAACAAGGCCGATTCCTCCATCGCATACCGGGGCCAACGATGCGATTCGTTCGCTGCCGCAGCCTCGAGCCAGGGAATGGCCGAAATACGCCCGCTCATCCCCAGATCGGTTGCGGCCGTGCGGCGCGTATCGGCGTCCGGGCTGGCCAGGTTCGCGCGATTGCGCCAGGTGTCGATGACCGGCTTGATCGCCATGCGCAGGCTGCGGTCCGCATTGGCGCGCAGTTCCTCCAATCGCGGCAACATCGACGCATCCCCCTGCTCGACGAGGAGACGAACCGCCTGTTCTCGCGTGCCTTCTACCTCACTCAACAACTCGGCCAGCGCCTGCTCGAGTGGAGGCGACGAAGACACATTCGCCTGCACCTCCGCCGCCATACTCCCCGTTGCAAACCACCCCAGGCACGCTGCGATCATTGCGATCCCGATGAGCACCTTCATACCATGACGACCTTCATCCATTCCCCCTTGCAACTCCTCGGCAATCAGGCCTTCTTATACGTCCCCTGGTGCTTCACCCAGTCACAGCCTTTGTCGGGGTTCGTGTATTCGCTCCAGGGCTCGGGCTTGACCAATCCCTTGGATCGCCAGACAACTTTGATCTGGCCGTCTTTCAGGATCTCGCCGATCAGCACCGGCTTATGCGTGTGGTGATTGACTTCGTCCATCATGATCTCTCCACCCGGCGCGAGGAATTTCTGCCCGTATACCGCCTTCCGTACCGCGTTCACTTCCGTGGTCCCCGCCTTCTCGACGGCTTGTTTCCAGACACGGACGCCGAAATAGGCCGCTTCGATCGGATCGTCCGTGACTCGTTTCTCGCCGTCCGGAAGATTGTTCTTTTTGCAATACGCTTTAAAATCGGCCACGAACTGCTTGTTCTGCGGCGTGTCCACGCTCTGGTAATAGTTCCAGGCCGCCAGGTGGCCGACCAGCGCGGTCTTATCCATGCCGCGCAATTCGTCTTCCGCCACGCTGAACGCCATGATCGGCGCGTCTTCGGCGCGCAGGCCCTGATTGGCAAACTCTTTGTAGAAGGGCACGTTGCTGTCGCCGTTGATCGTGCTGATAACGCAGGCGCCTCCGCCCGCGGCAAACTTCTTAATCTTGCCGACAACGGTCTGATAGTCCTGATGATGAAACGGCGTGTACTCTTCCATGATATTGGCGGCCGGCACTTTTTTCGCCAGCAGCATGGCGCGCAAAATTTTATTCGTCGTTTTGGGATAGACGTAGTCGGTTCCGAGGAGATAGAACTTTTTGTAGCTGCCCCCTTCTTTGCTCATCAGGTATTCCACCGCCGGCACCGCCTGCTGGTTGACCGCCGCCCCGGTGTAGAACACGTTCTTCGAACATTCCTCGCCTTCGTACTGCACGGGATAAAAGAGCAAGCCGTTATGTTCTTCGAAGATCGGCAAGACCGATTTCCGGCTGACTGACGTCCAGCAACCGAACACCACCGCGACCTTCTCCTGCACCAGCAGTTGTTTGGCCTTTTCCGCAAACAGGTCCCAGTTGGAGGCGGGATCCACGACCACCAGTTTCAACTGGCGCCCCAATACTCCGCCCTTCGCGTTGATTTCCTGAACTGCCATCGACACAACATCCTTCAAGGACACTTCGCTGATGGCCATCGTGCCGCTGAGAGAATGCAGCACGCCGACCTTAATGGGCTCCGTCTCCGCCCCGAAGGACAAGGCCCAGGCACCCAGGTTGCCTAGCACTGCCGCTATCCCGAGACCGGCTGCCGTGCGCGAGCTTTGCAGCAGGAAGTCCCGTCGCGAGGGAAGGTGTTCGGCGGGGATGATTGGTGTCTTTGTATCTTCGCTCTGTGGCTTGTGTGAGTTCATGATTCGGCTCCTTTCGCCGTCAGGTCTGGGCTAAAAGTTGTACCAAGTCGACAGCATGAAATTGTCCCCGGCGAAATGCTCCCTCGTGGACCATTCGGTCATGAGGTGATTCCACTCGAGGGATGCGTACAAGTCGCCCCAAATGTGACGAACGGCCGTCAGGTAGGTCCGGTGATTCAACACATATTGCGTATCCGCTCCTGCGGTGGTGCCGTTCAGATCGGAATTCAGCGGATTGTCGAACCCATACCCGGCAATGAGCGTGAGCCGACGGTCATAGGCGTAATCCAGTTCGCCCCATCCGACCACGGTCCTGATTGCCTTGCCTGTCCCCAGATTGCGCTCCTGCCCGTAACGAAAAAACTCCACGCCCAGCGCTTGCCCATAGGCAATCTCGCCGGTGAACTTCAGCCTGTTGGTAAGGGGCACTGCGAGTTCCGCCCCGACGAGATAGGAATTGATGTCCTGGCCGGAAGGAATACCGCCCGCCGTAGGCGCAGATCGGTAGTGACGGAAGGCGGCATTCAACGCCACCATGAAGCCCGCCCGATCCCCCGTCCCCGTGTAGGCGAAGCGGGTCCCGACGTACGGCATTTGGACCGGATCGTTGAACGCGTTTTCCGAACAGGCGAATCCGCTGCTGCCGCAACTGCCCGGCGCAGCCGCCGCCGCGCCCGCCCCTTGGAAGGTCCGCCGTTGCGTCTGCGGCTGAATGGCCGACAGCCCGCGTTCGAACCGCATGACGGTCAGCAGGCCATTGACGTTTTCGGTGAACTGATGCTTCACGGTGACCTGCGGAAGGCGCTGCCACAGATTGCCGTTGTAGCCCATGATGGAGAAGTCGATCAGGTTCGGATGGGAGGACATGATCGGTGTCCAATCCATACCTGCCGTGATGGTCGTCCGACTATTGTTGGGAGAGTATTTGACGTTCGCCAGCCGCAAGCGGGGGGAGATGTTTCCCGCGTTGTCGGTTTGGCTGTAGAAGTCTGCTTCCACGACACCGGTGAGGGAGTGGGTGCCGTCTGTTCGATCGGCGCGTAACCCGAATACGCTGTAGCGTGGATTCAACGTCGATGACGCGTTGCTGCTTTTTCCGGCTGCCGTGGCGTAACCGTTGAATTGTCCCGGATCGAGCGGGTTGGTATTGCGGTTGCTGTAAATCCCGTCTAACTCAATGCGACCGTACGGAACGATGCTGCCCTTGCCCTCGCCGGCAAAGGTGGGCGTCACGCAGCCACCGCAAATCACTGCCGGCGGGGTCTCCACCTCTCGCAATCGTTGCCCGACCCCTGCCGCCTCTCCGGCGCTCTGTTCTTCTGCCTCCGCTGGCATCGTGATGGCCATGGCCACCATCATGCTCGCGCAGAGCGCAATTGTTCCCAGCCCCCATCTATCCATCCTGATCGCCCTCCTGGTTCGGAACGATGTGACTGTCACCGGACCGGATGGGCTTGCAGGCAAAAAAAACGCCCTTCCGGTCCAACCGTTGGACCAAAAGGACGTCATTGTCCCGTGTCTATGTGGTGTCTGCGGGAATCCAGGACGTCGTTGTCCTGCGTTCAGCGCATGCGGAAGAGGTCTATACGCCTCCTTCCATTATCTTGTCAAGCATTCCCCCCTCAGCCGTTCCTGCCCCTTCGTGAGTTTATCCTGTGATACACTACGCGCCATGCAGGTCGCTGTATGATGAATATCTTATCCATGAACCATCGCTACGCACCCGCCTTATGTGTGGTGCTCTGTATTTTCGTGGCTGCCTGTGCGAGCGGGTCTCAACTCGATGTGACGATTCAGCAATCGGCCCGGAGCGGGGTTTATCTCGAGCGTATCCCGACCCGTCAGTTTCAAGCCGCGCATCCCATCCGACTTCCCCCGGAACTCATTGCCAAAAGCTTGCACGGCGTCCAGATCCAAGAAGGAAAGGGTCTCCTGCAAGCCTTTAGCGCACAGCACAATCAGGCGCTCCCCGCCTTTTCCCAAGACGACATTGCCCTGCTCACCCCTGCAATTGCAGACGGATTGAGTCAAGCCGCTCCCGATCAGCAGGTGACGTTCCGCATCGTGCAGACAGGAGACTTCAGCGGGCGTGAGAGGACCGGTGCCGGGGTCGGGTCAGGGACAACTGCGCAACGGAATCAGGACAGCACCACCAGCGGCAAACTGTTCGTTTATGGGCGTTCGTTGTACCTGACGATTCACCAGTTCCGCTATCAACCGGAGTCACCCGACACCATCAATATGCCGAATCGCCGGCTTCCCGAACCGAGTGGATTGAGAAACCGCACGGTCTTGTTTAGGCCGGAATCGGCGCTTCGCCCGGACATCTACGCGCCGCCCTTTGCCGCGGACGAAGGGCTGGCCACGCTCGTCATCGACTATGACGCTCTGGCGAAAGCGCCCACTATCGCAGTTCCAGCGACTCCGTCTGCCCCTGCACCGACTCCTGCCGTCGCACCCGCCGCCATACCAGCCACCACACCGCCACTTCACGACGACGTACAGCAGATCAAAGACCAGATGAAGCAGAAGGAACGAGAAGTGGAAGAGATGCGAAGGGAATTGGAAGACATCAAACGCCAGCTGGGAAACCAGCCGACCAAAAGCGGCCAGACGCCCTCAAGCAAGCCGTAACAACGGAACAACGGCGAACGCGTTCCGGTTATCCGCGGTTTTTGTCGGCCCGGTCTTCAATCTCACCCGCCAGCAAAATCGCTTCGGCAATCTCGCGCATGGACTTGCGAAGATCCATGCTCTGCCGCTGGATCAGCTTGAAGGCATCTTCTTCAGACAGACGTTTTGCCCGCATGAGATAGCCTTTGGCCCGATCAAGCAACTTGCGCACCTGCAAGGCTTCCTGCATTTCGAACGACTTTTCCAACAGCGTCGTATGCTCGATGGATATGGCTGCTTGATTGGCGATGGCCTGCATGAGTTTCACATCCTCGGACGTGAAGGTATGGGGCTTGGAGGTATAGGTATTGATGACGCCGATGGCCTTCTCACGCACGAGCATGGGGACGCAGAGAAGCGAGCACAGCCCCTCTTTGGCGGCCATGTCCGGATACATGTAGGAGCCTTCTTTGGTGACATCCGGGACAATGATCGGGCGACGATCCTGAACCGCTCGCCCACTGATGCTCTGGCCGATCTTCACGTTGGGCTTACGCCGGTATTGCTCACTCAAACTTTGCGTGGCCGTGATACGCAGCTCTCCCGTCGGCTGGTCCAAGAGAATAATGGAACAAATCTTCGAACCCATCATTTGCGCCGTCATCGTCACAATCAGCTGCAAGACATCTTCCATCAAACGATTTGAAGAAACGGTCTCCGACACTTGAGATAAGGTGTCGAGTTGCAACGCCTTGCGGGTCATTTGATCGTAGAGCCTGGCGTTCTCGATGGCACCGCCAACTTGTGTGGCAATCGTCGACAGTAGTGCCAGCTCGTCAGGGCGGTATCGCCGCGACCGTTTGTGTTGCACGTTGATGACGCCGACGACTTCCTGCTTGGTCGTGATAGGCACGGAAACAAAGGCTTGATAGCGGTCTTCCGGCAGATTATGGAAAAATTTGAAGCGGGAATCATCGCTCGCGCTGTTGGGAATCACCACGCGGGTTCTTTCCCGCGCTACCCAGCCGGTAATCCCCTCACCCAGGCCGATTGTGATGCGCCCGATAAGCTTCGGATGGGGATTCTTGGAGGCTCGAAGGATCAGCTCGTCCCGGTTATCGGATAGCAAATACAAGAGACAGGCATCGGCTTTGGTCGCCTCAACCACCACATCGACAATATGCCTGAGGACGGACTCCAGATCGAGCGTACTGCTGATCGATTCGCTGATGCGGTGCAGGACATTGACTTCGCGTGTTTTTTCACGCAACGCCTGTTCCAGTTGGGGCACTGTTCGCTTCGATGCCATTGCGCTCCTACCGTGGCGGCTTCTTGCGCGGAATTCGTTGCCGGGATCCTGTGTTGCGAGTGCGGACCGTCTCGTACCAGGCACGAGTGGGCTCCTTCGCTAACGGAACAATTCGCACCGATCCGATTCGTTCCGGGACCACACAGTACACGGTCCCTGCAGACACCTTTTTATCCTGCTGCATCGCCTCCCATAACGCCCTGAACGGCACATTCGGCAATGTCACAGGCAAGCCGGCCGCCGCAAGGAGTGCGCGCAAGCGCGTGACAACGCCGTGCTCACAATATCCGAGATGCCGGGCCAGATCCGCTTCATAGACCATCCCCACGGCGACCGCTTCGCCGTGAATCATGCCACGATACCCGCCAAGGGATTCCAACGCATGGCCAATCGTATGCCCGAAATTCAGGATGCGACGGCGGTCGGCTTCGCGCTCATCCTCAGCAACCACCTGCGCCTTGATTTCACAGGAACGCTTCACGATGTGCGCCACCGGCGCATCACTCAGCGTCAGAATCGGCGCGATATGTTGCTCGAGATACTCGAAAAACGACTCATCCTCGATGACCCCGTATTTGATCACCTCTGCCAATCCGGCGATCCATTCCCGCTCGGGCAAGGTACGTAGCGTGGCCGGATCGATCAAGACGGCTCGCGGCTGATTAAATGCGCCGATCAGATTCTTCCCTTTGGGATGATCCACCCCGGTTTTTCCGCCGACGCTGGAATCTACCTGGGCCACGAGACTGGTGGGGACCTGCACAAAAGGAATCCCGCGCTGATAGATGGCCGCGGCAAATCCCGTAATATCGCCGATCACGCCGCCGCCTAAGGCCAGCAGCGTCGAACTACGTTCAAAACGGGCGTCCACCAGCGCATCCATCACCGTTCCGATCGAACGCAGGGTTTTGGTTCGCTCGCCTGGTGGCAGCACGATGGGAACCACCGTATATCCGGCAGCCTTCAGCACGCGTGCCACCGGCTTCAAATAGTGGGCGGCCAGGTTGCGGTCGGTCACCACGCCCACCTTGCCGGCACATCGGAGTCGCGTCAATTCAACGCCGAGCTCCTTGAGCAGACCGCACCCGATATGGATGTCATAACTCCGGGCCCCTAATTCCAGATGGATGATTTCCCGGAGCCTGTCAGAATTGGCTGGTGCCATGCAAAGGTTTCCAGTGACTTGGAATGGAGCCTCTTCGTCGGCCTCGCATCGCGCAAGCGTCCCCACGCGGCCGCCCAGGCCATTGAGTCACCCTGAAGGCGACGGGTAGCCGCGGACCGAGCTGCCGGCGGTACGATCTAAAGGGAGAAAAGTCCGGAAGAATCGCCATCGACAACGGGGAGGAGACACGTTCTATGGGATTCGCCCCCATTGAGACAGCGTACCATCATCAATGGGGGCGATTATTAACGTGTCGAGCGGGGACCTGTCAAGTTGCGGAGCGCACGATCGTCGGAGTCAGGAAGATCAACAGTTCCTGCTTCGAGACGTTCTCGGTCTTATTCTTAAACAACCAG
>WBZQ01000930.1_pt1 | contig 21297 bp, 15 predicted proteins | sample 5204251 | NCBI WGS metagenome assembly WBZQ01 (sample SAMN12412402, study PRJNA552823) | activated sludge metagenome | isolation source: activated sludge from nitrification reactor of wastewater treatment plant... | place: USA: Virginia | collected 2017-09
CAGAATTACGTACGGATAGGATTTATCGTCCCGAAACAGGATGTTGTAACGCGGCTTCAGGCTTTTGATCAGATTATTTTCCAGCAATAAAGCCTCGGCTTCCGAACGCGTCACGGTGGTTTCAATGTTCGTCACTTGAGAAACCATCAACTGGGTTCTCGGCCCCAGACTGGATTTCTGGAAATAGGAAGAAACGCGCTTTTTAAGATTGACCGCCTTGCCGACGTAAATCACTTCCCCGATAGTGTTCAGCATGCGGTAAACACCCGGTTGCAGCGGCAAATGCGCGCAAAATTCCTTGGGATCGAAACCAGCGTTTGGCAACGAATTCAGTCCTCTCGATCCAGTAACTTGCCTGCAACTGCCCAGTTCTCATCAGGAATTTCGTCAAAACAGATATACGTATACGAACGGGGTTTCTTGGCAACACGTTCGAGCGTGTCGGTCAGCTCTTCGGCAATCTGTTTTTTTTGCTCACGGGTTAAGGTTCCCGCCACGCGGATGTTGACATACGGCATAACATATCTCCTAGTAAATTGAATGGCTAGCGCTCGATATCGGCGCTGATGCGGTCGAATATCTGTTCAAACATCGGCACCGTCAAACGCTTGGTTTGCGTATTGTAACGGCTGCAATGATAGCTGTCATAAAGTCTCAGGCCAGCGTAACCGGGAACATCGTGCACAGCGCCATGGGCAAAAAAGAAATCCTTCATCCTTAGTTGCAAAGCCATCAATACGGCTTGGTGCGCAATGGTCCCGAGTGCAAGCAAGGCCGTGCCGCCACGCTCTGCAAACAAAGTCAGTTCTGCCATCAAATAGCCATTGCATTGTTTTATTTCCTGCGGGGTCGGCTTGTTTTCCGGCGGCAAACACTTTACTGCATTGGTGATGCGGCAACCGATGAGCTGCAAATCATCATCGGCGTCGATCGACTCCGGTTGCGTTGCGAAACCATACTTATGCAATGTCTGGTACAGTAAAATCCCTGCATAATCGCCGGTAAACGGACGACCCGTACGGTTCGCGCCATGCATGCCGGGAGCCAGCCCGACAATCAATAACTTAGCACAATCATCGCCAAACGAGCCGACTGGGCGAGCATGATAATCCGGATGCTGTGTTCTGACGGATTGCAGAAAACCGGCCAAGCGCTGGCACTGCTGGCAATCTGCTAACTCCGGCAAAGGGCAAGAATGCTGTACGAAATCTTTTGTCATAGATGAAGTGAATTGAGTTGATCGTTAGTTCATTGAAAATATTGCTTTTGCGTAACATTCAGGAATTCTTTCATATGCACCTCAGCAATTCATCACCGAACTGCAGCGAAATCGCAACGTTGAATGGCGAGCTAACCGAGTGAACCGCAATGTTCAGTAATGCCTGCAAAGCTGCACATCGCGCGATCCGATGGCAGCTCGTCATGATGTCGTTCATCATGCTCATGCACAACACTGCACTGGCCATTCTCCCCCTGGATGCACCCAAACTTCCGCCGCCGGTCATTCTATCGGCTTCTGACGATATCCAAAAATTTCTGCTCAAATACGTCAAATTGCCGGCCGAACCGTTCTCAGATAGCAGCACCGAAAAAACGTTCCTCTACCGGCTTCAGAAAGAAATACCGAGTTTACTGGCCACCGAAGGGTATTTTTCCCCCAGGGTTACGGTATCGCATCACGTCCTGGATGACATCGTGCAGCACGAGATTGAAGTCGATGCGGGTCCATTGACGCGCGTAGGTGAAGTATCGATCACTTTCCAGGGCGATATTGCTCAGGATAATGAAACCTATCGCAAGCGGATCGAACACATTCGTGAATCCTGGTCGTTGAAGCACGATGCGCCGTTTCGTTCGAGTGACTGGGATCAAGCAAAATCGGCGTTGCTTGCCACGGTCACCGAAGAAGATTTCGCGGCAGCCCAGATTGTATCCAGTCAGGCGAGCGTCGATCCTGAGCACGTTCGCGCCAATCTTGCCATTGTCATTGATTCGGGCCCGGTATTTTATTTGGGGGACATTCACATTGAAGGGCTGGAACGTTATGATCAATCGATGATCCGCAATCTTGCTCCCTTCAAGACAGGCGATGCATACCGGCGTGAAGCATTGCAGCTTTATCAGATCGCTCTGCAAAAGGCACCCCAGTTCGGCACGGTGTCGGTCACCATCTCGACTGACATAGCCGGGCATGCTTCCACGCCGGTACAGGTATCCGTGACCGAGGCCCAATCGCAGCGCTTTGCCTTTGGCGCGGGCTACAGTTCCAACAATGGCGGGCGCGGAGAGATCAATTACCGCAATCATAATTTTCTCGACCGCGCCTGGAATTTGACCAGCATGCTGCGTCTGGAACAAAAACGTCAGACATTTTTTGCCGGAATCGATACGTTGCCTGACCGGAATAATGTGTTTTATTCGCTCGGCGCCAGTCTGCAAATGACGGATATCGAAAACTTGAAAACCGTCGAACAGAAAGTCGGCCTCAGCCGCAATTTTCAAACTACCGATACACAAATGCAGTTAGGATTGAACTGGCAGCGTGAAGACAAGCAACCCGATGGCGCCATACATCAAATTAACGATGCCCTGACGCTGGATTGGCGCTGGCGTCGCCAAATCATCGACAATCCGCTCCACATCCGGCGCGGCGATGCGACCGAAATCCGTATCGGCGGCGGCACGCAATTCCTGCTATCCGACCAGGATTTCATTCGCACTTATGCTCGCCACCAAAGCTGGTGGCCGGTCGGTTCCCAGGATGTCATCTTTTTTCGCGCCGAAGTGGGCTATACCTTGGCTTCATCACGATTTGGCATACCCCAGGAATATCTTTTCCGTGCCGGTGGCATTCAGTCGATCCGCGGCTATGATTTCAAAAGCATCGGTGTCCAGGAAGGCAGTGCTACCGTCGGGGGACGCGTCATGGCGACCGGTACCGTCGAATATACGCACTGGCTGACACAGCAGTGGGGCGCCGCGGCATTTGCAGACATCGGCAGCGCTGCTGACGGTTGGCGTCGTATGCATCCGTTCCTCGGTTATGGTGGCGGCGTACGCTGGCGCAGCCCGGCTGGGCCAATCGCGCTGGATTTGGCCCGCTCGCATGATACCGGCACACTGCGTTTTCATTTCTCGATGGCAATCGTCTTCTAGGTAACTTATGTCAGACCCATCCGCCCGCTCTCAACCCACCCCCGCCCCATCCACTAGACCTTCGCGCATCCGCCGATTGCTGGGGTGGATATTGACTCTGCTGATCGGCGGCTTTATGGCGGGATATTGGCTCTTCAACAGCTCAGCCGGCCTGCAATGGACGCTCGCTTCGATCAGCCGCTTGAGTGCCGGAACGATGCAGTTTGCAGGCGCTCATGGCACGCTGCACGATCTGGCCATCGATACCGTTCAAATCACAAACGATGAGCATGTGCTGACTATCCGCCACCTCCGGGGCGAGTGGCATCCCGGTCAGCTCTTGCAGAAGCACATCCATATCCACCGCTTATCGGCTGCATCCGTACATATTCAGTTATTGGCGTCGCGACCGGAACAGGTTCCACTTCGTCAACCCGACACGCTTGATCTTCCGGTCAGTGTAAAACTGGATATGCTGAAAATCGATGCAATCCAATTCACGTCTGTAGACGAAGCGCACCCTGAAAACCTCATATCCGGGCTTGCCCTGTCTCTGCACAGCGATGGGCACCATCATCGATTGACTCAGCTTCACGGTCTGACGCCATGGGGTGAAGTTCGGGCACACGCCCAGCTCGAAGGGGCTGCACCTTTTGTGCTGACCGGACAGATCGATGTATCAGGGCCTGCGCCGTGGAATACGATGCACACCGTGATGAGCGGAAATCTGGAGCACATGACCATCAACCTGATTGCCGAGAAACCGGGCGCGAATGCAAAGCTCAATGCTCATCTGCGGCCATTCTCAGCTAATCCGCTGACGCAACTCGACGTCGATGCGCAGCAGCTCAATCCGGCCAGCTTTTTCCCCGAGGCGCCAACAGCCAGTCTGACTGTCGCCGCGCATTTGGCCACTGCCGGGGACGAACGGCTGGCAGGTACGATTCACATTCATAATTCAGCCGCGCTTCCGATCGACCAGAAAGGTCTGCCGTTCTCTTCCATTCATGCCCACGCCACAATGTCGCACGAATCAGCGCAATTAACTGATTTACATGTAGAGATCGGCAAAGACGAAACTCTCCGGGGCAATCTGATCTGGCATTGGAAAGCCCGATCGGCATCGGCGCTGATCCATGTTCAGCAGGTCGATCCTCAGCATATTGACAGCCGCATCCATACCGGCCGGGTATCCGGGCAGATCGCACTGGCCGCAGATGCACACCGGCAATCGGCTCAAGTCGCATTGAAGGATCGCGCATTCGATTTGAGCGCCAACATAGCGCACAGTGAAAAAGTGATCACGCTCGAGCAATTCCTGCTGCGGCGCAACCAGTCCCGCCTAACCGGGCATGGAAAACTCGACTTTAGTGAAAAACGGGCGTTTCAGTTGACTGCGCAATTGAGCAATTTCAATATCGCCGAATTCATCCGGGCGCCGGCCTCCAATCTCAATGCGAGGTTCCATTCTTCAGGTCAATTATCGCCAGAACTGTCGGGGACACTCGACTACACATTAAAAAAAAGCACGCTCGGCAAATCCACTGTAACCGGCGCTGGTCAGATCGTATTCAGTGGATTGGAACGATTGAAGGGCCAGGCTGAATTGACGGTCGGTTCAAACCGGTTGTCGCTACACGGCTCGAGCGGCAAACCTGGCGATGCCTACCAGTTAACAATCAACGCGCCAGCATTGGAACAACTGGGATTCGGGATGAGCGGCGATCTGCATGCGCAGGTAAACTGGAAAAAACATCGGGCAGCGCGCGATATCGTTCTACAACTCGCCAGCCAACAGCTCCATCTACCGGGTAATCATCATTTATCTGCGTTGAATGCGAAAAGCGAGATGCACGGTGACACAGTGACCCTCGACCTAACCGTTACGCAATATGTCATGAATGGAACATCATGGCTAAAGGATTTCAATGTCCGGATGAATGGTGCGATATCCGATCACCACATCGTTGCCAGTGCGCACATCAATGACGACATACCGATGCAGTTCAAGGCCGATGGCCGGATTCTGGCAAAAACACCATCGTCTGCACTGAGCTGGCAGGGCCAAATTAATGAATTATCATCGACTGGAAAAATTCCCATCCGTTTGAAAACGCCGACGTCGCTGACCATCAGCGCGCAATCTGTTTCGCTCGACTCTGCCTTATTGGCCGTTTCCGATGGATTCCTGAGCATCGAGCAATTGATGTGGACGCCCAAGCGGTGGAAAACGCAGGGGCATTTTTCGGGCATTGCGATTTATCCAGGCAATCCACAGCACATCCCTCCCCTTGCGTTACACATGGGTGGTGACTGGCATTTTGTTTCTGAGAGCCACTTAACCGGCGAATTACATCTTCACCGCGAGCGTGGAGACTGGCGAATACCTGGAGAGATACCGCAACTGGCTGGTTTGGAGAGATTCCAGCTTCACGTCACCGCACAGCGTGACACCATTGAGAGCACCTTTGAATTGATCAGCCAGCAACTGGGTAATGCCAAAGCACAACTGAGCATACCGATCAAACATTCCAGGCAGGGCTGGTCGGTTGCGAACAATGCTCCGCTGAACGGGGCGGTGAAGGCTCATATCAACAACTTGAAATGGCTGGACAGCCTTTTCGGTGCCGGTTTATCCATGAATGGCCAGCTTCAGGCCCAAGCGCAGATCTCCGGGACACTCAACAAACCCGATATTCAAGGCATGGTTACTGGCAAGGAACTTAGCATTTTATTGCTGGAACAGGGTATCGATCTGCAACAGGGTACTCTCTCCGCCACGTTTCAACAGGCTGATCTAGTGATCGACCGGTTGCATTTTGTCAGCCCTCATCCTGCACCCCCGCAGGATCGCCTGCTCAAGAATGTGAAATTGAACAATGCGAGCGGCTCGCTGACCCTCGCAGGGCACCTCGGACTCACCGGCAACGACAGCCGTCTGAATATTACCCTGACCGAATTACCGATCGCACACAAAACCAACTACTGGATCATTGCGTCAGGCTCTGGCCAGGCTCGGCTACAGGCCAAACGCTTAAGCCTCAGCGGTCAACTGATGGCTGACGCGGGGTTGTTATTGCAACCGCCGGAAAATCGCCCGGAATTGTCAGATGACATTGTGTTTGCCAAGACCCCATCAGATTCATCGCAGCAAAAATTATCACTGGATTTGGACATGAATCTCAACCTCGGAGAACGATTCTTCATTCGGGCGTCGGGATTGGAAGGCCGGCTGGCTGGCCAATTGCGAATACTGGATGACAAAAAGAACAAACTCAAGGTCAATGGCACCATCGCTGCGCAGGACACCACATTCAAAGCGTACGGCCAGGATCTTACAGTCAGGCGGGGTATCGTCAGCTTTCAGGGGCCGCTGGATGATCCGGCACTGAATGTATTGGCGGTGCGCGAAGGATTGCAGGTCGAAGCCGGGGTTGAGATCCTCGGCTCGGTACGCCACCCGCAGGTCAAGCTGGTCTCCACACCTAATGTCTCGGAAACCGAAAAACTGTCGTGGATCGTTCTCGGCCGAAAACCCGATCCCGGCGGCCTCGATGCCACGGCATTATTAGCCGCAGCCGGATCGATACTGGGCGGGCAATCCGGCAGCAGCCTCACCGAGCAAATTACCCGCACCTTCGGCCTGGATGAATTGACGATCAAACAAGCCGGTGTCGGCAGTTCATTGAGCGGACAGATCGGCGTGGTCGGGAAACGGCTTTCATCCCGGGCATACTTGAGCTATGAACGCAGCCTAGCCACGACCACGATGGGCATCACAAAACTGACCTATAACCTGACGCCGCGAATAACGATCGTCACTCAAGCCGGCGAAGATAATGCGGCTGATATGTTTTATACCTTGCAATTTGATTGAACCGCGTTGATTGAACCGCGTTTTGTATAACTTGGATTTGGTACTCAATCGTGAGATTTGGAATCGAGTTCAACATGCCCAATGTTTATTTAAACTGCGCACGTTGACCCCGATTCACTTTATTTACACACCTATTTTTGAATTTCCTATGGCTTAGTTGCAATTCCTACGGCATCAATATCTAGGATAACCTCACTCGGCAAATCATGTCCGGCTGTAATAACAGTAGTTTCCATTTCAGTCGCCGTGAGGCAAATTGTCAGTAAATCACCTGGTAATCCTGAAGTAGGAGTCGAGCCGGTAATGTCCCATATTTTATTGAACCGACTATTGCTTATCATATCGGCGTATGATTTTTCCCAGGTTTCACCGGCTGATTTTAGGCCGTAACCAACCCATACTTCACCATCTCCAACGTATGCTAACGTCAACAGGTTCATTAGAAAGTGTAATGGGCATGACAGGCTGAAGCGTGCCATCCCCATTTGGCAGAATGACAGGGTAATTCTTGGGTGTTGTATTAGCCGTGTCGGCTGCATTCAGCCATGAAATACCGTCAGTTAGCCATATCACATCAGGCTGACTCTTACGCCGGAAGCCCACAAAAATATCTCCATTCTTGAAATGATCTTGCTCATTGATGATTACATTATGATCGAGAATAACTTTATCGAATTTGCCTAACTCACTTCTAACCGATGTTTGTGGAAAGCAATATTCCGCCGGCGCAGAAAATTTAACAGTATCCGCTTGTGAGGATATTCCACTGAGTAATAAGGTGCTTGCAAGTAAGAGTTTCTGTGACAAGAATTTCATGGTCATATTCCAAAATTTATTATGAAAATGCTCCGCTGCTAGCAGCGGAGCATTGTTAAAGAGTATAAACGACTCGGAAAAATTAATTAGGTGAGATAAGGTACTCTCGTCTGCATTTGAAAATAGAATGCTGATGAAGCAAATTACTGCGTAGTAGTTATTTGATTACACTGCTCTATACCTTCACATTCCCCTAGTTTGTTATTTTGTAATAATTGAAATGTTCCAGTATTACTACCGTTCACACTATATTCGTAAACCCCAGCATCGAGTCCATAAACATCTAGCGGAATAACTTTTAAAAAAGGTATAGCAGCTGCTATGCAAGTACTATCAGAAGGGAATTGCGTCGCATGGATTTGTACTTCGAATTTGTTATTTACCACCCTATGAGCAATTTTTCCTACATTACCACAAGCAAGAACATTACCTTTAACTTGTAGCAGTACCTGTATTGGAGTAGTGCTTGTAACCAATGGAATTATATCATTTATTTCAATGCCATCTCGTGCCACATTATATGACTGCAATTGCCAAGCATTAATTTCTTTATCGTAAAAGAAAATCGCTTCTTCATAAACCCCGACCTTCTCAACGGTATCTACTCGAGGAATCAATAATTGATTACCGTCATAAAGAGGAGAAATAGCAGTCTTTGGGGTCTCAGCATGAATGATGCTCATTGAAAACAAGGTTACAGACAACAATAACAACTTATATAAATAGTGATTCATCTTCGTTCCTATAGAAAACTATAAAATAAAATTGATGTGTTTTCTCATAAAAAAACAATTATTACTTCAACTTACCACTGTTGCCTAATGAAACGTGAAGTTGCTCCAGTTAATGGAGTTCCATTAGTGTTTGTAACTGTTCCTATTGTCCCTGTATTTCTTAGAGCTGTGTAAAGAGATGCTGCAGTTGGAGCTGTATTACATAATGTACCGGCAGCTTGGCACGCTATAGCAAAAATACCCGCGATATACGGTGCTGCAAAAGAGGTTCCATCTCCCGTAACAGCGACCCCGGTATACCACATTCCTACAACACCTTTTCCTGGGGCAAATGCAGATATATTGGTACCAGTTCTTGAAGATACCCATTTCGCATCCTTACTAGTACTAAATAAATCCTTGGTAGTGGCACCCACTACGAATGCCTCGGGGATTCGAGCTGGAGAATAAGATGCTGTATTGCATCCGTCGTTACCCGCTGCAACCACAAGAATAATACCCGCGTTATGCGCCGCCTTCACAGAGTTTTCTAATCCTGAATCAACAGCACCTATTGAACAATTGCCAGTAGATAGTTCGTGACTCCAGTTCGCAATAGAACCTCTAGGAGCATAGCTGGCTAACCAATTAAAAGCTGTAACCGAAGTAGATACCGCCGCACCACCTGTACAACCATTAGTTATCCTTGCACCAATTAATTGAGCACCTTTTGCTACACCTCTAGTATTACCTCCTGCAATACTCGCAACAAATGTACCGTGTCCATTACAGTCCATTCCAGTACCGCCATTTACATCCCAAATAACCGATGCTCTACCGCCAAATTCATTAGCAACTGCTGAATTGGCTAAATTAATACCGGTATCAATTATGTATATAATACGTCCAGCACCTGTGTTTGTATAAACGTAAGTATTGTCAAGCAAAGGTGATGCTTCATCTAATCTATCTAAACCCCAACCAGGATTGATTTGTGTACTTCCTCCGGTTGTTATTTGATCTTGTTCAACATATTCTACACGCTCATCCTTTTTCCATCTTTCTGCTTCTGCTTCATCTATTAATACATGGATTGCATTTATACTCTGAAATATCGAAATTATTTCGCCGCGAAGCCCTAATTTACTAGCTAATTCTTCTTTACTCTGACCAGTACCATGTTCTCCGAAAGGAACAGCTCCACTACCTCTCTTTGATTCATCAGACGGCAGAATTAATGGATCAGCGTCCTTCTTGAGAAAAGCTGATGGTGGTTTGAAGCCAATTATATAAGAACCTTCAATTAATTTTTCCCCATTACTAATTGCTTGTTCAATTTTAGAATTTAAATATTCCCTATTTGCATGAGCTTGGAAACTAATAAGGCAGATAGATAAGAAAACAACTATGGACCTTATGGAACGTGCAAAATCATTCATGAAAATTTTCCTTAAGATTAAAATGGAAATTTAATAACAACTTCAACAGCATCACCGAAACATCAACTAAATTGCTAGCCTAATAACTGAGAAGTCACATACGCTTGCTCATATTGATGAAGTTTCTGGTGGCATGAGTCTATTCATCAAGTAACGGAATAACAATGTGACAAATCGCCGCACCTTCAGAATGAAAGTTTTCTACTGAAGTTGAGCCACTTTTATGCTAAAACTTTAAATGCGCAGGAATAACACAAGAGTCGGCAGTTCATTGAGCGGACAGATCGGCGTGGTCGGGAAACGGCTTTCATCCCGGGCATACTTGAGCTATGAACGCAGCCTGGCCACGACCACGATGGGCATCACCAAACTGACCTATAACCTGACGCCGCGAATAACGATCGTGACCCAGGCCGGCGAAGATAACGCAGCCGATCTGTTTTATACCTTGCAATTCGATTGAACCGTGCGGCCCATTGCGGCAAATCCATTGTGTCGGTTAATTTGCAAAGAGTTTACATTCTCTCAACAATTGCCGCCTCCCCTCTCGGTATAGTTTGCTCCATGCAGTAATGTGTTTTTTATTCAGTGGAGATAATCATCCCGCTGATGAGAAAAACGAGTTTGTTCAAGTACCATGATTGGAGGGAACCATGACAGCACCACGGCAAAGTACACGTAATGCAACAACCGCGACAGTGATTGCAGCCGATCCGGCCGCCAATGAATTTCTGACGTTTCGACTCGGGGGTGAGGAATATGGCATCGAAATTCTGAAAGTCCAGGAAATTCGCCGATACGATACCATTACACATATCGCAAATTCACCCGACTATATCAAGGGCGTCATCAATCTGCGCGGCATTATCGTGCCCATCATCGATATGCGCATCAAGTTCAATTTGTCTCATATTGCCTATGATCAGTTCTCGGTCATGATCATTTTGACCGTCGCTGACCGGGTAATGGGTATTCTGGTTGATGGCGTGTCAGATGTGATCACGCTGGCCGATGAGCAAGTGCGTCCAGCTCCGGGCCTAGGTTCGGTGATCCACACCGACTACATTACGGGATTGGGTACCGTGGATGAGCGGATGCTGATTTTGATCGACATCGAAAAGCTGATGTGCTGTAGCGACATCGGTTTGATTGTCCAGGACGTGAACTAATCAACTTATCCAGAATATTTTTGCGAGGAGAATCAACATGTTTAAAAGTATGACCATTCAATCTCGACTGATCGCCGTGATTGGATTCCTTTCCGCACTGCTGATCAGTATTGGCGGTATCGGTGCTTATGGCATGAACCAGATGAGCAGCGCATTCAAAGGCGTCTATGACGATCGCGTTCTTCCGTTGGGCGATTTGGGCGTTGTGCTGGATCGCATTCAACGGATCCGTTTTAATACTGTGATTTCGAGTTATTCCGAAAACCCAGTCATCGTATCAGAAAGAAAGCCGCTCAATGAGCAGAGATTCTCCGAAATAGCAACGTTATGGCCACAATACATGGCAACCAAATTAACTACCGAAGAAGCTGCGCTTGCCAGCGATTTCGAGCAGCAATGGAAAAACCTGTCGCAATCCGTAGATCGCTCAATGAATGCGGCACTGAATGGAGACTACAAAGCTGCCCAGCAAAATTTGCACACCGATATGTTCGCCAAATTTGACACAGCTCATGCCACGATGTTCAAACTGCTCGATTTACAGCGCGTTTTGGGTGCCAATGAATACACTGCAGCCCATGGCGCCTATCAAAATCTCCTGGCACTCAGCAATATCATGACGGTGGTTGGCCTGATTCTCGCTGTCCTCGCCGGATTTCTGCTGATGCGCGCCATTATTAAACCGTTAAACGAAGCCGTGACCATCGCCAATGCCGTTGCCTCAGGCGATCTCACGACGCGGATTGAAGTAAACTCGACCAACGAAATGGGCCGTTTGCTCCACGCACTAAAATCAATGAACGACAATTTGCTGGATTTGGTCGGCAAAGTTCGTCACAGCACCGAATCGATCGTAACGGCATCAGGGGAGATAGCTTCGGGCAACATGGATTTAAGCCAGCGCACCGAAGAGCAGGCGTCGAGCCTGGAGGAAACAGCCTCTTCGATGGAAGAACTAACCTCGACCGTGCGGCAAAATGCCGATAATGCCCGTCAAGCAAATCAACTGGCCGCCGGTGCTTCCGAAGTCGCCATGAAAGGCGGAACCGTCGTGGGACAGGTGGTGCAAACGATGAGCTCGATCAATGACAGTTCGAAGAAAATCGTGGAGATCATCAGCGTCATCGATGGCATCGCGTTTCAAACCAACATACTGGCGCTGAATGCCGCGGTGGAAGCAGCCCGCGCCGGCGAACAAGGCAGAGGTTTCGCGGTGGTGGCGACAGAAGTGCGTACTTTGGCGCAACGATCAGCGGCGGCAGCTAAGGAAATCAAGGAGTTGATCAATGACTCCGTGGCAAAAGTCGACGAAGGCACAAAACTGGTGGACGAAGCTGGAATAACCATGGATGAGATCGTCGCCGCCGTGAAGCGAGTCACAGACATTATGAGCGAAATTTCTGCCGCATCCCAGGAACAAAGCTCTGGAATCGAGCAAATCAATCAGGCCGTGTCACAAATGGACGAGGCAACACAACAGAATGCCGCCCTGGTCGAGGAAGCTTCCGCAGCTGCAGAGTCCATGAAGGAACAATCCCAAGTATTGACCCAGGCTGTTAGTGTGTTCAAATTCGAGCATCATGGCGCAGTAACAGCCGCTAAAGCATCGAGACCACAGAAACAGCCTGCTGCATTGATCAAGTTAACCGATCGCCGGCCCGCTTCGAAAAAAATCGTTGCCGACGTTAAAACAGAAGCACCGTCGGAAAAAATAGTCGTACCTTCCCGCAAAGCTGCTGTAGTCGGTGGGGAAGATTGGGAAGAGTTCTAAATCACACGATCGAGAAAAATCCGGGCGATAACTGAATACTCAGGGATCGCTTTGGCATTCTGAATGTTCTTTCATTATTCAGGCCAAGTTTTAAAAATCCGGAACAACTGAAATTCTCGATGATGAGTGGGGCGAAATTATTCTTCACCCAATCTCATCGATTGCATTTTCAGGAAAATGCTGATTAATTTAGTGAACGAGATGAAGCGCAAGACACAAGGAACGTAACAACCCAGACATACCAACACGATAGGTAAGAAAGCGAGTATCGCGCAACGAAGCGATTCGCTGGTGCAGCGAATCGATCAGCATTCCCTTAACAAACCACAGATTTACCCATACTTCTTGCGATTACGGCGGCGGCGGTTATGAGCGCGGCGCAAGTCATCTTCGGTTGGGGGCGGCGCTTTTTTGTCGGCGTAGGGATTGTGACCGACCTTGAAATCGACGCGCAGCGGCGTACCGGACAATTTAAATAACTCACGGAAGGTATTTTCCAGGTAGCGCCGATAGGTTTCCGGCACATGCTCGAGCATCGTGCCATGCACGATGATGAGCGGTGGATTGGAGCCGCCCTGATGGGCATAGCGCATTTTCGGGCGCGACATGCCGCCGCGCGGTGGTGGATGTTTTTCGACCGCTGCGATCAACGCACGCGTCAATTTGGGTGTCGGCAAATGCGCCATCGCAGCAGCATACGCCTGGTCGATCGAAGGCAGCAGATGTTTCATGCCGGTGCCGTGCAATGCGGAAATATAATGCAGTTGCGCGAAGCTCAGAAAAGCCAGTTTACGGCTCAATTCACGTTTGACGGTATCGCGCTGATAATCGTCCAGACCATCCCATTTATTGACGGCAATAACCAGCGCGCGCCCTGCTTCGAGTATAAATCCGGCGATATGCGCATCCTGATCGGAAATTTCATTGCGCGCATCGAGCACCAGCACCACCACATTGGCGTCTTCGACCGCCTGCAGGGTTTTTATGACTGAGAATTTTTCTATCGTTTCGAACACCTTGCCGCGACGCCGCAAGCCAGCCGTATCGATCAATGTGTACTGTTTATCTTTGTGTTCAAAATCGATATAAATGCTGTCTCGCGTCGTGCCCGGCTGATCAAACGCAATGACCCGCTCCTCACCCAGCAAGGTATTGATCAGTGTCGACTTTCCCACATTCGGCCGACCGACGATGGCAATCTTGGGATGATTGCTGGCAGGCATTTCTTCTTCGGCATCGGGAAAATCAGCCAGCGCCCAATCCGCCAGCTCGCGGATATTGTCGCCATGCATCGCGGAAACTGCGCAGGGTTCTCCCAGACCCAATTCAAAAAACTCCGCCGTCACGACGGCAGTCTGCATGCCTTCAGTTTTATTGACGACCAGCAGAATATTCTGACCGGATTTACGCAATTGCTCGGCGATGATCTTATCGTGCGCAGTCACACCTTGGCGGCCATCGACGATGAACAGCACTTTGTCGGCTTCATCGACGGCTTGCAGCGTTTGTTTCGCCATCGCGTGCAGGATGCCTTCTTTGATCACCGGTTCGAATCCACCGGTATCCATCACCAAATAGGGCTTATCGCCGATCCGGCCATGACCATAGTGGCGATCTCGGGTCAGGCCGGGAATATCGGCAACTATGGCATCCCGACTGCGGGTCAAGCGATTGAATAACGTTGACTTCCCGACATTAGGGCGACCAACTAAAACAAGGGTAGGCTTCATGAGTGGTGATTATCGATGGACATCTGATGCGATGAATTAAAGTTAGGAAGGCTCTGAAACGGATTACGATCGATTATGTTACCGAAAATCTGTTCAATATACGCTTTGATCACTATCGTAGATTGCTGTTTTTACCGGGTTTCCGTGTGCCGACATTACTAGCCAACGTTGCAGAACCTTCATTAGCTCTTGGAAATAACTCCCGAACATGACTTCGAACATTCGCGCTGAATGGCTAGAGTTGGGTACTGAAGGCATAAACCCCACCTTCGATTGTTTGCACTGCAAACCCATCCGGCAACGCTGCCGGGGCAGTTTTAATGATGCTCCCATCCGTTTTGGAGCGCGCTACCAGACTGCCATCGTAATTGCGTATGACATTGACAAACCCCTGGTCATCTGCAACGGCGATATAGGCTCCCACAATGGTCGGGCGGGTCAATTTCTTGCTACCCAATCGGCTCTGTTTCCACATCCCCGCGCCGCTGATCAGATCATACGCCGCCACTACGCCTTTTTCCTCGGTCACGTAGAGATAATCACGATCCATCGTCAGACCTGCGCTGCTGGAAGATTCACGTCCCCAGATCTGAGAACCATCATTGATCGCAAAACAGGCCACACGACCCTGATAGGCCACGGCGCATACGAACTGGTTATTCACCACCGGCGCGCTGGTCACGTCGGTCATCCGCTCCAGTTCAGTGACTCCTTTGGGTTGCGAAACCGTGACTTCCCAGCCAAGATTGCCGGTAAACAAACTCAACGCGACCAGCTTGCCACCTGGGAAACCTGCGAATACGGCACCATGCGCGAGCGTCACGCCAGCCGTACTGCGAACCGTCAATGACGGCGTGGCGCCTTGATAAACCCATTTACGATTGCCATCCAGCGCATCGAGACCATAAATCCGGCCGTCCAATGTCCGAACGACAACGACATTATTCTGCACTTGCGGTGAACTGAGAATTTCACTGCTGACGGACGCTTGCCACATCATCGAACCTGAGTCGTTATAAGCGATAACTTCGCCCTTGAACGTTCCCACCAGGATGAGACCCTCGCCAATGCCGATACCCGCAGAAAACTTGTTCTTGGTTTTCACTTCCCATAAGGACTTACCGGTAGCGGCATCGTATTTGGTCAACTTTCCTTCTTCGTCCGCTACATATAAAGCGCCATTGTCGTAAACACTTTCAAAGGATGCAATTTGATTTTCACTGACCTTGCTTTTCCATTTCAATGGAAGCCGATCGACTTTCTTCAGCGCTTCAAGCTCTTCCTTGTCGTATTCGACTACTTCATCTTTCACGAAAATATCGGATATCTGCGTACTCATCGACTCGACGATACGCGTATCCAACGGGTTGGTGATGCTGCTGCATGCTGTCAACATCATGGCCATCGCGGCTGGTAATCGAGATAATCGCCACCCTGTGGCGAATTTCCGGGAAAGAGCGATCACGTTGATGAACTATTCCGAATCGCCCAGCGCGTCCAGCTTCATTTGAACGATATTGAAGTAATTATTGGTTTTACTGAGTTTCTCGATGGCTGCTTGGTAGCTCAAACGCGCTTCTGAAATTTTCTTAGCGGCAACGAGTATGTCGCCTTTACGATCCAGATAGAGACCGGCGAATGTTTCGCCATGCTGAGCATTCAGGATTTTCAATGCATCATCATATTTTTCCTCATCAAGCAGAATGCCTGCCACGCGTAGCCGGGCCACATCGCGCATCGTGGGTTCCTTGGCATGATCTATCACCCATTGCAAGTTCTGCAACGCCCTTTTGCTGTTGTCCGCATCAACATCAGCCTGGGCTGCGATCATCGCAGCACGGGGTGCATAGCCACTGGACGGAAAGCCCTCCGTCAATAGCTGCGCCGCATCATTGATGCGTGAAGCATCACCGGAGGTTTTGACCTGCTGTAGCAGGGCATACAAATCCGCGGCTTGCTGCGCCTGTTTCTGTTGATAATAATTCCAGGCTTGCATGCCGGCGATCGTGACCAAAAAGGCAGTCAACAGGATCACAAGCGCATTGCCAAACTTGTCCCACCAATTTTTGACTCCATCGATTTTTTCCTGTTCTTCGAGATTGTACGTCACCATGATATGTTCCTGAAAAAGTATGACACTGGATAAAATAATTTGGTCAGCCTGACCAACAGTTAAGAAACCATTTTCTATTGACCATTATTTCCGTAGGAGTTCAGCGATTGCGGTCAACTTGACGCGTACTTGCTCAACAGGTTCACGCAAGGGTTTCAGCGTTACTTCCTGCGCTTGCGCTTCATCATCGCCGATGATCACTGCATAATTCGCCCCAGTAGCGTCCGCTTTCTTCATTTGCGATTTGAAGCTCCCTTCGCCGCAGTGCAAAATGACGTCCATTCCTCCGTCACGAAGGAATTCCGCGCATTTCCACGCATACTGAGCAGCCTGCTGGCCCTGGTGGACAATATAGATATCGGGCACAGGCTGGGCGACTGGATGGCTACTTTCCTGCATCAAGGCCAGCAATCGTTCGACTCCCATCGCAAAACCGCAGGCCGGCGCAGGCTTTCCACCCACCTGCTCCATCAATCCGTCATAGCGACCACCAGCACACACGGTGCCCTGCGCGCCTAATTTATCCGTCACCCACTCGAATACCGTGCGATTGTAATAATCCAGCCCTCTGACCAGACGCACATTGATTTCAAAATCGATGCCCTGTGCATGTAGTATCTGTTGCAGGGCTTCGAAATGTGCACACGAGACTTCATCCAGATCATCGATCAAGCGCGGCGCACCGGCAATGATGTTCTGCATCCGCGGATTTTTGCTGTCGAGAATCCTCAGCGGATTGGCATGCAGTCGCCGCAATGAATCCTCATCCAGATCATCGCGGTACTGCTCAAAATATTTAATCAGCCGGCTACGATGCACAGCGCGCGATTGAGCGTCACCCAATGTGCTGATCTCCAGTCGCAGGCCAGAGATACCCAGCATATTCCACAGCCGGGCGCACATCACGATCAATTCCGCATCAATATCGGGACCGGCATAACCCAACGCTTCTACCCCGACTTGATGAAATTGCCGGTAACGTCCTTTTTGCGGACGCTCATGGCGGAACATCGGCCCCGAGTAATAAAGCCTTTGTGGACTTGCATATAACAGATTATGTTCAATCACGGCACGCACGCACGATGCAGTTCCTTCGGGCCGCAACGTGAGACTGTCATTGTTGAGGTGATCGACGAAGGTATACATTTCTTTCTCGACAATGTCGGTTACCTCTCCAATGGAGCGGATGAACAAGTCGGTTTGTTCAACGATCGGCGTGCGGATATTGCGATATCCATAGGCTGCCAGCCATTGATGAACGGTTTGCTCAAAATATGTCCACAGATACGATTCGCCCGGTAGAATGTCATTCATGCCACGAATTGCTTTGATGCCATTAGCCATCAGACAGATTTTCTCGGGTATTTTTCACTGACGTATCTGTCGACGATCTGGCGAAATTCGCTGGCGATATTATCACCCTTGAGCGTCACTGTTTTTTGACCATCCACGAATACCGGAGCCACCGGGTTTTCACCAGAACCGGGCAAACTGATGCCAATATTGGCGTGCTTGCTTTCCCCCGGCCCATTCACCACGCACCCCATGACGGCCAGACTCATGTTTTCGACACCGTCATACTGTTCACGCCACACCACCATTTCATCCCGCACATAGGCCTGAATGCTCTCCGCCAATTCTTGAAAATAAGTACTGGTGGTGCGTCCACACCCCGGACAGGCGGCGACTAATGGCACAAATGCCCGCAAACCCATCGTTTGAAGAATTTCCTGAGCTACGATCACTTCCCGAGATCGGGAACCGCCCGGCTCGGGCGTCAATGAAATACGAATGGTATCGCCGATGCCTTCCTGCAATAAAACCGCCAATGCCGCAGTTGAGGCGACGATTCCTTTGGATCCCATGCCTGCTTCGGTCAACCCCAGATGCAGCGCATAATCACAGCGTTTGGCCAGTTCGCGGTAGACCATGATCAAATCCTGCACACCGCTAACTTTGCATGACAAGACAATATGATTGCGGTTCAAGCCAATTTCTTCTGCCTTGGCTGCACTTTCCAGTGCTGAAGTGATCAACGCCTCGCGCATGACATACTTGGCATCCTGGGGATGGGCGGAAGCAGCGTTCTCATCCATGATGCGAGCAAGCATTTCCTGATCCAGGCTGCCCCAGTTCACGCCTATACGCACCGGTTTATCGTATTTGCAGGCAATTTCGATCAGCGTGGCGAATTGCTCGTCACGTTTTCTGCCTTGCCCAACGTTTCCAGGATTGATCCGCAGTTTCGCCAGCGCCTGCGCACATTCAGGATAACTGGTCAGAAGCTTGTGGCCGTTGAAATGAAAATCACCCACCAGAGGTACATGACAACCCAACTCATCCAGACGGGCGCGAATATTCGGCACAGCTTGCGCGGCTTCCATTGAATTGACGGTGATGCGCACCAGCTCAGACCCGGCACGCGCCAGCTGCGCAACTTGCTCAGTAGTCGCCGCCTCGTCGACGGTATCCGTATTGGTCATCGATTGAACCACAACCGGTGCTCCACCACCGACCATCACCGTACCTACCCGAACGCCCACGCTGGCTCGGCGCTTTACCAAATGATTATTTACAGACATAATAAACTCTATGAAATCAATACGTAATTCTTACTCTAACGTCAAACGTGCAGTCCCATCCTGTTTTTTATACGAAGAAAGATCGATGTCTTTATCGTTATAACTGAGGCGCACCCCCGCCGCATTGCCCAAAACGACCGACAAAGGCCGTTTCCCGGTAATGATCTGTTCGCTGCCACCCTTCCTGAGTTGCTCCAAAATCGTGGCCTTACTGCCGTCGACAACCTTGACCCACGAATCGGCATTGAACTTTAAATGCAACGTTCCAATGTCACTCAGCGTCGGCAGCGGTTTTTCTACGTCTTGAATAACCGGCTTATTCTCAGTCGGCAAAGAAAGCGGCTGAACGGTCAGATGGGTTGAATTGGCTGGATTGTTCTGACCGGGCAATTGCAGAGGCATTTCGAATGATGTGCTAGCGGCCGACGGTTCAGTAGACGCAGAGGACAGCGGTAAAGGAATTTCCACTGAAGCTTTGTCAGCACCAATTTTTACTTCAGCCTGATGATTCTGGCTCGCCAGTTTTTGCGCGTCATTATTTTCAAATACGAAGTATGCGACGACAACCATAGTAAACAGTAAGATGAGTACCATCACGCGCTTGTTGTTGGAATTCTCGCGCCTGTCAGAAAAAGATAGATTTTTGTTTTTGAGGGGCGTCTTTTCGTAGTGAAATCGAGCTGGTTCTGATTCAGGCAGCATTTGCAATAGCGGCGCCGAATTCAACTGACACAGATTGGCATAATTTCGAACAAAGCCCCGCAGAAAGGTGCGTCCTGGCAATTTCTCAAAATCTTCCTTCTCGATTGCTTCGATCTGTTGACTCGACAGTCGCAATTGCCGCGACACATCGTCGACACTCAACCCTCGAGCCATTCGCGCCCTGCGCAGAATATGTCCCACACTTTGCACGATGCTGGCTGAATCCAGCGTATTCAATCCATTATTCCTCTGTTGGGAATCCTCCACGACGATAGAATTCTCATCATTTTTGGAACCGACAGGCTCATGAGCATCGGATAGCTCCGCAGAAAACGATAATGAATCCGTTTGCTGATTGTTGCGTTCTGACGTCTGTAAGAACGAATCGCTAGCGCCTGGAGGGCTATGATCGACATTATCCCGCCCCGCTTGCAAGGAGCGGTTTAAGATTGATGCTGAATCAAAGTCGGCATTGTTTGATCCTTGAGAACCTGAAAGGGAGTCACTACCGTCAATTCTCTGCTGATTATCACTCATTATCTGATTCTTCCTTCTCGAACAGCGATGGCTTCTTTGGAATCTGGAAAATACTTCTGCAATTGAAACAAATAACTATCAGCAGCGCGCTGATCCCCTGCTGCCTGCTCAATCTGTAGAGCCAATAACAGACCATCAGGCGTGGATGGGTTATGTTGCAGGAACTGGGTCAGTTTTGACCTCGCATTCGACAAATTGCCGCGCTGAAATTCAACGTTGATCAATCCAATCAGTGCGGATGGATAATTCGACTGAATGGACAATGCCTTGTGGAAAAATAACCGTGCTTCATCGTACCGGCTTCGTTTTAGCTCGCAAAGACCGGCATTGGTGTAGGCCATTTCCGGCGTTGGATACAATGGATCCTTCGCAGCCATCAGATAATAATTAATGGCCTGATCCATGCGTTCAGGCAAACGCTGGCACAGAAACCAGCCATAGTTGTTATGAATCTCGGCATTTTTGGGCGCCAACCGGACTGCCTGCTCAAAATTATTCATTGCCTTGCCATCTTCATTCAGCGCCATGTTGACCAACCCCAGTACATTGTATGCTGGCGCATAGTCCGGCTGAGCCTTCAGGGCTTCGTCAATTTCCTCCAGCGCTACATCCCATTGACCGCGATTGAAATATTCTCCAGCCAATTCAGTATGCACTTTTGCACTCTGCAACGCACGTTCCAATTTTTCAGCATTGAGAGCTTCTTCATCAAC